>Ga0247758_1000790_pt1 | contig 27049 bp, 19 predicted proteins | sample UWRJL156409C4_FD_180950 | JGI IMG/M metagenome (GOLD analysis project Ga0247758, IMG submission 180950) | Plant litter microbial communities from Arlington Agricultural Research Station in Wisconsin, United States - UWRJ-L156-409C-4 | ecosystem: Environmental > Terrestrial > Plant litter >... | reverse complement strand
CGTCGGGCAAGACCGTCGTGGCCAGCGGGAGCAAGACGCTCGCCAAGGGCAAGCGGGCGGTGTCGCTCACCCTCAACGCGGCCGGGAAGAAGCTCCTGAAGAAGAAGGGCAAGCTCGCGGTGAAGCTCACGTTCACGCTCGCGCCGGCAGGCGGCAAGGCCGTCACCGCCTCGCGCTCGGTGACGTTCAGGCGCTAACGCGGGAGCAGCGGTCCCGCGCCCCGGTCACGGGCTGGAGCGCGGGACGCACTTCGACCCGTAGAAGTCGAAGAGGAGGTCGAGGTCGATCCGCCCGTTCCAGTCGACCTTGCCCTTCAGCGGCGTGGAGCGGCGGCCGAACAGGCTCTTGAACTCCTCGCGGACGCCGTGGTCCTTCATCGCCGCCAGCAGCGTCTCGTACCAGGGCTTGCCGGGACTGGCCTTGCGCTCGGCGAGGGTGGGGACGCGGAGGCACGCCTCGAGCAGCGAGAACGCGCCCGCGGTGATCGGGGCGGCGAACGACGTGCCGTTCTCCAGCGCGAACGGCGACTTCAGCTGGTCCCGACGCACGAAGACGCCGCTGCGGTCGAACGTGCCGTTGACGGGTGGAGCGGTCGGCGTGGCCCCGGGCAACTGCGTGGCCAGCACGCCTGCCGCCGGATCGGCCAGGTCGCCGAGCGGGTACCCGCTGGGCGGCAGCACGCCCGGGAACGCGTTGACGAACTTCGGGTCGGCCACCGTCGGGACGATGATCTCGGCCCCGGGCGCCGCGACCTGGACCTCGGGCTTGCCCCAGTTCGAGAACCAGGCGAGCTTCTCGCTGCCGTCGGTGGCGGCCACGCACAGCAGGTTGGCGAACAGGGCCCGGTCGCGGCAGGGCAGGGAGTAGCGGGGGCTCGTGTACTTCGTCGTGTCGTCGTAGACGCCGTGCAGCCGCCCGTGCACGTCCGCGCTCTCGTTGCCGGCCGCGGCCACCACGAGCACCCCGTTGTCCCGCGCGTACCGCAGCGCGGCGGCGAACTCCTTCACGGTGCCGTCGGTGGTGGGGATCCCGCCCCCGTGGTCCGGGATGTCGTACGCCGAGCTCCAGTTGATGATCGTGACGCCCTGGTCCACGGCGTACCGGATGGCCTCCGCCGTGGTCACCGCGTCGTCGGTGGCGAGCGCGAGGACCTCGGTGCGCGGGTTCACGCCGGCGATGCCGATGCCGTTGTCCACGGTGGCCCCGATGACGCCGGCGGTGCCGGTCCCGTGGCCCGCGGGCTCCGTGGGGTGCAGCTCGAGGGCGTCCTGCTTGATCGGGAGCGCGGTCCCGGGGTACGTGGTCCCCGCCGGGATCTTGGTGAAGCGGGCGGCGGCGAAGTCGGGCTGGGCGAAGTCGATGCCGCTGTCGATCACCGCGATCCGCGTGTCACGCCAGCGACCGGGCGCCTTGAGCGCGCTCCACGCCTTGGCGACGCCGATGCGGCGCAGCCCCCACTGTCCGTGACCGCGGCGCGAATCGGCGGAGAAGAACTTGCGGAGCGCGCTGCCCGCCCAGAACGGATCGGTCGCGGCCGCGGCCGCACGGGGCGTCGCGGCCCGCGGGCCCGCCGCGCGCGAGCCCGGTGCCGTCGCCGACCCGCCGGGGCTCGTGGGGGACGGAGGCACCACGGCGACGTAGTTGGGCTCGGCCCAGCGCACGTCGCGGTGGCGCTCCAGGGCTCGGACGGTGGCGGGGACGGTCGAGCCCCGCCGTGCGATCACCAGCTCGGCCCCGGGTGACGACAGGGGCGAGCGCCGCGTCGCGCCGACCCGCTCGAGGATCCGCAGGCGCTGCGCGTCGGTCAGGGCGGTGGAGAAGCGCACGACGACCTCGCCGGGCCGCCAGGCCTGCCCGGCGCCGGGCCGACCGTCGTCGGTGGAGTGGGTGGCGGCCTGCGCGGGAGCGGCGAGCGCGAGGACGATCGCGGCGGCGGCGAGGGGGAGGAGACGGTGCGTCACGAGATCTTGGCGTCGAGGGAGAACGAGAAGATGCCCAGCAGCTCGGCGTCCACGTAGGCGCGGACCGGCGGCCGGTTCGCGGCCTCGAAGCCGGCGCGGCCCTTGACGATCGTCGCGCCCGCGTCGACGAACTCCGCGCCGAACACCGAGATCACGTAGCGGCCGGCCACGTCCACCGCGAGGTCACCGGTCATCCGCCACGAGCTGGGCGTGAGGGCGAGGCTCCCCTTGAGGGAGAAGTCGGCGGTCGCGCACAGGTGGGCGATCAGCCCGACCCGGAAGCAGTCGGAGCCCACGAGCTTCAGGGTGGCGTCGACGGCGAGCGTGCGCGCCCCCGAGTCGTAGGCGACACGGGCGGCGACCGACGAGGACCCAAGATCCAGCGCGCCCCCGGCCTCGACCCGGAGGGTGCGACCGGGCTGGTAGTCCAGGTCGCCGACCGCCCGCAGGTTCACGAAGCCCCCGCCCCAGCGGCCGGAGAGCATCATCCGCCCGGAGAGCTTGTTCACGGCCCCGCCGGCGTAGTCGAGCTCGAACGTCGCCGGGCCGCTCGCGGTCGGCTTCGCCGTCGTGCCGGTGTAGCCGCTCAGGCGGGCGCCGAGCAGCTCGGCCTCCGCCGCCAGCGAGACCTTCAGCCGCTCCAGGCCGCGTTCCTTGGTGTAGAGCGCACTGAGCTGCACGCGAGCGGACGGGATCTGGGCCGGGCCGAGCGACAACCGGTCGACGCGCCCGTCGAAGTCGAGCGAGATCCTCCCGGCGTCGGCGCGCAGGTGGGCGTCGACGGAGACCGAGGTGCCGAGCACGTCGATCCCGCCCGCCAGGTCGAACTCGTAGCGCGACGCGCTCGGGTCGACGAGCAGCGAGAGCTCGGTCTTCTTGAACGTCATGCGGCCGCCGCCGAGCGAGAAGGCGCCGATCGTCGCCGACCCGCGGAGGGAGAACGGCTTGGGCGTCACGTCGACGTCGACGCGGACCGGCGTCCCCATGACCGCGCCGTCGAACCCGAAGCCGATGCGCGCCGGCTGGGAGCCGCAGCCGCGCGGGGCGACGATCAGCGAGGCCGACCGTACGAGCAGCACGTCCTTGCGGCCCGGGTTGAGTGCCGTGCCGCCGTCGTCCGTCCCCACCGAGCCCTGCAGGCAGGGCTTGGTCGGGCTGAGCTGCAGTGAGAACGCCGTGGTCATGCCGCCGCTCGCGCCGAGCCCCTCGGCGAGCTTGGCCCCGAACGCGAACTGACCGTCGGAGCCGAACGTGGGCGCGCCGTTGGACACCCCGACGCTGAGGCCGAACCGCCGGACCGTGAAGCCCTCCCAGCCGAACGCGTCGACCCACGGGCTGTCCAGGCGGGCCGCGAGGCTGGCCTCGAAGCCGGCGGTGGCGCTCACGCCGATGTCGCCCGTCACGCTGAGCTGCAGGTCCTGCCCGGCCCCCTCACCGTTGCGGGCCGGCACGTGCATGGTGAACGCGCCGCCGGCGCTGAGGGCCACGCGGGCCCCGCTGTCGCCGCCCACGCTCACGTCGATCGCCATCGACAGGCGGCGCCAGCGGAGCGAGAGCTGGGTCGGGTCGGAGCCGCCGAGCAGGTACGCGCCCGCACGGACCTGGAGCCCGCCCTTGAGGTGGAAGCCGTCCTCGAAGCCGACCTCGCCCGTCAGCTCCAGGGAGCCCTCGATCTGGAGGGAGCTCAGCGCGCTCTTCAGGCCGCCCGACGGCTTCACCGACCCGAAGGCCGTGAACGTCTTGGCCGCCAGCGTGACCGGCTCGTCCCGGCCGAGCGGCGTGAACTCGTGCGCGGTGGTGGAGTACGCGAGCGTCAGGTCGTCGACGTGGAAGCCGCCGGCCTCGGCGTGCTCGGCCGAGAACAGGAAGAGCCCGCTGCCCAGGTCGGCCTGCAGGTGGGCGCCGCGCACGAACGTCCCCACGTCCGCGGTGGCGTCGATCGACAGCCGGCGTTTGCCGTCGACCGTGCCGAGCGAGACGCGCGCGTCCTCGACCGTGAGCGAGCCGTACCGCCAGCCCTTCAGCCGGGCGTCGAGCGTGAAGTCGCCGGTCTTGACGTTGAGCGCGCCGCCGATCGCGATGGACCGGGGGAGGCCGAGCGCGTCGCCGCCGGACAGCGTCGCCGTGGCCTGCGCCGCCACGTTGAGCTCGCCGTCCCGGCAGGTCGCGAACACCGCGGCGCGGCAGTCGTTGGTCACCGCGATGCGCCCGCCGGTCACGTCGACGCCGGGGATCCCCTTGACGTCGAACTCGGTGGTGAGCGCGTAGAGCGTCTGGCCCGACGCGCGCCGCAGCGTGCCCTTCAGCCCCGAGCGCACGTCGACGCCGGAGGCCGGGCTCCAGGTGACGGGATCCAGCTCGGCGGCCAGGCTCCAGGCGCCGGCGCTCTCGTAGGTGCCGGAGAGCGAGCCGTGGATCGGGTCGGCCAGGCGCGGCAGCTTCGCGGTGAGCTCGCCGCTGACCGACAGCCCGGCCTTGGTGCCCCACGCCACGCGGGCGGCGTCGACGGTGACGGCGCCGGAGACCCGGCACGGCTTGGTCAGCGCACCGCTGACGGTGGCGAGCAGGGGTTCGTCCCCCGTGCGGGAGATCGAGCCCTCCACGTCCACGTCGCAGCCGTCCGCGAGCGAGACGACGTCGGTGCCGCGCACCTCCAGGCTCCAGCTGCCGGGGCTGGGCATGCCCTCCATCAGCTCCGCCCACTGCTCGTCGGTCAGCTCGCGGGTGCTGTTGAGCCCGATGCCGATCGAGCCGAACGCCGAGACGCGACCCTGGCCCGAGGCGGGCACGGCGGACGCCGAGACGGTGAGGGCGACGTCGTCGACGCCCTCGTCCCGCTCGTGCGTGTCGAACCCGAGGGCGACCGAGCCGGTCCAGCCGCCCGGGAGGGGGATCGGGAAGCCCTGGGCGGACACGGTGCCCTCGGGGGTGAGCGGGTCGTCCTCGTCGTTCTCGCTGGCCGGGAAGGGGATCTCCAGCGCGCGCGAGAGCGTGGAGGGGACGTCCAGGTCGATCGAGCCGTCGCCGACGGGCAGCCGGATCTTCGTGTCGTCGTCGACCCCGACCCGCACGGCCGCGCGGTCGGCCGTCACGTTCACGCCGGCGATGGTCAGGAGCGGGCCGTCCTCCCCACGGGCGACGAGGTCGCCGGTGAGTCGCAGGCCGGCGCCGTCCTCGCGGCAGCCGTCGGGACCGGTGACCGCGACCTTGCCGGAGAAGCGGAACAGCCCGATCGCCAGGTTGACCTGCTTGGGGTCGTCGTCATCGCCGCCGCTGGCCCGCTTGTACAGGGCGCACCAGGCCTCGCTCACGTACGGCGTCGCCGCGGTCGAGGCGCGCGGCAGGCGGACGCCGGGCGCGCGGCGCAGGAGGGTCGCGCGGGCGGCGGTCGCGGCGGTCCGGGCGCTGCGGGTGGACCGGGCGGTCCGGGCGGACCGGGCCGTCCGGGCGTCCGGGCGGCCGGCGCGCGCGGTGCGGTTGCGCGGTGCGGCCACGCGGCGGGGGCGGCTGGCCTTGCGGTGCTCGGCGGCGTGGACCCGGGCGCCGCGGGTGACCCTCGGGGCCTTCCCGAGCCGGCGGTCGAGCGTGCCGACCGTCGCGGGATCGAGCACGGCGTCGTTCTGGTCGACGATGCGCACCGCGGTGACGGCGGTCGCGCGGCCCCCGCCGGAGCGTGCGGCGAGCCGGAAGCGCAGCCGCGTGGTGCGGCGGACCGCCGGGGCCGCGAACGACGTGTGCGTGAGGGAGAGGGAGGTGCGCCACCGGACCCGGGGCGCGACGCGGCCGCCGCAGCCGCGGTCCCGGCGCACGGCCCGGCGGGTGGTGCAGAGCTGGGCCCAGCGCACGCGGACGGCGGCCGCGTCGCCGGGCCGCACCGCTCCCTCCAGGCCGACCACGGTGGCGTGCTCGGCGCTGCGGCGGCCATGGACGTCGATGACCGTGAGGTCCTCGAAGACGGTGCGCTGGCTGGGGCGCGCCCGGACCCGCAGCGGCGCCCCGACCGGCGTGGTCGCCGTCGCGGTGTCGCGCACGGTCCGCCCCGGCCGACCGCCCGGCCGGCGGTGGGAGCGGCCGGTGATCGTCGCCCGGGCCCGCAGGGTGCGGTCCGCGGTCGCGCGCGCGACCGCGACGTCGAACGTGACGGCGGCGGCCGTCCTCCCGGCGGGGATCGCGCGGTCCAGCCGGCAACGCGGGGCCGGTCCCGTGGTGCACCGCCAGCCGCGACCGCGCGCGGCGCGGGCCCGGACGCCGCGGGGCAACGCCACACGGGCGGTGGCGCCGCGGGCCAGGGCGGCGCGGCCCGCGTTGCGCAGTTCGACGCGCAGCGGGCCGTGCCCGCCGGCGCGCGGCGGCGTGACCCAGTTGACGGCGAGGTAGGGGTCCGCGATGCGGGGCCGGGTGGACGCGACGGCCGGCGGGGCCTGCACCTCGGCGTGCGTGGGCGTCGCGGTGCCGACGAGCTCGGCGCGCCCGTCGTGGGGGTGCCATCCGCGGGCGTGGATCGTCCAGCGGGTCTCGTCCTCGAGCGGCGCGTCCTCGGCCACGGTGAAGGTGAGGCGCAGGGGCGGGGTCGCCGCGCCCGGGGCCAGGACGGGCTCGGTGCTCGTGCAGTTCGGTGCGGTGGTCTCGCACGTCCAGCCGGCGCTCGTGGTGCTCCAGCTCGCGGCGATCCCGGGCGGGAGCAGGTCCTCCAGGCGGACCGCTCCGGCGAAGCCGGCGGGGGCGGGGTCGGTGGCCGATCCGAGGTCGCGGGCCCCGGCGTCGAACACCACGGCGTCGATCGTGTGGGTCTGCCCGCGCAGCAGCACGGCCGGCTGGCTGACCAGGCGCAGGGCGGGGAAGGGCTCGTCCGCGGTCGTGCTCAGCCCGCCCACGGCGGTGACGCGATCCTCGAGCACGTCGGTGGCGGCGCGCAGCGGTCCGCCCAGCGTATGTGCCGTGGCGACGGGCGCCGTCACGGCGAGGGCGAGGAGCACGGCGAGGAGCGTCCCGGATGCCTTCCGCGTCATGCGCGCAATCTAGGATGCGCACGCGACGAGTTGCACCGCTACGTCGCATTTGCGTGCGTTTCGGGCGGCGAACCCCTGCAAAGGCGGTGCGGCGATCGGTGTGGGGCTCGTCGCCCAGGGGCATCGACGATCGAGGCCCCACTTCGGTCCCGCTCAGCGGGATCCAGGTGGGGCTCGGTCGCGTGGTGCGCTACGGGCAACCCTCCCAGCCCGGCTCGACGTAGATGCCCTCGCGGCCGTTGGGGACGTGCATGTAGCCGCCGACCCGCACGCAGGCCGGGGTGCCCTTGGCGTAGACGGGCCCGGCGTAGTACTTGAACGGGCCGGCGTCCTCCTTCCACTTCACCGGTTGGCTGGCCTTCTTGGGCTTCTTGCCGACGGTGACCGAGGTGTGCGTGGCCCGCCCGACCTGGCGGGTCTTCATCACCACGCCGCAGCTCTTCCCGGTCTCCAGGCTGTACATCAGGCTGATCTGGCCCAGGAGGACCTTGCCGTCGTTGGAGCGCAGCGGGATCGACTGCGCGAGGGTGTAGCTGGAGCCGCAGACCTGCTGGGCGGTGTACGGGTTCGCGGCGGCCTGCGCGCCCGTGGGGACGACCAGGCCCGCGGCGACGGTCGCGGTGGCGATGACAGTGCTCCGGAGGCGGTGCATGATCCGAGGGCTACCCACCGGCCCGTGGGAGATGCGCGCGCCGCGGCATCTGGGCGGCTTGCCGCGCTCCCCGGCCGGCTTCGGTCGAGCCGTACGTCGCGTTCGCTGGGCGGGCGCGATGTACGGCTCGGCCAGTCCCGGGTCCACGTATTGGACGATCATTCTTATTTGGACGTGTAGTCTAGTTCCATGGACTGGATCGCCTCGGTGGAGACGACGTGCGCGGCGATCGTCGCGCTGCTGAGCCCGCACGCCGAGGTCGCGCTGCACGACCTGGAGGCCGACCGGATCGTGCGGATCTGGAACCCGCTGTCGGGACGGAGCGTGGGGGACCCGTCGCTGCTCGACGAGCTGCCGGCGTCGTGGACCGATCATCCCGTGCAGGGGCCGTACCGCAAGGTGCTGGCCGACGGCCGCGAGCTGAGCGCGGTCAGCGCGGTCGTCGCCGACGCCGCGGGCACGCCGCGGGGGCTGCTCTGCGTCAACTTCGACCGCACCGTGCTGCTCGACGCCGCCGCGCTGCTCACCGGCTTCGTGGCACCGGTCGTCGAGGCACCGGCTGGCCTGCTGGAGCGCGACTGGCGCGAGCAGATCGCCCTCACCGTCGACGCGCACTGCCGCGAGCACGGCCTGCACCGCGACCGCCTCACCCGCGCCGATCGCCTCGAGGTCGTCCGGGCCGTCGAGGCGCGCGACCTGTTCGCCACCCGCAGCGCCGCCGACCACGTCGCCCGCACGCTGAAGGTCTCGCGCGCGACCGTCTATTCCCTGCTCAAGGAGATCCGATCGTGACCACCGTGCTGCCCGAGTTCCGGTTGGAGCGCTACTTCGCCCGCTGGGAGTTCGCCGCCCGCCACCACCTCACCGCCTCGGACGCCGAGACGCTGACGATCGACGAGCTGCTGGCGCTCGCCCCGCCCGAGCAGCGCGAGGCGTTCGGGGCGCTGGCCCTGTCCTACGTCCCGACCTGGGGGACCCCGGAGCTGCGCGAGGCCATCGCCGGCACCTACGACGCGGTCGCGCCCGAGGACGTGCTCGTCTTCGCGGGGGCCGAAGAGGGGATGTTCTGGGCGCTGCAGGAGCTGGTCGGCCCCGGCGACCACGCGATCGTCACCGTGCCCAACTACCAGTCGGCGGAGAGCATCCCGCTCGCCACCGGTGCCGCGGTCGACGGTCTCCTCCTGCGCGCCGAGGACGGCTGGGCACTGGACCTCGACGCGCTCGAGGCCCTGCTGCGCCCGGAGACCCGGCTGATCGCGGTCAACTTCCCCCACAACCCGACGGGCGCGGTGCCCGACCGGGCGACGATGGTCCGCCTCGCTGAGCTGTGCGACGAGCGGGGCATCCGCCTGTTCAGCGACGAGGTGTACCGCGGCCTGGAGCTCGACCCGTCCCGGACCCTGCCCCAGGCCGCCGACCTGTCGCCCACCGCGCTGTCGCTGAACGTGATGTCCAAGGCGTACGGGCTGCCGGGCCTGCGGGTGGGGTGGATCGCCTGCCGCGACCGGGCACTGTTGGAGCGGCTGGAGCAGCGCAAGCACTACACCTCGATCTGCAACGCCGGCCCCAGCGAGCGGCTGGCCACGATCGCGCTGGCCGCCGCCGAGCCGATCCTCGCCCGTAACCGGGCGATCATCGCCGAGAACCTGCCGCTGTTCGACGCCTTCTTCGCGGCCTGGCCGGAGCACTTCGCGTGGGAGCATCCGCAGGGCGGCTGCGTGGCCTACCCGCGGCTGCTGACCGGGGAGTCCAGTGCCGCGTTCTGCGCCCGCGCGATCGAGGAGGCCGGCGTCCTGCTGCTGCCCTCCGACGTCTACACCTCGGAGCTGGCCGAGACGCCCGGCGAGCGGTTCCGCATCGGCGTCGGCCGCCGCGACCCCGGCCCCGCGCTGGACGCGCTCGACGCGCTGCTGCAGCGCGGGTAGCTCCGGGCGACGAGGACGGCGACGGCGACGACCGCACGCCTGGGGGCATCAGGACTTGTACGTGAGGGTCGTCGATGTGTATGTTTCTCGCCGTCCGTAATTCTCATTCGGCGCGTGGCTGTAGGGGCAGCGCCGTGCTTCTCCTGGGAGCCATCGTGCATCTCTTCCGTGTGCCCGCCTGGGTCGTCGGCGCGCTGTCCGCGTGCCTCTGTCTGTTCAGCCTGGCGACCATCGCCGGGGCGACCGGTTCACCGAGCGTCATGTCTCCGGAGTCGGTCCGTGATCTCACCGATCAGGCGGCGCGGGACGCCGCCCGGCGGGAACGGGCGTTGGGGGCGCCGGCGGCGGTCGCGGCGCGCCGGGCCAGTGCCGACGCGTTCTCCGACCAGACGGCGGTCCAGGCCAAGACGACACTGACGACGGCGTTCGAGGCGGTGGCACTGGCGCCGGCCTACGCGACGGACGACCTCGTGGAGGACGGGAAGATCACCAGGTTGCTGGGGGAGAAGTCCGCGCAGGTCGCCCTCGACGGAGGCGACAAGGGCGTCCTGCTCAGCGGTCTGCCGCTTCAGGTGAGAGCCGATGACGGGTCGAAGCAGAAGGTCGACGCGGCGCTCGTGTCCGAGGGCAGCGACCTCGTCCCGATCGCGCCGTTGGCCGACTACACGGTCGCCAAGGACGTCTCCGAGGGCATCGACCTGGAGGCGGCGGACGTGAACGTGGCTCCGATCGGCCCGGGTGCCGGTGATGCGCGGGTGCAGCGGGTCGGGGATTCAGTGCTGTGGGCCAACGTGCTCGCCGACACGGACTTCATGGTCACGCCGTTGGCCGACGGGGTGGAGACGTTCCACCAGATCCGGTCGGAGGACGCACCGGAGAGCTTCTCGCTCGACGTGACGGTTCCTGAGGGTGGCGAGATCGTGCGTTCCCCGGAGCTGCCGCAGGCGCTGGAGATCAAGGACGCCGGCGGCGACGTGGTGACCCGGGTCAGCCCGGTGATCGCCCAGGACGCCGACGGCACGAACGTCCCGGCCTCCTACGTCATCGACGACGAGCGGCACCGCATCACGATCCAGGTGCCGCACCGTGATCGCGACGTGCACTACCCGATCCTGGTCGACCCGTCGTTCCACGTGTGGGAGCTGCACGAGGATCCCGCCTCGGGCGGCGAGTACCCGGGTTGGACGTACGAGGGGCATCCGTGGGTGGAGCACCGCGCCGGCCTGGGGTACTGGGGCTGGGGCATTTACGCATGGCTGCAGGCCAACCAGGCGTTCACGTTCGCAGACATGGGCCGCTGGCTGTTCCGCGCCCCGGGCGACAGCACGATCGCGGCGGCCACGATGCGCGCCACGTACTTCACCGCCGCCGCGCACTCCTGCCTGTTCGAGGGGATCGCCAACGCCCCGATGACCGCGTTCGACGACGGGATGACGGCGCTGACCAACGGCACCGACCTGACCACCAACCCGTACATCACGTGCGGCGCCGGTTACAACGCGTCGTTCGCCAACCAGTCGCGCGGCATCTCCAGCACGACCAAGGGCCCCGGCAACGCCGCGCTCTTCGCCATCACCGCGTGGGCGCCCCCGACCGACCCCTGGGTCTACCCCAGCCCCAACGTCGACCTGGCCTATCTCGCCGCGTCCGACGTCGTCATCGAGGACGGCGGCGAACCGACCGTCACCAGCACGGTGTCGGGGAGCACGGTCACGTTCAACCTCAACGACACCGGCACCGGCATCAAGTGGGCCCAGGCGACCAAGACCGGAGGCTGGGTCGACAACAACACGTTCAACTGCGCCTACGGCGAGGGCTACCCGCACTACGGCTGCACCAAGAGCCGAACGGTCACCGTCCCGAACGTGCAGCCCGGAGATCACGTGAGCATCGCCGTGACCGACGAGGCGGGCAACGGCAAGATCAGCTCGGTCGACATCCCGCCCCCCGGACCGCCGACGGTCGCGCTGAGTGGCCGGGCGAAGAGCCTGGACGGCAAGGCGGTGTTCGCGGACGCCTACCCGCTGCACGTCGTGGCGAGCGGCTACCCCGAGCGGATCGAGGTGAGCGTCGACGGCACCGTCGTGCACACGCAGAGCAAGACCTGCACGCCCAGCCCGTGCACGCTGAGCACCGACTACTCCTTCGTCGGAGCGAACAACGAGCCGGGCGATCACACGATCTCCGTGGTCGCCAAGGATCACGCGGGCAGCGCATCGGCCGCCCAGTCGATCCACCTGTCCGTGGCCACCGACGATCCTCTGCCGACCGAGGCCGATCTCGTGTCGGACTCGGTGAGGTTCCGCCAGGACTTCGGTCTCAACAGCTCCACGTCGCACATCCAGGCCGTCCTCAACCAGCCTGACGAAGCAGCACGATCGGAGTTCGGGGTGCCGCTCACCGGCTCTGAGCTGACGACGATGCGCAGCGTCATGGGCGCCGACGACGAGACCGCGGTGACGTCGGTGGCCGCGTACGCGGCCGCGCAGAGCGACTACGCGGGGCAGTACAGTAGTCCGACCACGAATACCCTGCACGTGCAGTTCACGACCGATATCGATGGGCACCAGCAGGCCATCGACGGTCTGGACAATGGCGACACCAGCGTCGTGGTCGAAGAGGCCGAGCGGACCGTGGACCAGCTCGCCGCCATCCGCGATCTCCTGGCCGACGATCCCGACGTGACGAGCGTGGGCATCGACTACGAGGCGAACAAGGTGGTGGTCACCACGGCTTCGGGCGCGTTGCCCAGTGGGATCTCCGTCCCGGCCGGCTCGGTCACCGTCTCGGCCGACACCGTCGAGGCGACGGCGGACTCAAAGCGGACCCTCACCTACGACCCGGTCATCCCCGGCGTCCGGATGTTCGTCGACGGCGGCTCCCGCTGCACCACGGGATTCGTGTTCCAGGCCGGCGATCCGGACGGCTCGGCGTTCCCCCAGCGGTACAGCGGCGTCCTCACCGCCGGCCATTGCGTCGATCATGTCGATGAGCAATGGCAGCAGGGATCGCGGAAGCTCGGTGAGGCCCGTCAGAAGTACTTCCAGAACGGGGGTCGGTCAGATGCCGCGGCGATCCAGACGAGCAACTACCCGGTCCGTTGGCGCGGCGTCTCGGACAAGGTCTACATCTCCTCGGCGGCGCGTCAGACCATCACCAAGGTGCAGAGCCAGAACAAGGATCGCGTGAACAACCCGATCTGCATGTCCGGCCAGGTCAGCGGCGTGAAGTGCGGCAAGCTCGTGGTGGTGAGCATGGACTCCGTGAAGTACGGCGGAAAGAACCTCAAGAGCCTCCGGCTCGCGAGCTTCCACTGCCAGCAGGGCGACAGTGGTGCACCCGTGTACCGGGGCGGGATGGCGATCGGCCTCGTGGCCGCGCGGAGCACGCACACCGGGCGCTGCTACTACAGCCACATCGGGCACGTCCAGGAAGACCTCGGGCTGTACATCAAGCACGATGAGTAGGGGCGACGACCCCGGGGATCGCGCGGCGCGGACATGGCGCGCGTTCGCGATCCTCGAGGTCGTGGCCGGCATGGCGCTGGCGCTGCTCGGCGCGCCGCAGTGGACCTACCTCGCCTCCATCGTGCCGACCGCGCTCGCCGCGTCCTGGTACAGCCGTCTCGGCGTGGATCCGCTTCGACGGCTACGTCGTTAGCCACCGCGGCGCGGGTCGGTCGAGCACCTCGGCGCGTCGGGTTCCGCGCCGGCCGGTGCTGCCGTCGACGAGGATGCGATCGCCGAGCGGCTCCCGCAGGTCGATCTGGACGGCGCTGGGAAGGGCCGAGGCCACCTCGGCGAGGTCGCTGGCTCCGTCGTCCGGATCCAGGACGAGGACCCGCCGGAACAGGGTCACGGCGACCGTCGGGTACGACTCGGCCACGACGATCTCCGCGATGGGATGCTCCACGCTCGTCGAGGTGCCGGGGATCTCGTACCCGATCATCAGGGTTCCGCTCGGCGAGAGCGCGAACTCCTCCCACGCGAGCGGTACGCGTCGCCAGGCCTCCCGGGATTCGATCACCCGAAGAGTCTAGCCCGGGCGCACACCCCTGAGGGACCGACCGAGCCGTACATCACGACCGCTGGGCGGCCATGATGTACGCCTCGCGGGCTCTCGGTCCTAGAAGCTGCCCTCGCTGAGGCTCATGACGCTGCCGTCGACGGACGCGACGACCTCGCGGATGCCCGACAGCGGCGGCAGCATGTTGCGGGCGAAGAACTTCCCGGCCGCGATCTTGCCGTTGTAGAACGGCACGTCCCGGTCGGACGCGCCGTTCGCGAGGGCCGCCTGGGCGATCTCCGCGTGGGTCAGGAGCAGCCAGCCGATGAGCAGGTCGCCCACGGCCATCAGGAACGGCACCGAGCCGAGCCCGACGCGGTACAGCTCCTGGGGCGTCTCCTGCGAGGCCATCAGGTAGCCGGTCAGCGCGCCGACCATCGCCTGCACGTCGCCCAGCGCGGTCGCCAGCAGCGCCCGCTCGGTCGCGAACGGGTCGTCGGCCGGTGCCGCGTCGATCGTCTGCTGGATCTGCCCGAAGAGGTGGGTCAGGGCGCCGCCCTGGTCCCGCACGATCTTGCGGAAGAAGAAGTCCTGCGCCTGGATCGCGGTGGTGCCCTCGTAGAGGCTGTCGATCTTCGCGTCCCGGATGTACTGCTCGATCGGGTAGTCCTGCAGGTAGCCGGAGCCGCCGAACGTCTGCAGCGACTCGCTCAGCACCGCGTAGGCCCGCTCGGAGCCGACGCCCTTGACGATCGGCAGCAGCAGGTCGTTGACCCGGCCGGCCATGTCGTGGTCGGCGCCGGACACGACCTGCGCGCCCTCCCAGTCCTGGTGGGCGGCGGTGTACAGGTACACGGCGCGCAGACCCTCGGCGTACGCCTTCTGGGTCAGCAGCGACCGGCGCACGTCCGGGTGGTGCAGGATCGACACGCGCGGGGCGGTCTTGTCCGCCATCTGCGTGAGGTCGGCGCCCTGGATGCGCTCCTTGGCGAACTCCAGCGCGTTGAGGTAACCGGTCGACAGCGTGGCGATCGCCTTGGTGCCGACGAACATCCGCGCGTGCTCGATGACCTCGAACATCTGGGCGATGCCGCGGTGCACGTCGCCGACGAGCCAGCCCTTGGCCGGGATGCCGTTGTCGCCGAACGCCATGTCGCACGTGGCCGACGCCTTCAGGCCCATCTTGTGCTCCACACCGGTGACGAACGCGCCGTTGCGCTCGCCCGGCTCGCCCGTCTCCGGGTCGAAGTGGAACTTGGGGACGAGGAAGAGGCTCAGGCCGCGGGTGCCCGGGCCGGCGCCCTCGGGGCGGGCCAGGACGAGGTGGAAGATGTTCTCGAACAGGTCGCCCGAGTCACCGGAGGTGATGAAGCGCTTGACGCCCTCGATGTGCCAGGTGCCGTCCTCCTGCTCGATCGCCTTGGCGCGGCCGGCGCCGACGTCGGAGCCGGCCTCCGGCTCGGTGAGGACCATCGTGGCGCCCCACTCGCGCTCCACGGCCAGCTGGGCCCAGGCGCGCTGCTGCTCGTTGCCGAGCGAGTGGAGCACGCCCGCGAAGGACGGGCCCGCCAGGTACATGAAGGCGGCCGGCTGGGCGCCGAGGATGAACTCGTTGATCGACCAGGCGACCATCGAGGGGGCGGGGACGCCGCCGAGCTCCTCGTCGAGGCCGATGAACAGCCAGCCCGCGTCCTTCCACGCCCGCGTGGACGCCTTGAAGGGCTCCGGGAGCGTGACCGTGTGGGTCTCGGGATCGAACGTGGGCGGGTGGCGGTCGGTGTCCTCGAACGAGGCGGCGACCGGGCCCTCGGCGAGGCGGGAGGCCTCCGACAGCATGGTGCGGATGGTGTCGCCGTCCAGGTCGCCGAAGGCGCCGGTGGCGAGGATCTCCTCGACCTTGAGCGCCTCGAAGAGGTTGAACTCGAGATCGCGGACGTTGCTCTTGTAGTGACTCACGGTGTTCCTTCGCGATGGGGCTCGGCAGCGGACGGCCCGTGGGGAGACGGGCTAAGAAGCCTGCGAAGTATCCAGATGTCGCGCGGAATGTGCGGTCGGGCCCTCTTCGATGTCGCAGGTATGCGCGTACTACGCGCATACCTGCGACATCGACGGGGCCGCGGGCGGGAGTACGATGGGCGGGCATGCGCAGCGATCCCCGAGCGGCGGCGAACGACCTCGATCGCGCGGCCTCGGCCTTCGGTGACGTGCGCGCCCGGCTGTTCGGGATCGCCTACCGGATGCTCGGCAGCGCCGCGGAGGCCGAGGACGTCGTGCAGGACGCCTGGCTGCGGTGGCAGGCCTGCGATCGGGACGCGGTGCGCGACCCGCCCGCGTTCCTGGCGACCACGACCACGCGGCTGGCGATCAACGCCGCCCAATCAGCTCGCGCGCGCCGGGAGACGTACGTCGGCCCCTGGCTGCCGGAGCCGGTCGACACCAGCGCCGATCCCGCGCTGGGCGCCGAGCGCGCCGAGGTGCTGGAGGTCGCTGTCCTGCTGCTGCTGGAGACGCTGGCCCCGACCGAGCGGGCCGCGTACGTGCTGCGCGAGGCGTTCGACTACCCGTACGGGGAGATCGCGGAGATCCTCCAGGTCCGGGAGGACAACGCCCGCCAGCTCGTGAGCCGCGCCCGCCGGCACGTCGACGGCGGCCGCCGCGTCGAGGTCGGCGAGGAGGAGCAGCGGCGGCTGCTGCACGCGTTCCTGGAGGCGGCGCGAGTCGGTGACCTGGCGGGGCTCGAGCGGGTGCTCGCCGCCGACGTGGTCAGCGTCACCGACGGCGGCGGCGTGGCCGGTGCCGCGAGGATCCGTGTCGCGGGCCGGCCGCGCGTGGCGCGCTTCGTGGCCGCGTTCGCGACCAAGTTCTGGGCGGGGACGACGCTCACCTGGGTCGAGGCCAACGGGCAGCCCGCGGTCCTCGTCACGCGCGACGACGGCGTGGTCGCGTTGCTCGCCGTCGACGCGTCGGACGAGGGGATCGCGGGGCTGCGGTGGACGATGAGCCCCGCCAAGCTCGCCGGAATCGGCCGGGCTACGCCGCGGCCGGCCGGCGGCTGAGCCAGTCCTCGAAGCGGGTCGCGCCGAGCCGGGCGTCCGCGGCCGGGACCAGCGTCTCCTCGCCGGGCGCGGCCCCGAAGTACGGGGCGCGGGGATCGGTGACGACGGTTCGCGGGTCGCCGCTGGAGCGCAGGCCCACGCGGACGAACGCGTCGAGCGGGAACCGCTCCGGCCCGCCGATCTCGAGCCGGCCGTTCACGGGCGCGCCGACCGCGACGGCCGCGAGCGCGTCCGCCACGTCGTCGCCCGCGATCGGCTGGACGAGCGCGGAGGGCAGACGGACGGTGTCCCCCTCTGTGGCGGATCCCGCGATGCTCCCGACGAACTCGAAGAACTGCGTGGCGTGGACGAGCGAGTACGGGACGGGCCCTGCCTCGATCAGCTGCTCCTGGGCGAGCTTCGCGCGGAAGTAGCCGCTCTCGGGCCACCGTTCGGTGCCGACCACCGACAGCGCCACGTGATGGCGGACTCCCGCTGTCGCCTCGGCGGCGAGCACGTTGCGGGTGGAGGTGGTGAAGAAGTCCAGCACGGCCGCGTCCTCGAACGACGGCGAGTTCGACACGTCGACGACGACCTCGGCCCCCGCGAGCACGTCGCTCAGCCCGGCGCCGGTGAGGGTGTCCACACCCGAGGACGGCGACGCCGCCACCGTCTCGTGCCCGTCCGCGTCAAGCCGGGTGACGAGCTTCGATCCGATGAGTCCACTGCCGCCGATGACCACGATCTTCATTGCGAGCCTTTCTCTTGTCCGCACGCGGGGCCGGACGACCCCGTCATCAGCTCAGACCGGACAGGGCCACGATCCGTGACAGGGCGGGGCGCGCCGTGCGGGGCGCAAGTCCGTCAGCATGGCCCGGGATGAGTCGCCGCACGCCCACCAGGCCGAAGCTGACCGTGGCCACCACGTTCCCGGTGCACCCGGCGCGGGGCGGGGGGCAGGCGCGGGTCCTGGGCCTGTACGGCGCCGTCGCTGCGCTCGGCGTCGACGTGGACCTGGTGACGCTCGGCGCGCACGGCGAGCGGCCCGTGACCACCGCGCTGCGACCGGGCCTGCGAGAGATCCGGGTCGCCAAGACCGCGGCGCACGAGGAGGCCGAGCGGGCGCTGCAGGCGGAGCTCGGCGGCGTCCCGGTCACCGACGTCGCGCTGGCCCTCTTCCACGCTCTCACGCCCGCGTACGCAGCGGCCGTGCGGGCGTCCGCCGCGGACGCCTCGGCGGTCGTCGCCTGCCATCCGTACGCGGCGCCGCTCCTGCTCGACGCGGCGCCGGGGATCCCGCTGCTGTACGAGGCCCAGGACGTCGAGCTCGACGTGAAGGCCGGGATCCTCGATTCCCCAGACCTGCTCGAGGTGGTGCGCGAGCACGAGGCCCTCGCCTGCGGTGAGGCGGTGCACGTCTTCACCTGCGCGGATGAGGACGCCCGTCGCCTGGGTGAGCTCTACGCCCTCCCGGCCGAGCGGCGGGCGACGGTGCCCAACGGCTACGACCCGGAGCGCGTGCGCCACACGCCGTGGGTGGAGCGGGCCGCGGCCCGCCGGAGCGTCGGTCTGGACCGGTTCACCGTGCTGTTCGTCGGCTCCTGGCACGGGCCGAACATCGACGCGGCGCGGGCCGTGATGACCGCGGTGGACGGCCTCCCCGAGGTCCACGCGATGGTCGTCGGCTCGGCGGGGTCGGCCCTGGACGGCGAGCCCGTCCCGGCCAACGTGGACGTCACCGGCGCGGTGCCCGACGGATTCCTGCAGGCCGTGCTGGCGCTCGCCGACGTGGCGGTCAACCCGATGGTCAGCGGTTCGGGCACCAACCTGAAGATGCTCGAGTACGCGGGCGCCGGCGTCCCGCTCGTCTCGTCCGGGTTCGGCGCCCGGGGCCTGGGCCTGGTTCCCGGCGAGCACTACGTCGCGGCCGAGCCGGGGGAGCTCGGGGCCGCGCTGCTGGCCGTCCGCGACGAGCCGGAGGTCAACGCCCGGCGGGCCGGGCGGGCGCACGACCACGTCCGCGCCACCTTCGCGTGGGACCGGATCGCCCTGGACTGGCTGGCCCGCGCCCCCGTCCGCGACCTGCTGGGGCGCGCATGAAGCTGACCGACCTGTGCGCTGTCTCCGCGGCCGCGGACGTCCCCGCGATCCGCGTGCTGCGCGCCGCGCTGGACGTGCACCATCCGGGGACCCGGCTCACCGTCGCCGCGCTGCCCGGGGCCCGCGCCCTCCTGGATGCGGTCGCGGGCGTCGACGTGGTCGGCCTCACGGAGCTGGCCGGGGCCGTGCACGGCGCGCCCGCCCTGCTGCCCCCGCCGGCGGCGCGGGCCCTGGTCGGCCCCCTGCTGCTCGAGCGGCGGTTGCACGAGGGCGCCCCGTGCGCGCTGCTCGTCACCCCGGACTGTGACGTGCGTGCTCCGCTCGTCGCGGTGGAGGACGCGCTGGACCGCGGCGACGTCGTCGTCCTGGCCCGGCTCGACGGCCGGCTGCCCGACGACGGGGAGCGCCCCGAGGCGCACGACCTGCTCGCGGCCGGTGAGGTGGACGACGAGGTCGTGGCCGTTCGCGCGGGCGAGCCGGCCGGCCGGTGCCTGCGCTGGTGGCTCGACGAGACCGGGCGCGCCGTGGGCGCAGCGGCCGGCGGCGCCGGCGACGGGCGGGTCCTGCCGAGCGTGCTCCGGGTCGCCGAACGGGCCCTGCCCGGCGTGGTGGTCCTCACCGACGCGGGCTACGGCGTGTCGGCGTGGAACCTGCACGAGCGGGCGCTGGACGAGGATGCGGGCGGTGTCCCGCGGGCGGCGGGCCGGCCGATCGCCCTCGTGCGGTTCGCCGGCTTCCGCCCGGACCGCCCATGGTGGCTGTCGGAGGACGCGTCCCGCACGCCCGTGCTGGGCGATCCCGTGCTCGCGCGCCTGTGCCGGGAACGGGCGGGCGCACTGCTGGCCGCCGGCTGGTCGCCGGCGTCGCGTGGCGGTGCCGGCGGCGGTGCGCTGGGCTCGCTCCTGCGGGACGAGCGGGTGCGCCGGCTGGTGCGGGAGGCCGGCACGGACTTCGGCGATCTGGGCGAGCCGGACGGCGAGGCCGCGCTGCTGGCCTGGCTCGCGGCCCCCGCCGTGGCCGGCAACCGGCTCGGGATCAACCGCTACGTCCACGACCTGTGGCGGGTCCGTGAGGATCTCCAACGAGCGTTCCCCGACCTCGACGGCGCGGACGGCGACGGATTCGTGGGCTGGCTTTGGGCCTACGGCGTGGGCGAAGCCGGCCTGGACCCGCGGCTGCTGCCGCCGGCGCCGGGCTGAGCGATCCGCCGGGGACCGAGCCGGCTCACGACGGCCGGCCGCGGGTCGAGGCCTCCCGCACCCGATCGGGGTGGTAGGCGTGCTGCGCGGTCAGGGCGTCCGCCCACTTGCGGCAGAACGTGGCGCGGTGCGCGTCGATGAGGTCGCGGGAGACGTCCAGGGCGTCGGCGCCCATCGAGCCGCCGCGGGCGTGCACGACCCGGGCCGCTGGCTCGTAGACCACGCGCAGCCCGCGGGCGCGGGCGGAGAAGCACAGGTCGACGTCCTCGTAGTAGGCGGGGGAGAACCGCTCGTCGAACCCGCCGAGGTCGCGCCACAGCGACCCGCGGACGAGGAGCGCCGCGGCCGAGCCGTAGTCGACGTCGCGCACCACGTTGTACTCGGGGGCCGTCTCGTCCTCGCCGATGCCGTAGTTCCAGCCCTGGCCGTCGGACCACACGATGCTGCCCGCCTCCTGCAGCCGCCCGTCGGGGAACAGCAGCTTGGCGGCGACGACGCCGACGTCGTCGTCCGTGCGCAGCCGGTCCACGAGCGCGTCGAGCCAGCCGGGTTGCGGCTCGGTGTCGTTGTTGAGCTGCACGACGTGCGTGCCCCGCGCCGCCTCGGCGCCGCCGTTGGCGCTGCGCAGGTATCCGAGGGACGTCGCGTTGCGCACGACGCGAATCCCCTCGACGCCGTCCAGCAGCGCGGCGACCGCGGGGTCGTCGCCGTCGTCCACGACCACGACCTCGAAGGGGACGGCTCCGGCGGAGCGCATCAGGGCCCGCAGGCACCGCTCGGTGAGCTCCGCGCCGTCGTGCACCGTCACCACGACCGACACCACCGGTTCGGTGACGGGCGCGAACGCGATCGGCCGCCGCGCCAGCTCCTCCGCCGCCCGGCGGGCCAGCTCACGGTCGGCGGCCCGTTCGATCGTCAGCCGCGTCTGCAGGCCGGCCCACGCCCGGTCCGTCTCCTGCGCCTCACGCTCGCCCTCGGCGCGCAGGGCGCGCTCGGCCCACCGTTCGGCCAGCTGCCGCCACTGGTGGCGGCCGCGCGGGGGCGGGCCGGCCAGCGACGCCCCGTCCGCGCGCCGGCGGGGAGCGGGCTGGAGCGGCGGCAGCGTGGCCTCGTCGACGGTGTCCCCACTCGTCGCGAGCGGGGCCGGGAGCGGCCCGCGCCAGCCGGCGGCGCGTCCGTCGGGGGCGACGGCGAGCACCACCAGCTCGTGGTCGGTGGCCGGGCCCGCGAGGTCCAGCAGCTCGCCGCGGAAACCGGCGGCCACGGCGGCCCGGCTGTCGAGGACGGCCTCCAGGTCGGGCCGGTAGAGGCCGTGGAACGGCGCGATCTCCCGCTGCCCGTCCACGACGAGCGAGAGCCGGGCGAGCCCCTGCGTGCAGTACGCGAAGCCGGTGACCGCGACGGGCGCCGGCCAGCCGGGCCGCGGATCGGCGGGCGCGCACCCGAGCAGGTGGACGACGGGGTGCCCGGCCGCGACGAGGGCCGGCCACGCGTCGAGGGAGGGCGGCATCTCGGCGAACGGCTGCACGTCGACCTCGGTGACGGCTTCGGCCTCCCGGCCCGCGGCATCGCGAGCGACGACGGTGATCGCGTGGTGCCCGCGCGTGAGCCCGGCGGTCGGGATGCGCGCCGAGAACGGGAGCGGGAGGGAGGATGTCGGGGAGGCCGGGGACGCTGGCGGCGCGCTCGCCGGGCCGGGGACGGCGTCCGGCGCGAGGGCGTGCGCGCGGCCGCCCATCCGCGCCTCGACGTGCACCACGGGCGCGGAGGCCCGGACGCGCACCTCGAGCACGTCGAACGCGAAGCGCGCCGCGTCCCGGCCCGGGGTCTCGCACACGACCTCCAGGGCGTCCGGTCCGGGGCTCACGGCGCACACGCTAGCGTTCGCGTCGATGCTCGCGTTCGGGACGGCGGTGACCGACGAGGACCGGTACGCCGCGGAGGCGCTGCCCGGCATCCGGCGGGTCGCCCCGCCCGGGGCGATGATCCTCACCCGCCGCGACATGACGCTGCCCGCCGCGTACAACGCGATGCTCGACGAGGCGGCCGCCGTGCCCGACCTGGACGGGCTCGTGCTCCTGCACCAGGACGTCGAGCTGCACGACCCCGGTTTCGCCGCCGCGGTGACCGGCGCGCTCGCGCTGCCCGAGGCCGGCATCGTCGGGGTGTACGGCCGACGCGGCGCCACCGGCGTCGACGAGCCGGGATCGGCGCACGTGGGCCACGTGCGGTGGGGCGGTCCGTTCGAGCCGGAGCCGCCGCCCACCGGCCCGCCGGTCGAGGCCGAGTTCGTGGACGGCATGGTGCTGGCCCTGTCGCCGTGGGCGGTGCGGGAGCTGCGCTTCGACCCGCGGTTCGCTCCCCACTTCCACCTCTACGACCGCGACGTCTGCTTCCAGGCGAGGGCGGCCGGGCGGCGGGTCCTCGTCCTGACGACCTCCGTGACCCACCACTTCCGTCGCGCCGCGTTGGAGTCACGGGCGGACTTCGTGGAAGCGCTCCTGCTGCTGCACCGCAAGTGGGAGGGCTGAGTGTCGTGGGGTGGTTGCCCGACAACCACCCAGCGACACTCACCGCCGCGGGGGGCCCCGGATAGGCTGCCGGCATGCCCGTCGCCCTCGTCACCGGAGCCAGCCGCGGAATCGGCCGCGCGACCGCCCTGCACCTCGCGACGCTGGGCTGGGAGGTCGTGGCCGCCGCTCGCGACGTCGCGGCCCTGGAGTCGCTCGTCGCGCAGGCGCCGGCCGGGCGGGTCAGCGCGATCGCGCTCGACGTCACCGACCCGGCGCAGCTCGCGGCCCTGGACGACGTGCTGCCGCCGCGGGTCGACGCCCTCGTCAACAACGCGGGCATCGCCATCGGCGGGCCGATCGAGGCCCTGGCGCTCGACGAGCTGCGGCGCCAGCTCGAGGTCAACGTCGTCGGCCAGGTCGCCGTCACCCAGGCGCTGATCCCGCGGCTGCGCACCAGCCGGGGCCGGATCGTCTTCGTCTCCTCGATCAGCGGTCGCGTGTCGGTGCCGATGACGGGCGCCTACAACGCCTCGAAGTACGCGCTCGAGGCGCTCGCCGATGCGCTGCGCCTGGAGCTGCGCACCTGGGGGATCAAGGTCGCCCTGGTCGAGCCCGGGGCGATCGACACCGACATCTGGCGCAAGGTCGACGAGACGGTCGACGCCACCGTCGCCGCACTGAGTGACGAGCACCGCGCGCTGTACGCCCGGCACCTGGAGGGCACGCGCCGCACGACCAAGCGCGTCCAGGGGCAGACGTCCCCGGTCGACAAGGTGACCGCGGCGATCGAGAAGGCGCTCACCGCCCCGCGCCCGAAAGCCCGCTACCTGGTCGGGGTCGACGCCCGCGTGCAGGCCGCGCTCGGCGCCCTTCCGACGCCGCTGTCCGACGCGGCGTTCGGCAAGGCGACGGGCACGCCCTAGCCGGCGTCCTGCGCGGAGGCCGCGAACGCCTCGGGCCCCTGCTGCGCCGCCACCGGATCCATCCACATGATCTGCCAGCCGTGGCCGTCGAGGTCGAAGAAGCTGCGTGAGTACATGAAGCCGTAGTCCTCGGCGCCATCGACCTCGGTGCCGCCCGCGGCGAGCGCGGCGGCCGAGATCGCGTCGACCTCGTCGCGGCTCGAGACGCCGAAGCAGTAGAGGGCCAGCGCGTGGGTGGTGGGATCGGCGATCGGCAGCTTCGAGAACTGCGCGAACTTCTCGCGGCTGAGCAGCATCACGAAGGCCTGCTCGCCGACCAGCATGCAGGTGGCGGTCTCGTCGGTGAACGCCGGGTTGAAGCGGAACCCGAGGCTCGCGAAGAACGCCGTGCTGCGCTGGACGTCCGCGACGGGCATGTTCACGAAGAACGTGCGGCCGGGGTGTGCGGGCGTGGTCATGGTGGGTCTCCAGTCGGTGGTTCGATGATGTGCGTCTCGGTGAGACCGGTCCGGCCGGCGAAACTCATCGACGGGGCGCGATCGCCCGCTCCAACACGTGCCGGGCCCGGGCGCCGAGCGTGGCGGCGTCCTCGTCGCCCGTGAGCGCGATCGCCACCCGGGGACGCCCGGCGGGCGCGAATGCCACGACGACGCTGCCGCCCGTCGGGCTGGGGCCGGACGTCCCGGCGACGGCGGCGCCGGAGCCGCGCAGCCCGGGGACCGCGCCGGCACGCACGGTCGCGGCGAGCATCCGGCGGACCTGCCGGCCGACCGCGGGCTCCCAGCGCTCCTGGACCGGGAGCGGGCCGGGCCGCGTGACGCCCACGTCGGTGCGCCGCCCGTCACTGGCCAGGGTGAGGGCGAGCTGGGCGAGCTGCAGCGTGGTGGTCCGCGCGCGGTCGCCGGCGTCCAGGTAGCGGCCCCGAGCGTCCACGAAGCCGGGGACCGGGCCGACGCCATGGGCGCCGGTGGGCGTCAGCCCGGCCCCGCGGCTGCGGGCGACCAGCCCCGACAGGTCGCCGGCCCGGGCACGGGTGTCGAAGCCGACCCGGCGCAGCAGCTCGTCGACGGTCCACGCGCTCAACCGCACCGCGACGTCCGCGAAGGCCGTCCGGCTCGCGTGGGCGAGTGCGGCCTCGAGGGGGATCGGGCCGAGCCGTTCGCCGTCCAGGTTGCGCACGTCGCCGGGGCTCCGGTCGCCGTTCCCGTCGAGCCGGGTGGTCGCCGTCACCTTGCCGCCGCTCAGCGCTCCCGCGGTGAGCACGGGGTAGAGCGCGGCGCCCGGTGCCAGACGCGAGCGCCACGGATCGCGGCCGTGGCGGCCCGCCGCCGCGAGCAGCCGTCCGTCGCGCACGCCGACCACGACGCCGGTGCCCGGTCCGTCCCGCAACGCGTCGACGAGCGTGCGCTGGAGCGCGGGGCGGATCGCCGTCCGCACGTCCCCGTGCCGCAGCCGGGCCGCGTCGCGCCGGCGCAGCTGGGTCGCCAGCCGCTCCAGACCGGGCACCCCGGCCAGCGGCGCCCCGCCGGCCGCGCGCACCACCCCGGCGCGGGGCGGCGGCCGGTCGTCCCCGGACTCCGTGACGTCGGCGCAGCCCGCGAGGACCACGGCCAGCAGCACGAGGACGGCGGTCACCCGCGGACGAGCCGGGCGGCGGGAGGGGTGGGCGGCGACGGTCACCGCCGTCACGGTAGCCGCCGGGTCCCGCCGGTTGCCCCGCCGGGACCCGGGGTACCACGGGGACGTGCCATCTCTCGCCGGTCCCTCGAAGATCCGCGTCCTGCTCGCCACCGGGGTCGCGCTGCTCGCGGGGGCGTTGGGCCCCGCCGCTGCGCTCGCCGCTCCGGCCGGGCTGGTCGACACGCGGCTGCCGGTCCCGGCCTCCAACCCGCTGAGCGCGCCGACGGCGATCGTCCCGATCCTCGACACCGGCCGCGCGTTCGTGCTGGAGCAGACCGGCGCGGTGCGCGTGCTGCAGGCCGACGGCACGGTGCTCGCGGCGGACGCGCTGAGCCTCGACGTCTGTGCGACCGGCGAGCAGGGGCTGCTCGGCGGGGCCGTCGATCCGGGCTTCGCCGCCAACGGCTACGTCTACCTCTACTACACGCACGACGCCGGCGACTGCTCCAACAGCACCGGGCGGGCCAACCGGGTCAGCCGCTTCACGACGACGGGGAACACCATCGACCCCGGGTCGGAGGTCGTGCTGCTCGACAACATGAACACCCCGGCCACCAACCACAACGGCGGCGACCTGGAGATCGGCCACGACGGCCACCTCTACGTCACCGTCGGGGACGGCGGCGTGAACCCGCGTGGGGGAGGCGGCACCTCCGCGCAGGACCTGAGCCTGCTCAACGGCAAGATCCTGCGGATCACCACCGCGGGCACGGTGCCGGCCGACAACCCGTTCGTCGGCGCGGCGAACGCCACGTCCTGCCGGACCACCGGCATCACCACGCCGACCTCCGCGGTGTGCACCGAGATCTACGCGTCCGGCCTGCGCAACCCGTTCCGCTTCGCGTTCGACCCCAACACGCCCGCCACCCGCTTCTTCATCAACGACGTGGGCGAGGGCACCTGGGAGGAGGTCGACGAGGGCGGCAGCGGCCGCAACTACGGCTGGAGGTCGCGGGAGGGGTTCTGCGTGACCGGGTCGTCGACCAACTGCCCGGCCCCGCCGGCGGGGATCACGGACCCGCTCACCGCGTACAACCACAGCACGGACTGCACCTACGTCACGGGTGGGGCGTTCATCCCCGACGGGATCTGGGCCGCCGCGTACGACGGCGGCTACCTGTTCGCGGACGGCGGCTGCGGGAAGGTGTTCCTGCGCACCGCCGCCGGGACCGTGGACTACGGCGATCCGTTCGCGACGACGAGCGGCGTCCCCACCGACCTGTCCTTCCTCACGCAGGGCGGCCGCACCGCGCTCTACTACGTGACCAGCACGTCGGGTCAACTGCACGCGATCACGCTGCCGCCCCGGCCTCCGAGCGAGGGCGGCCCCGGGCCGGCTCCGGGCACGCCCGGCACCCCGGGGACGACGCCCGACCCGCCCGGCGGATCCGGCACACCGCCGGCCACGCGCTGCACGATCGTCGGGATCAAGGGCCTGCTCGCGTCGACCGCGCGCACGCGCGTCCGGGCCGCGGGCTGCAAGGTCCGCCAGCGCCTCGTCGCGATGCGCAACGGGCGGCCGCTGGTGCGTCGCGGCGCGTACGTGACGTCCCGGGCGACCCGTCCCCCCAAGCGCTCTGCAGGCCGGGGTCGCGTGTGGACGCTGCGCGTCGAGAAGAGCGTGCGCAAGGCCGGCGGCCGGTTCGCCGTCGGCACGTACCAGACGTTCTGGGTGGGCTGGGAGTCCACGCCGAAGAAGATCGCCAAGCAGCCGAAGGCGCGGTACCTGTAGCGATTGTCCCGATCAGGATAAGGCGGCCGGAACGGCGACAACGAGTCGCAAGATGTCCCGATCGGGATGGTAGACCGTCCGAATCTGTCCTTGACGTGATATTGTCCCGATCGGGACATGGAAGGACGAATCAACACCTCAGAGGATCTTGGCCGCGAGATCCGGCGCGCGCGAAAGGCGCGCGGGATGCGGCTGGAGGACCTCGCTCTCGGCGCGGGGGTCGGTGTGCGGTTCCTCAGCGAGCTCGAACGCGGCAAGCCCACAGTCCGCCTCGCGGAGACCCTCCGGGTCCTCGCCGCTCTGGGATTGACCGTG
>Ga0247758_1000788_pt1 | contig 27090 bp, 25 predicted proteins | sample UWRJL156409C4_FD_180950 | JGI IMG/M metagenome (GOLD analysis project Ga0247758, IMG submission 180950) | Plant litter microbial communities from Arlington Agricultural Research Station in Wisconsin, United States - UWRJ-L156-409C-4 | ecosystem: Environmental > Terrestrial > Plant litter >... | reverse complement strand
CAAAAGAGAGCTCCCTGTGTGTGAGGAGAGCACCTGACGAAAGGCTCCTGCGCTCCAGCCTAGCCTGGAGCGGTAAGGCGCCTGCGCGCCTGAGCGCCAAGAACTGCCGCTGCAGTTCGACATGTCCTAAACCGATAACTCCTTCCTCCGGGTCCTTGGACCCGAGGTGGGTCCGGCCCGGGTCCTGGACGTGGTCCCGAGGGCCCTCGGCTCCGGGTCCTTCCTTACTGGTCAGCTGGGGTTTGCGTAGGTCGTCGCACCCGGGCCCACTGATTGGTTACGCCCAGCTGGTCCGTGCTTCCTCTGGTGGTCATGACTTGGGTCGTGACAACTAACTAGGACTAGGGTTTGTGTTAGAAACACTACACACTTAGAATTTGTGGAAATAATAAGGGTTGCAAATACTTACTTGAATTGCTTGTTGGCTCTCTGGCAGAGCCAGAGAGCTTATATGCTTGTTCGTTGTACTCAGCTGAACTGGCTGTGCCAGTTCAGCTCCGATCAGCTCTATCAGCCCCGTGCAGCTCCGATTAGCTCCGATCAGCTCCGATCAGCCGTCTTCCACCACACTCCGGCCGGTGATGTTCTGGCCTCTAGCCAGAACTCCCCCTCCTTTCTGACAGTTTGATTCCTGTACTGGTCAGGTTTTTAGTCCGTTGTGCTAGCGGAGCTAGCACATTGCTAGAATCTAACAGAGACTAATAGTTATTTGATTATTTTCTGTAGAACACAAAACAGAGTGTTTTCTGACCGTTCGGCAAAAGAGGGATGGAATTGCTTATTCTAGATAAAAAGGAGAGAGTGGCAGAGAGCCAGTAATATAGTGGTGAAAGGTGGCGAGTCACGTAGCCAACCAGGTGACCATATTGTATCACATTTTCACACCCCTCTCTTTAATCCACAATGTAATTAAGTGAGCATGTCATTAAGTGAAGCATATTATTACGTAAAGTAGCGTATCAAATATGAAAATATAGTTACTTATACTTATTATACAATTATAATACAACCTAATATGCTTTACTTCAATAGCATGCTATACTTTAATAACATGCTTTACTTTGTTAATATGCTCTACTTTGATAACATGTTTTATTTAATGACATGCTGTAACGTGGGTTGATGAGAGTAGGTACTGTAAGTAGCAGAACGATAGCTATATTTCAAAGTTTTCATTACAAATTATTAAAATGATTTAAATAAGTAAAAGTGTAACGATTAGTGGAAAATTACATATATTACATTTATACCAGTACAGTAAAGTGAGAGAAAATGGTAGGGAATGTAAGAGGTTAACGCCACCTAATCTAGTGGCAGATGCCACTAGATTAAGAGCATGAGACCGTGTTACTGAGACTAATAGAAGGTTAAGTCGGAGGTGGGGAAGTGGCAAAGTGGCAAAGCCTGGAGGAAAACATCCAGTACTTATACCATAAGAGTAATAACGTTATGTCCTAGAATTACCAAGGGTCTTGTCAGAAAGAAAGGAGTTCAGGGGCCCCGGGCATCTAGTCAGCGGAGCTGACTGCGCTAAATCTGCATTAGTGTAGCAGACTTGCTTCAAAGGTCTACCTTTCCAAGGAACTACTGGACGCCCTTAAGAAGGCTAACGACACTTACCCCTGGAACGAGATGCGCAATGATCTCGGCCTGAACACCGCTGGTCCAAGTCGGCCGCGCGCGACTCAGAATCACGGGGACCATCTTCTGCCTGTTCGGTTTAATGACAGCAGCGCTGGGCTTGTGGAAGTTTGCGCCAGGTCGGCGAATCTTTACGAGGGTCTTTTCTGGGAGAAGATCGACAACGACGCCAAAGCACCACCGAAGACGTTTGGGGGGGGCGACGCATTCCGAACCGTTGATCTTCCTGGCATGGTACTCTACATCCGGCCTCCCAATGGCGACACCAGTGATACGAAGCACAATGGAATCTCGTGGAAGGAAGTCCAGGGGGCGTTTGGTGAAGTGGCGAAGAAGAACAAACTCCATACTCGCTACATCCTGCTGCTGTCGAGGTAATGGGACTTTTCTCCGCTGCCACAACGTTTTGGCATTTAGCTTTCTGGATTGCGGATAACATAGCTGACTAAAGGTACCTAACCTACCTACCCACAGTGGCTGCATCTTGTAGCTTTCTCTTACGGCGACCTGACCTCCCGGAACTCAAAGTCATATGGGACAAGCCAGATCCAGCACAATCTGGTTCTGGGCACTTCGGAGACCAACTCCGTCATGCTCAGGTAGGTAACTCAAAGCCACCAATTCACCTGTTTCAAGTGCGCAGCCAGACTCACAGCTTATGTCAGATATGAGAGAGCAATCCAGCAAGCATTCAAACGAGAGGTGGAGCTCAGATCTCTGCAGAACAACTTATGGCAGGACAGCATTTCGAAAGCCTCGAAGCTGGACGGAGACTTGACCCCAGCCAAGAAGATCAAACCAGGGCCTCCCTGGTACGTTGAGGGCCAGCTGATTGTGACTGTGAACCGAGACATGAGAGTGTGCTCCAATGTTGTGCCCGAAGACGGCGGCCCAGTGAGGCTAGAGCAGCAAGACTTTGAGGACAGCCAATCTTTCCAAGCATTCGCACAATGCTGCCAAGTTCTTGCCTTAGCCGTCAACTATCATGCCCGGATCTATGGAAGATCACTCTTGTTTGGTGTGGAAGAGCCAGGCGTCTGCGTTGACTTTAGCCCCTTTGCACGGCCATTCTGCTCAAAGGGCGAAGCGTTGGCTGATAACTGGCTACAACAGTATCTCTACGCAAGGGCGAAGGAATCGATTTATGAGGTGCATGCGAGAATGACTAGAGTGGGCGAGAGGAATGAGAGGGCTTTGGATACAGCGCGTGACGGAAGTATGGAAAAGAGGAAGAAGGGCACCGCTATGAGAAGCAAGAAGGCGGAGGAGGGTCTCTTTTCTTCAGATTACTGTTTTGGACTGCAATGCATATTGTACACTGTCATGGGTGTTGCTGCCAGTGGATGCCCCCGACTCAGCCTAGGTAGAGTTGACATTGCGGTAAACAGAGAGCCATCAATGCGGAAATTCGAACTACGTAGAAAAACATGGGGAAATTACTAATAATAATACAAGATCCGTGAACCCGGGAACCCCGAACTTGCTGTCAACAGATAGCCTGACAGCCGCTCAATAACAAAAAAGCAAAGGCAAAAGAAACAGGAAGAATGATTTTCCGTCACCTTCCAGTTTCGAGTCAGAACCCACAGACGGTCAAAATCTCTTGAAGTCAAACGCCCTCCTCAACTCGTTTTACGCAGAACCAAGAAGCAACTGGGAGTACTACCACAAATCATTCCATCTTCATTCGGAGTCACCGGTTGAAACATGACGATTGAGTCGAAAGAACAGAACATGGAGTTGTCCCGTGATGTGACGTCGTTCCTCGGAGTCCAGGGACTGCGAGCCAAGGTTTACTCCTTCCACGATCCGAAGACACCAGACTCCTTGGTGGAGATCGCCACACCTGACCTTTCCAGTCTGGGAAAGTATGGCAGCCCTTTTGGGAGCTATGCTACCATGTATTCACGACTCTATCATGCATGAGCTTCCTCTTGACAATATCAAATTCATCTATCCAGAAGATGATACCCTCGTCTATTCCCGTGGTCTTCGCGTTGAAGCCGACGTCAAATTCGATGGCATGCTGAGTTTCATCCGGGAGCCGCTGGATCAGCTCTTAGGCGGCTGTGGAAAAGGCCCCGAAGGCCTCCACGTCACGGCCTATCTTGGCGAGGAGCGAGCCTAGGACGAAGAGTCCTTCTTCTCAGCACTTCGTCTCCAAGGCTCGCTCAACGGTCTCGAAGTCTGGCTGCTGAAGGACACCGTTTGCGTCAAGACAGTCGGGGTTGAACTCTCCTCGGTATCCACGTGTGCCATGGGGAGGGCGCAAGATCGATGGCAGTTTGGATACGGCTTCTTCGGCGGCATGGAGCTACACGGACGGAGTCATTCTCTGGGGCAGGGTATCGGTTCACGGACACTCCAGTGCGGCTGCCACTCTCGCCTTCAGCGCACTCGGCATCCACACCAGCGGAAGCGTTGCGAGTGTCCATATTCCCGAGACTAATATCATAGTGAAAGACGCCGAATTGGGCGTCTTGATTGGATCCAAGGGCAACAAAATCCGGGTCGCTCTCAAGGGAACCGTTGACTTTGAGGGGCTTTCTGCAGCCGTAGGTCTTGTTTGGGGCGAAACCTGGATGGTCTATGGCAGAGCCTCTAGCATGATTCCTCTTGCAAAGCTCTGCCCCGTGCTGGAAAACACGTACGTTCTTAGGCGATATCAGACTTCTCGATGTCGCCTTGCTCGCTTCAAATGGGAATGGGGAGGAATGGAGCGACATGAACGTCAATGCATATCCAGTGAGTAAAGGCATGTCATCCCATACTCCGTCCGTTGCCGTGGACATCTTTGCTTCAGGAAGTTAATGGACTTTGCCAGGAATTCTTCAGATGTGCGCCCGCATCGAGAGACTTGAGCAGATCGACAAGCTGTCTCAGGGGGGAAAAAGGCAACCCCCAGCAACGTCAAGAGCATGACACTGGTCGCCTCATACGATTTCGCCAAGGAACTTCAGCTCGCCATCCAGCTCCAAAATGTCCTATTCGATTCTTAGCGACACAGTCAAGTTTGGGAACCTAGGAATAACCGTCATCATCTCGAAGAACCCAGAGTTGAAGGTCAGTGGGGACCTGACCGTCGCCCTGGAGGGCCAACAGCCACTGGTCCTCACCGGGGCTCTATATGCAACCCCGTTGACCGTCGGGGGGGGGTACATCGAGACCAAGACCACCTGGAAGAACCCATTGGGTATTAGCAAAGAGGTTGAAATCTACCAGCTGGCTGCAGATATCGAGTTCAACTATGCCAGTGGCCTGAAAAAGATGGCTGTGGCCGGTACCATCGTGGTAGGAAACACCGAGGCGCGTGCTACCTTCGCCGTGGGTGCCGCAGCCGATCAAATGGTCTCGGTGGCACTCGACAACCTCAGAGCAACAGAGCTCATTCAATTCACTGGACGTGCGTTCGAGATCGACACCCAATACCTTCTTCGTCTGGATATACGTCGACTTTGGTGGGATCGTGACTCTAGATCTTCTCGCCGAGGCCACCAACATCTCGACTGCCAAGGATCTCTCCAAGGCGAACTTTTGCTTCTCTGCAGAGATCAAGGGGGACCCGCTGGTCAGCATCTGCGAGGGTCTCATAAGTCTCATGGATACTGTGCAGGAATTTGGCACAGAAACTCTCGATGCCGTCAATGCGAACCTCAGAAGACAGATAGCCAAGGCCACTCCACAACGTGAATCTATTGCCGGCACCCTGAAAGAAGCGCGAAGAGAGCTGAACAACCGACGAGACCACCGCAAAGCCATGATAGACGAACAGCAAAGGATCCGAGATGAAGCCGAAGCTGAGCTGGAGGGGCTGAGGGAAACAATCCGTAACGCGGATGAAGCAAAGCAGGCCGCGGTAGAGGCTGCCCTGGGAGCGCTCGAGGCTGCTAAGCGTGAAAAGACCGGACTCGTTAACAGGAAACGAGCAGAGTATCATGAAGAGCTTGAAAAGGCCAAGAGTCACCAGCGAGAACTCGCAGACCAGGAGCGTGAGCTGAAACACAAACGGTTCACTCTCTATGGCCAAGTGGAACGAGATGTTATGACGGCGCTGAAATTATTCAAGGATAATGATCGTGGGTGTTTGACTTCTGCACTACGCATTATACTTTATCAAATATCACTGGCTCGGGGGTTTTATTTTATTGTTCAGGTATTGCCGAGACTCTTGAGCAAAATGTCCGCGACATAGAAGATAACATGAAGTATGGTAACCCAATCAACGTGTGTGCGGCTGTAAGTTCCGTCATTTCCTTAGACTCGTCCAAGTTCATATTTGCTTTTTCAGTTGCGAGAGAGGAAATGGTATAAACCTAACGTGGCTGCTAGGGCGTCGTATATCCCTGTGGCCAGAGCAGACGCTGCTGCAGCAAGGTTAAGCGCCAACCTGTTGCGGAAAGCATGGGAGTATGCCGACGAGATTTTAAAATCATCTGGGTGCAACGACCTCATCACGCAGATCTCACACGTATCGGGCGATTTGGTCCATACGAGCCAAGCACTGGTGAAGTTTGTTGGGGAAGGAGAATCCGGTTTCATGCGCGAGATGCTCGACACCGAAGAGCGGAAAGTTGCCGAGGCGCGGGCCAAGCTTCAACAAGCACAGGACGACAACAACCATCTCTCCCAGGCCATCCGTGCAGCGATATACCAGATGAGCCACGTCCGGGGAGCAAGGCTCTACAGGGTCATCGCTGAGGCGGATGAAGCCATTTGCCGGGCGAAAGAGGATGCAGAGCTGGGACAGCTCGAGGAAGAAGTAGATGCTCAGCTCACACTTCAGAGCGATGTCGAGCACAAGCTGCAGACGCTTCATGATGCAGTGGAGTGGGTGAAGAAGGATTTCCGTCAGGGTGCTGAGGAAATGAAGGACATTATACGCAGTCTCCAGAAGATCACGTTTCGGATCACGGCTATCAAGGTCAGCGCTAGCGCACGAGACATGGTCGGTGGCGAGGCGCTGAGCTTTGTCGTGACCGGTGTTTTCGATGGGCAAGAGAAACAACTGACGGTCGGGTGGTCTCCCATAAACACCGTTCCTGACTTTTACCAGTCGGTTCTGAAGCAGGTCGTGGCGCTTTGACTGCTGCGCAGTGGGTCGGTTTGGTCATGACGAGTTGATGGGGATTATTGCTTGTTTGCATCATGTACCACATGCCGGGATTCGGACTGGGTAGAAGAGCCGCTGGCGTGTCATTCCTTGAAAGAGCGAGCGATATTCGACTTTGCCATGGGCGATGGGTACGTGCCAAACACGGCAAGTGGAGGACCCGGCTTCGCCCAGCTCTTCACGCGCCCTAGGATTTCGGCGGGTGTTATCGTCGTGGGAGATGCTCTCCTTCGTTCGGCGCGGGCGCTCCATGGATGTAGAGCTATCGGGGCCGTCGTTGTGGGGCGCAGTCATGGCTTGGCCGACGGGATACGGCTCTTCTCTCCGGAAGGGTTCGCACGGCTGGCTCGGTGAGCGGAGGGCCCAGCTTTTCGGCTGGGGTTCATGGGAACAGCAGGGCGAACAGGAGCGGTTGTCTACCGCGGCGGGCGTTTTGGAGCGGTGCTTAAGTATACCACTTCATCTTCGGATTCTAGCATGGTATACGCTTCGGTTACGTTGGCGAGCATACGGTACGCTTAGAGTCGGGTCTCGTCGGAGTCATCGTGATCTTGGGGTGGCATACCGAGTGCTTCCTGCGAACTACCGATGTTTTCCCAACCACCGCAGTCCGCGGGGTTACCCAGAGGGGCAATTTTTCAGCATCTAGAGGGACCATTTTTCGGTATCTAGAGAGCCCAATTCCGAACTTGGGAGGGGTCCATTTCCTGTACCTGGAGAGTCCGTTTCCTGCACCTGGAGGGGCCCATTTTCAGCGCCTGGTGTGGCGGTCATTTCCGATACAAGCTGTGAGCGGAATGGATTATGTGCTGCCTCAGGCACAAAGGGTAGGTGATGAGTGCCGCATCTGGAACCGGAAATCTACTCGCCGATGGCGCCGAGCTGGCGGCACAAGGTCCCGGTAGAGTTCATGTCGCGATGCAGAGAATCTTAAGATAATAAATGGGACTAATTCTATCAAACAAACATATTGTGGGTACAGATGGCAAACATGGGGAATCGAGAAAGGCAACGTCGCAGTCGCATTGCTACGGAGAGACCACTGGTCCCCAGGGCTAGAGTAGGCACTACGAATCAGTAACCACCTGAACGTCAACGTTGAGTCGCCCCCAGCTTACGTCACCGCCAGGGGCGTTCACACGGTCAACGCTGCATCGCCGTTGCATTTGACGCCTCTTGCTTGCCGTCGCACGACTGGAAATCTTGAGAAATCTTGAGCTGCTCCTGTCGCAATGTCTTGAGGGGTCGTGCCTGTTACTCAATTGACTCGTTTCACTCATGATGGTCCGAAGGGAATGATTGAAGGAAGGACGTCCAGGTTGGGCGAATGGAGCCGGAGGCTTGTGACTAGGTTGGCTCCGCCCCGCGGGTGGAATCCTGAAAAGAGGCCGCACTCTTGATCCCTACCGATAATCTTTGAGCTGCAGACGAAATTCTGTCACGTAGAAATCTAATGATGCAGCCAGATGTGCCGTTCGCTCCTCACCTCATTTTTGTTGCTTGAATCCCCGACGCTTCTTTGTCTTGTCGCAGGTAGTTGCCTGCCGAATTGTTCGCCCTGTGGTCTTCAAACCCAACAGCTTGCCCACTAGGTGTCCACATTACGCGTTGATCTGCACCTTCGGGTTTACGGCAGCCGCGTTTTTGCCGCTCCGACTGACGAGCCATCGTCGGCATAAAGCCATCTGGCGGCTACCAGTCTCGTCCTTGCCCGAGCAAGTGACCGCCATCTCAGCTTGCGAGAGTCATAGTATGCGGCAGTGGGCACACCGCCCGTAAACACGCGATGGACGGCTCATATGGCAACGTCTTCGGGGGGACACCTCCAATGTTAGTTGACATGGCTCCTTGCGACAGCAATTCGTCGGCGAACGCTAATGTTGGTGCTTTTGCAGGTCGCCGGATACACCTTCCAACAACAGCGAGCAGTACAAAGTGAACGTAAGCCGTTCAAAGACGAGGAAATGGGCCGAGTTCAAGCCGGCGAACTACGACGGTGACGACTGGGGCGCCGACGACGATGAACTTGACGATACACCGCCGCCGCCGCCCCATAAGCACCCAATGGGCCCCCGACAGCCCTCCGTGCCCCTTCCGTCCGCGAGGCAGTTTACATCAGTGGGGTCACCCCCGACATTGCAGCTCCAGACACAGCGGATTGCCTCGTCCCCGACGGCCCCGGCTTCTGCAAACGGCGCATTAGAGCGGACGGGGATGGACCATCTCGTATCACCGCAGTCGGAAATTCCCCAGAGCGCTGCCGCGACAGTTTCCAGCGTTCATTCGAGCAACCCACCACCTTCCACCGAGGTTCTCCCCGTCAGGACCAAGTCTCCTCCTGCGCCCCTGAGCGCAGGACATACCCCAACACGGTTTCCCCCGCGGAAGAGCAGCATGGGCGCGCACGACGCGCCGATTCTAGCGCCATTGGCCGGGTCCACACCAGGCTCCAGGTCCAGCTCTCGCCCAGGATCCAGCCACAACAAGCAGTTCGCGGAAGGGCGGTCTGCGTCTCCTGCAAATGCCCGGTCCCCGCTGACATCACCGGCCAAGCCCCTGCCGTTTGTAAGGCCGGCGGATATTTACCGGCGGATGGAGGAGGAGAAGGAAAAAGAACGACGGCGCTCGATGGAATCTGGTGGCAGGCCAAGTCTCGATGGTGTCAGGAGCAGCAGTCGTGCGGGCGAGCGGCCGGAGCCCAGTGCTCTTCCCAGACCCCAGCCGGTCGTGCAAGTGCAACACAAACAAACAGAACAGGTGGAGGAGACCCAAGAATCTCAACCCAGCCGAAATTTGCGTCCCAGTCTCGCGACTGTTGCGGAAAGGAAGAGCGAATATGGCTTGGAGGGACTGATTGACAGTTACGGATCTGACGATATGACGGCCGATCCTGAGCCTGCCGCATACCGGGTTGCTGCATTGGAGCAGCCAGCGCCGTCGGCACTGGAGCCTGCGCAGGACTTGCGTCGCTATTCTACTAGTCCTAAGCTCCCTGAGTTGGGCCGCATGTCTATGTTTGGCGACGACTTTTTCTCGACTTCATCGAGACTTTCGTCTCAGCCTCCTCCGATGCCAGATACGTCGCACCTCTTAGCTGTGTCCACTCAACAACCGGCTCCTTCAGCCAAGTCTGCAGCCAGTGTGCAGGAATCCACCGATGTCGTGCAGGCTGATAATGCAGCTGTCCAGTCAGCACAGGCAACCACTGAGATCCCGACGATCCCCCCGCCTGAGAATGAACCCAGCCCGAGCGATGCAGCACCGCCAGACACGGAAACTCCTCGGCAGCAGGCTCCCGCTGCAGAAGCAGTCCGGCATTCCGCATCAAGTCCTGAGAGCAAACAAGCCACACGGCCGACTTTGCCTGGTGGTTGGGTCACTGAGACCCTCGAGTCGCCGGGTGAGGCACACCTCCTAGCGGGACCCGTTGCTTCTCGGACCGTATCGCGCAAAGGTATCGGAAGCGGCAATATGTCTCTATCAACAAAGCCAACGCATGACCCTACAAGCGACAGTCGCAGTGAGGCAGTTGCTACAATCTCTCAGCAGTCCACACCTTCGCCCACAAACTCTCAGGTTGCGCTTCCTCCACTTAGGACCAGCAGCCCCCCTTCCAATGCTTCTGTGCAGACGGCATCCGGCCAGATTGCGCCGCAAGCAGAGAATGCCAATGCGGCTTCATCAGTTAACAAGTCAGAGGATGTGGAAGCTGTGGCCTCAGAGTCGGAATTGGCAAGCCCGGTGCCGACTATAGCTGCTGAACACGATCCCGAAATCATACCCACAGCACCACTGAATCCGAGCCGAAGCGCTCAAAACGTCGGTTTGCAGGACCAATTTGTGCCTCCACAAAGCTTTGAGACCCGCTCAGCCTTGGACACTACTAATAGCTCCCCGGTCAAAGAAAGCGACATGCTGAGGGAGGAAATTATCAAATCACTTAGCCCATTAGGCCCGTCAAGAGATTACTCGGAAGTCACAGGGGACGACACAGACGCCTACTATGCCGCGGCTGGCGGTACTGTGCGCGAGAGTACCTATCTGGGCGATGTTTATGGAGATTACTGGGCGGAGAGTGACGATAAACCGACGGTGGTTACAACCATTCCTGAGACTCAGTCCGACTCGCAGAGAGCTGCAGACGGTTCATCTACCGCTGCGCAGACATCAGTACCTCCGTTGCCGGCAGCTCCTGAGGAGCACCAAACTCCACCTTCTTCTGCAGGATCGGAGGAGAGGACTCCGGGCGGTACACGGAGGCGGTTCTCATGGGAAACTGAGTCCAGGGCGGCAAACTCGCAAATCCCCACTCCAGTGGCCGTAGCGGAACAGAAATCGACTCGCGATGAAGCAGCAAGCCAAGTGCCTGTTACAGAACCGGCACCAGCTGCTCCTGCGGGGCCCTCATCATCACCAGCCCCCAAACCTGAGACCACTGGCCTGTCTATTCAGACGTCCGGCGGTATTTCTCATCAGGTATCGGGCGCCAGTACTCTTCCGGCGAGATCCACGGATGGTCCCATAGAGCCGCCTTCGCCGATCTCAGTTCTGTCAGAAAAGAATGAGCAACCGGACGATAGCTACAAATTATCTATCCCTGAGGACAAGGTCTTGGTGCAGCCCCCCACCATTCCACTATCCATGTTTACGGTACCAAGCGAAGCCATCGCAGAACCCGCCGATTCTTATGCCTCACCATCCCAAGCAACTCCACCTCCAGCCGAGCCCAGCTCACCAACGACGAATAAACTACTCAGCATCATGACTTTCCGCCAGATAATGGACCTACCGGTGCCATCAGAGAGAGTCAGGTCGTTCAAGGAGACACGATCGCAGTTTGCAGCTATTGACACCGGTCTGAACGACTGGATGTCGGCTATGGCTTCACACCACCCCGAGCACGCGAACACCTCGTCATCGTTTAGGGCTGGGTTGGTAGGCTCTGGTGGCATAGAATCGCAACAGGTTGGGCAGGCGCCATCGCAGGTGAATGTGCATGCATCGATTTTCCATCAGCACAATGCCAGTACGGCGGCCTTCGGGCACACTGCGAGGCCGGCACCAAACATACCGATGCCCCCTACACCACCACACGGTTCCCCACTGGGTCATTCGGGTGCCCAAGTCGCCCAAGTCGGGGCCAAGAGCAAAAAGCTGTTGATGGCTGCGGGCAAGGCCGGCAAGGGGCTGCTAAGCAAGGGGAAAAACAAGCTGAGCGGAACCGGAGACAAGGTTTTTTTTTAATTCTTAACTGTGTCATACATTGATGATCGACGCTAAGCATTCTTTCGACCTTTGTCTGGTCAGGACTGCGGGACTTGTACTAGAACACACATTATCCTCGGGGCAGCGTTGGGCGAGTTTCTTCAATCTTTGATGTTGAGTATCTTCAGCTTTTGTTGTTGGGGGTTCGGATGGAAGCAGCGACAAATTATCTAGTTCAGTCGAGTGCCCGGTTGGCAGCCCTCTGTGTTTCTGTCCATTTTTCTCGGGTTGCTTTATACATGGCTGGTTGAACGACAGTGATGACGGAAATAATGGCTGTTGGATGAATCTAAACAAGGACTTTTGATACCTCTTGAAGTCGCCCTTTTACAAAAGGCTGTGCGTCGGAAAACAAACCGAATGGGTACCTGAGTACTCCCAGCCACCCAGAGAAAAGAAAAGGGTGACGTTGCTGTCTCGGAACCATGACTTAACCCTGCTGTGTCGTCGATCTTTCGGTCGCCGCCGACTCGGGAGCTTTCCTGCTGGAGCGGTTCTCAAGCGATGGAACATTGGAAACCCACCTTACAGGGCGCATTCCCGACGAACACGGTCCCCACGCGTGCAGTAGTGGGCATTAGGCCACCTATTAATATCGCGTCCCGTCTCCTGCCCAGTTCGCTAACGGCCTTCCGCAGAACGACGAATCGCTGCATCAGGTTGTCGCAGCACCCGCAACAAGCCAGGACGCGGTCGACGTCTCAGCTTGAAGGACCATCAAGGAATGGTAGAGGTGCACCAGCAGGGCTGGTTGCGCCGAAGAGCGCTGCTGTGGTAAAACGTGATCGAAGAGCATCGTGGGCGAGCGCCTGCTCAGCCTCCAACTGCCAAGTTAGTGCAACGGATCAGGCCCCCAGTTCGAGGACTCAAGCCCGTAACTCACCCCTGCCACTCCCTGCCGTTGGTCAGCATCATCAGAGCTTTCGATTTCCCGACCCCGACCCCTACCTACCCCGACTGGATCGACAAGGGTCGGCTCTCGCAATTACCAGAGCGGCTTCAGAAAACTTCAACCACGTCCCTTTGCCGTTTCTACCGCACCTCCTTACGCGCATCACCACGCTCGACTTCCGACCTGGCTCACACGGCGGCCATTCCTCGACCGATACTCCTTTTCCTCCGCCGCGGCCGGTCATTGACGCGGCAATCGTATGCAAGCGAAGACACAGCGTCAGCTCCAGTGCTCTGAAGTCCCGTCAGCACCCACCGCGACTGTCAGATTGAACCGGCGTCGCGCTCATCAGAAAATTCTTCGCAAAAACGGGAGCTTTCCAGCGAGCTCCACAGCCGAACACCAATTAACAACCACTAGCCCTCCAAAGACCAGCCCGCGGCTGCGCTTGTTGTAGGGAGCAAAGTTTCGACTTACAGGTCAAGAACGGGCCACCCGCCGGCCTGGGTCCACCCGTCGCCCCCGATCCGCAGCGTCGTGACAGGGAGCTCGCCGTAAACGCGGCGCGGGGATACTTTTACACAAAAGCATCGGCGGGGACGGCAGATCGGACAGTACTACAGCGGAGAGCAGCGATCGCACAAACGCCGCCAACGAAAGAGACGGCAGGAGTCATTATCTCGGTGGAACGCCCAGCCGGCTCGTGACACGGTTCGTCCCGGAAAACCGTCCCATCGCGCCTCCGGTCGTTGCATCTCAATCGCAATTGCCGTCGCGGCCTCAGTGGCAACCATTGCTTTCTTCGATGGCCACATACGCGCAGAGCCAAGGGCCCCCTTCGGTTGGTAACCACCCGCAACAGCAGTATTATCAGCACGCCCTGTCACAGCAGCAGGGACCGCAGGGCCAGCCGCAATCCAGTTCAAATGTACCACAGCGAGTGCCATCGTTTGTCCCGTTACCGCCAATCCGCCGGGCTTCGACTTTTGGTTCCTCGCTCCGACTCTCTCTTGATTCCCCTGGCGGGTTTTCAGCTGACATGGAGAGCCAGCTCCATCAAGCGGGGCATTCGCAGCAGCTGAATAGCGCACCACCACACAACTCGCAGGCCCCGCCTCCAACAGGCGGGCATCCAAACCAAAATCAAATGATGGGCGGTCCTGGCGCCCAAGGCACCCAGCATCAGTTCATGACTGGGCCTCCGCCGCCCGGAATGCCGGTCCAGAATGTTTACCGGCCAACGCAGGCTTCGATGTCCGACCAGCAGCAGCAGCCCCCGCCCGGCCCACAGGGCATCCCGCGGTCCAAGTTCGCCAGTGGGCTCGCCCCGCAAGGGCCCGCGGGTCCTCCGGGTCCACAGCCGTCGACAGGCATGGGCGGCCGGCCTCCGATGATGCCGCCGCACATGGTGATGAACAGGCTCCCGCCGCAGCAGGGCGGTTGGAATCTCCAAGAGTCGCATCTCTCCGAGCCTCTCAACCAGTCCAATCGCCACCGCTCCAATTCCAGCAACGCCTCCTCCCAGCAACCATACTATGGATTTGATAAGGAAGCAGGCGTGCCGCCAACGACTGAGGCAGATGAGGCAGAAGACCGTTCTACGAGTCCGGCCCGGCAGCCCGATCCGAACATGCCGCCTCCGCAGATCGGACAAGCAATTTCGTACAACCCGGGTCCGGGCCCCAACCCTCAACACGCACCAGGCCCGCCTATTTCGCGTACCAACACTAACCAAAGTGACCTGCCGCCGCCGGGGCCAGTCTTTCCTGCCGACGAATCGCGAAGTCGCCGACAGTCTGGAATCTTTTCGGGGCTTGCCAGCATCAAGGGGCGGTTCACCGGCGGCCATGCCCATGAGGATGGCGGCCATCCTACTGGAGATGGTGTATCTGAGATTAGCGTCGTGATGGAGGAAGGCAGCCCACAGAAGAAGCGAAGTGCATTTTCTCGGCTGAGGACGACAGAGAACGCTGCGGACCACCAGCCCCCACACAGTCAGGAGAGCATCATTGCGCATAGCTCTGGCACCCCGCCTGTTCAGTCTGGGGATGCGCCGACGCCGGATTTCCCGCCCCCCGAGAAGAAAAGAAGCTTTTTTGGTGCCATCAGCGACGGCTCGGCTCCGGCTAAGCTCAGAACCTCGAGGACTGATACGTCGCGAATATCGGTTTCGAGCACCACAGATCCCGGCGCTGCGAAGAAAGGCTTTTCTGCCCTCGTTGGCAAGTTCCGACCTGGAAATATGAAGGGGAGCGTGAGCCATGATAGTCCAAAGTCCGCTGGACCGAGCCCTTCTGCGCCAAATGTTTTCATCCCAGCCTCCGCCGGCCCGACCAATCACATGCAGCACCCGGCTTTGCAGTCTCCCATGGTGCAGAGCCCTGTCGCTCAAAGTCCATTGGCACAAAACCCTCCCATGCAAGGTGCTCCTCCGCAAGGCCCTCTTGGACAGAGTCCTTTCGGACAAAGGCAGGCTGTTCAGGGCTCTCCCGCTCAGGGTTCTGTACAGCCGAATCCTCTTGGACCTGGTCCGCCGATGTTGGTAAAGCCGCTTCCCTTGGGCCCAGGTCAGGGTTCGCCCGGTCCTGGGGGTCCCGGGGCTCCTAGAGCCCCTGGCGGACCCGGCGGACCCAGTGTGCTCGGTGCACCCGGCGCACCGGGTGGGCCTGGGGAGTCGGGAGGACCAAACGGAGCAGCTGGCAGCCCTCAACTGAGTTCTATGGCTCCTCCGCCCCCGATCGGGCGTGGGAGAAGTGACAGCACCTCGAGTAACGCCAGCGCTCGTCCCTCCACCCCTGGCAAGACCAGCCAAGTGACCTTTGCCTTGCCACCTCCACAGGGACCTCAGGCAAGCGGGCAACAGGGAACCCTAGCGGATGTTGATAAGACAAGAAAGACGAGCGGTGGGATATTTGGTTTTGGAAGGCTGAAAAAATCAGACTTGAAGCCGGCTGAGTCTTCTGGGCCGCATCATTCCAACCCTCCGGCACCCGTTCAAGGTCCGCCAGGCCAAGGATTTCCGGGGCAGATGGGGCGCGGCCAGCCTCCCCAAGGCTTTGGTCCAGCGGGTCAAGGCCTACCGAGCCAAACAATGGGACGTGGACAAGGACCTCAAGAGCAGCAGCTAGCACCGGGCCAGGGACAAGGCCAAGGACTAAGACCTGCGTCTCAGGGACCACCAGGTCAGCAGAGGCCCCTTTCTCAGGGACTGCCGGGCCAAAGGCCTGCTTCTGAGGGCCTTCCTGGACAGCTTGGGCGCGGCCAACCTTCACAGGGCCCCAACCCGTCGACCCAGCCCCTACCAAGCCAGATGGGACGCAGCCAAAATGCCATGGCGCAGATGGGACGTGGTACAGTCCCACAAGACCAGGCACCGCACGGTCAAGCCCCACCGATTCTGATGGGTCGGGGCCAGGGACCGCCGCCATCATTCCCACCTGGCCAAATGCCCGGCCCGTACGGCATGCAAATGCTTGGGCCTGATGGGAGGCCAATCGTTGTTCAGGCCCAGTTCAACCCGCATACTGGTCAGTTTGTCGTGCTGCTGCCCCCTGGAGTGCCGCCACCAGCGAACGGCGGTCAAATGATGCCCTTCCCACCGGGTCAGATGCCACAACTATCAGTTTTGCCTCCCTTGCCGCAAAGCCGGCCTTCTAGCCAACACGGCGATTCGACGGCTAGCGCCAGTCAGCAGCATCAGTTGCAGCATCAGCACTCGCACATGAATGGTATTCATTCGCATTCGCCGCTGTCGCAGTCCGTATCCGCCTCTGATAACGCGAAACCAAAAGACTCTCCTGTCTCGCAGAGGTCACAGCTTGCCATCTCACCGCTCGAGTCTCGGGGTTCGTTGAACACCACGCCAGTTCAGTACAAACAAGCGGTTCCTCCCCCGCAAACTCTACCTGCTCGTAAACCGGTGCGGTCATCGCAGGATAGTTCTGCCAATGAAGGACAGCGTGGTCATCGATCATCCTCGATTTCGTCTCAACCTCAAGCTCCCTCTCCGGTTACACAGGGGTCGCCTAATACGGAACATTCAAAGAGATTTTCTGGCTCTCAGCAGCAGAGACTGTCTGTTCAACAGCAACAACCACCTCAGGGAGCAGCTCTGGGCAGCCAAGCCGGATCGTCCCCACGACAGTCGATGCAGAGTATCCAGCAGCAGCAGCAACCTCAGCAACCTCAGCAACCTCAGCAACCTCAGCAACCTCAGCAACCTCAGCAACCTCAGCAACCTCAGCAACCTCAGCAACCTCAGCAACCTCAGCAACCGCATCAACAGCAGCCACCAAATCAGCAGTTCGGGCATGTCCCTGGCGGCCCGCCAGGACCGCAATTGGTTCCTGCTCAGGGCTTGCCACCTGGACAGATTAGTCGTGTCCCGTCTTACGCCTCGAACGCAACCGCGCCTCCACCAGGTGCGCCGCAAGGTCAACAGCTGCCTCTCAACGGTCTCCGCCAACCTGGAATGACGATGGCCGTTCCAAAGGAAGAGAAGCAGAGCGCATTTTCAAAGTTACTCAAGGGAGCCAACAAGAGCTCTAGCCCCATGACCCCAGGGCAGGAAAAGAAGTCGTTCTTCGGCTTCAGGAGAGGCGAGCCTAAGCAGGCAGAGGCACAAGCCCGCCCTCCCCAGGCACAACCACAAGCCCAGCAACAGGCCCAACAACAGGCCCAACAGCAGAGTGGACAACAAATGCCGCCGCCAATGCAGCCTCTCCAACCCCAAATGACAGGTCCACAGCCACTTCGACCCCAGATGACAGGGCCCCAGCCACTTCGGCCGCAACTGACAGGACCGCAGCCGCTCAGACCTCAAATGACCGGCCCTCAGCCGTTCCTTGTTCAGCACCAGAACCCGGGCCAGGGTCCTCAGCAACCACAGGAACTTCGGCATTTCTCCCTCCCGCAGATGGTGCCCCAGATGGGCCGTGGGACCGGGGAGCCTCAATATGCGCAAGTTCCCATCCCGCGCAGCTATGGTTATGTGCAAGCGGAAGGAGGCGTGTCTTCGAACCCGGCCCCCTACTTCGTTGCCGCCCCGATGCAAGGCTTTGCTCTCCCTCCTGGACAGATGTTCCACCCTGGGATGATGATGCAGCAGCAGCAGCAAATGTGGGCTCAACAAGGCATGCGTCAGGTTTGGGTAGGCCCTAATGGTCAGCCGATGAACCCGAACAACGCGGGAGGAGCCCCTCCTAGCAATCAGCAAACGGCGCCTTCTCCGACTCCAGAACAGCAGCCCCCCCAGCCTAGCGTTAGTCCTGCTCCTCAGGCATCTGACCAAGGCCAACAACACCCGGCACAAACGCCTCCCCAGCCCGAACAGCAGTCACAGTCAGGCCAAAACTCCCAGCCGACTCCTATCTCTCCCCAACCCTCGGTTATGTCGCAGCTTGTGTCTCCCGCGAGCGTGACGTCTCCTGACAACCACTTCCATTCTCGTCAAGACTATGGCCATCCTACGCCCGTCACAGCGCACGGCAATACCCCTACACCACCACCTCAGCTTCGGCATCCTGGCTCTCCACAAGGCTACCCGATTCCCCACTCGAACTTTTCTCCCATCAACCCTGATGCCGCCAATTTGCCGAATCCACCTCTCCCTCAGGGGGTAGCTGCAGCACACCTCAGCCGAGCTGCCAATGGAGGAGGTCTTGTGCCCCAGCGCCAAAACAGTACTGTTAGCCAGATCTCTCTCCATCCTGGGAATCAGCCTCAGGCGTCCAGCTACAACTCTCCTGTATCTCATGTTAGTCCCCCCGCTCAGTCCCCCAACACGCCGAGCCCCCAGATCACCCCGGAGAGGGCGGTCAGCCCAGAGCCGGTACCAGCACCTGCTCCCGGCATGACGCTGCAGGACTCGAGAACCGTCAGTCCTGAACATCTGAGCCAGGCCTTCCCTCCTCCGAAGGAGATGAAATTGCACATTCAGCCACCACCGCACAGTGAAGAGAGGGATGATCGCATGGCTCCATACAGGAAGCACGCCACACAGGACTCTCGGAACTCCCTCCAGGTGCAACCGCAGACCCCACGGAATGTTGAGGAGGATAACATCTACGATGCGACTCCCAGAACCTCGACTATTCCAGAGAACTACCGCGAGGATGGCCCAAGGAGAAACGGTATCTCCGCGGCTGAACCCAAGTCGCCTGGCCCGTCTCGAGGAATTACCACCCCTGGGTCTCCTCCTGGGGCCGTCAAGCCAGCTCACACGCCGATGGGCGGGGAGCGTACCAGCACGCACTCGAGTGCGCACTCCAAGTCGATCTCAGATGCCAGCGTCGTCAGCAACCGTGTGGTCGTTGCCGAACCAAGCAACGCCGCTACGAATGGCAACAACGACGACACCCCTCCCAAGGCCATCTCGACTGACCGCGTTCTCTTTGAGGAAGCCAAACGCCATAAGCTACTTCGTGAGCAGGAAGAAAAGATTCCCGTGTTCGATCCCGAGCCCGACCTGGTGGTCATGACCAACACGAAGAAGGACGAGGAGTTACCGCAGATGAGCGCTACGAGCTACCCCGGCCAAGAGTGGAATCCCTACGAGGCCGGGTATGGTGACTGGGAGGAGTGATCGCTTCTTCGCCGAGAGAGCCTCAGCTCATTGCATTCCCTTTTTTTCTTTGCTCATCTTCATCGACAACTTTTCTATTGTTGAACCATCACATACTCTACGGACTTACGATACCTTTTTATCCACATCAGCCAGCCAGCAAGCTTGCTATACCGTCAGCTTATTTGTCTTTGTTTATATACCTCTTTTTGAATTGTCTTACCAGATGGGATTGGCTGGTTAGCGGATAGGCTCTCCTTTGTCAGACATACTGGCCTATCCAGTCTATTTGTTTTGTCAAGAGGGGTAGGCCGGTGGGAGGGTCCCCAGCGGACGGTCGTATAAAACAGTCACCGTTATCGTCTTGGATGTCGTTTTCGTTTCACTGTTGCTATTTTATGGAACACGCTGTTGTTATTTGGAGTCATGGAAAAATGAATAACCCGTTGCGGCCACGCAACACAAACCAAAGGAAGCGTCCCGCATCCAGCGGGGGTCTGTTATTTATCTTGGAAGAGGGAATGCCCTTTAGTCTAAATTATAATACCTATTCGTTAGTTCCCGATGTCCTGTCCCTCGTCTTCGTGTCTTGCAGTTCCGAGATCTTGGTCAAATTTCGACGGCGCCGCAACTCAAAGTACCTGAGCAGAACGTGGCGGGTGATATGACCTCGATATTCAACACTATACACCAAAGCTATGTATAACTAAGCCAAAACAGCCAGCCTCCCTTACCATATCCAACCGCCCCTCCAGACCATTATGACCAATAACCTCGAATGCACCCCGATTGTCTATCATACACGCAACTGTTGGTCCCTTTGCCTCAGGATTAAAAAATAAAAGGAAATGAGGATATGATATGCCCGAGCATGCTCCCAAAATGCCGTACTTCACCCTGATAGCCTCTGCTTTAAAATTGAAACCTGTGTAAAAAATAGCCCGAACGCCTTCTTGCTTTGCTGTATCGAAACGGCTCCCACCCTGTCATGTCGTTGAAACGAACGTTGATCATGTAACAACGTCGCGGGCGGCATCGACAGAAAGCAAATATTAAGGTACTGTTTCGCCAAGGTGACTGTGTCTTGCTGCTAAAGCCGCTCCTGGAATCGTGACCGATAGACGCTTTTCATCGGCGGGAGTCTTTGAGCTCAGTGAGTGTGCCGAGTCGCGAATATTCGCTGCTGGACCGCCCCCAGCCGTGGTGACCGGGGCACCGTTGTCGGATGCGTAGATGCTCTCGGCACGAAGCTGTGGTATTGGGGTCATATCTTCCGACCTTGCTTCTTCGATCTCGATCCTAGTGTCAGCCCCATCCTCGAGCGAAACCTCTGTCAGCGGCTCGGCAGGCCGCTCTGGCAGAGGCGGCTTCTGCTCTATTTCCCCGCTCGGTCGCGGGCTCGGGGCAGCACTCTGATTGGAATTATGGTGGCCTGCGGGCACCACCCCTCCCCCGATGCGACTCCAGAACATCTGCTCTCGCAGGCGGACACTCTCCTCCCAGGCAGCCTTCTCTGCGTCCTCATCATCGGCGCGCCAGTGGCCATCCTTGACGATGCGAAGAAAGCCGAGAAAGTCGCAGGTAGACCGAACACGTACCAGACAGTATCTACACAGAGGATATCCGCTCTGCGTAGAACCGGACTCACTGGTGCGAAAGCGGTGTGTCCGGAGATATTCTTCATCTTTCCGAGACTCACCGCACAAAGAGCAGGGGTAGAGCTCCGGTCTGATGATCCGGCCAAACCTGCCAGTACTTGCCGCCGGAATCGGTTCCACGACCAATGAACCATCTATCATGGCGGTAAGCACGCCCCGGCGGGCAAGCCAGGAAAGGCCCGGAGCCGTGTCAAGCCGCAGAGTCGGCTCAATATCCTCAGTTAAAACCCTCTTGTAAAACTTAGTCTCCTTGAGAGGGGGGAAGATAGTAGTACCTCCTACCGAGCCGACACTGGTGGTGGAGCCTGGTGTGACAGGTGTCTGCGGAGAGCTCGCTGGAGATGTCGCAACGGTGGAAAGAGACGAATTTGACCCGTTCGAAACCGGAACTTGGGACGCTATTGACCCAAGGCCAAGACCGAGAGATGTGAGTCCAGGTGCGGGAGGTCCAGATGAGAGCCGCTGACCAGAAAGCCTTTTCGATGTGCGAATCAGATCTTTAAAATCGGCATATGAAGACAGGTCGGTGCGGAGAACGGGTTGCAACAGGTGCGTGAAGCTGGTGGGATAGGATGGGGAGAAGGGTTCCGGTAAGCCGTGATGTTGCACACCATGGGATGGGTGTTCTTCTTGGACGTCGAAGTTGTTGAAGCTTGGGGACGAAGGAATCGTAAGGGGGCTCTGCTCTTCTTTCTCGGTACTCATCTGCTCCATGACATGCTTCAACTCGACAAGCTGCTCCTGCTGCGACTTGAGGAGAAGCTCGGTGTCGGCAATCTGCGCCCTCAGTTGGTCATTTTTGCGCTGCAAAGCTTCCTGCTCCATCCGTGCCTCCTCCTTGGCTGTAATAACCATCTTGTTCGCTTCCTCAAACAAGGCGGTCGTTAAATTCTCCAGCTCTTGTTCGATCTTCCTTTTTTGCTGCTCCATGTCGAGACGAGCCTTCTTTTCCTCGGCGACGCGAGCCAGCATGTATGCCTTTTCTGTCTCTACCGTCTTTCGCTTCACCCATACATCGCCGGCCAACATTTCCCTCTGCTCTTCGATCTGCAGCTCAAGCTTCCGAATTGTATCGCGGGAGTTCTCCAACTCTGCCCGCGTGGCCGACAGATTGTCATCGAGGGTCGTCTGGTGGTTGATCGCATTGATGAGCTTTGTGCTAAGGGTGGCGACCTCCTGGTCGAGGTCTGGGTGGTGCGGGCTTGTCATCGGATCGGTGAAGGCAGGGCTCATGGCCCGGCTGCGAGGATCCGGAATGGTGCTCATGTCATTGTCGTCGTCCAGGTTCTGTTGAGAATAGACTCGTCTATGCGGTGTCGACGGGTTCGAGGGTGCAAGATCGCTGATGTGAGGCAATTCCGAGGTTGAGGACTGCTTGAGGTGCGATTGCGGGGGCTTTGGCGATGCCGACCGTAAGATGCTGGAAAGCGACCGACCGTGACCGAAGCGTCCGCTGCTCGAAGGCATTTGGTGAGCGGCCCAACCAGCGACGGTGACGAAACTGTAGGAAGAACAATCCGTCAGCGAAAAACCGCCATGTGACGTGCTCCAGTGATGGCGGGCGGGATATTAAAAAACACCACCAAGCTCGCGGCAGGCCGCCTGGGGCAGGCACACCCCGTCGCAGAACCGGGTCACCCGAAGAACCCGGGTAGCCAGATCAGCATCGGAAGAAAGCGCACTTACTGCGAATCCATTTGGCGAGGGACCGCACCAAAGCTGGCGGGTCCTCGGGCACGGTGAGATCGTCAAAGGTTCCTTTCCACGTTCCTCGGGACCGGCTTGCTGCAAGGGGAAGTCGCGTCTTGCCGGAGCAGCCTTGGGTGAGCACGGGCGATTGAGGTTCGGGAGTGTCCGGCTGAGGGCACACGGTGGAAAGTCGTCGCTATCAATCGCACCTCCCGAATGAAGCTTGAAGAGCAATTGCTTGCTGTTGCGAAGCTTGACCGGAGGCGGATGGGAAACAGCAAGTCGAAGACTGCGCGGATTGCAGCAATCGGGTCCTGGGCAGGACGCTTGCAGGTAACCTGGCAAGGATACATCACGACAGGGCGATAACTAGCGAATAGTACCCCAGACTCTGCGGTGGATAACCGTGGGTCCAAATAGCTTACATTGGACAGGCTCACTCAGCCTCTATTCATGGACCCTCTTTCTCTTCTTTATTATCCACACATCTGCCCTTTTTGTTTCCTCGACTACGGAGTGCAGTGTGCGGATTACGCGGTGCATACATATATGTAGGACATCGTGCATCACGACCGTTCCTGAAGGCTGGCGTTGGCCAAGGCTGTGCAGCGTCATCGGATAGCCCGGGGAAGGTCGCCTTACTGTGGTTAGCACCACCGACTTGCCACCTCAACAATGCTTGTCGAAAAAGGTGGGCGAACCAAGCGGCCGGCGCCAGGCCTTTGAAAGCGAGGGGCCAGCCCAGTGTGCACAAGTCGCTGGCGAGCAGGCATGTGCTGGCACAAATCCCTTCAAGACAAACAAAAAGCAAAAGAAGGAGCCGCGCAAATCTCTTGTTGTTTTTTTTCTTCCTGCGCGCATAAGGAAGTCAGCGTCATTCTGACAAGGAATCCAGGATTTCCCGTTTCCAGCGTGCCGCAGTGTCGCATCTTTGCGGACCGCAGGCTGGTCAAAGCGGCAAAACAGACCTCCCAACCTGCTTTTGAGAGAATGAAGTCAATTGGTTGGGAGCTCCCCGTTTGCCGCACCCTGCAGCAGCAGTCTCTCGTTAGCAATGTGCTGACAATCGGCGCCCGGCTTCCCAACTAGAAAGTAAATGAAGCGTCAGATACGCCTCAGCTATAACTAAAGCGCCAGTTAATAGTGTACTGACGCCAACAATGGGGCCTTCGTGGTCAAGATGATCAATTGGCCAGGAGGGTTGCATCTGAAAGGCCCGGAGTTCTGGGAGCTTGGTGCCGGACCCGTCGTCTTGGCGGAAACGTAAATCCGGAGATCAGGTGCAGCCCCGGAAGAATTTTGCCCTGTTGTGCTGAACAAGCCAACGTCACGCACAGTGGAGCCCAGAGTGCACTCCAAAGGCTTGGCTCTGGAATGGAACGCTCGAAGGTGCATATAACTATCAATTCTTGATCCAAGCTTTTAGCAGGGAGACACTGCTGTCTTCTGCTTTTGGTAGGTAGGCGTCGACGAGAAAGGGAAAGTGGGAGGGGAAGTGAGACACGAATGAGGTGTCCGATTCTGCCATCGCAACTGGATGTGTTCCAAAGACGTGATCCCTGAATTGTGTCTACTGTGTAGTAACCCAAACTCCGTGTTCGAGAAAAAGCAATCACTGCACTGCGGCCTAGGATCCCATACGCAACCTCACGGCATAGGGCGACGGCTGAGCGTCTCATCCATCATGCATGGAAGAGCCGGAGAGGAAAGAGATCGTCAGCAGCTTCACAGTGTCATCCCAATTCGCCACGGTTTTCCGTTTCATAACAAAGGAATCCAAGTATGTCTGGACACACTCCTGCTCAGAGTCTCTCAGTAAAGTACTTCCCACCCGCACGCCCCCACAACCCCGGCACATCTGCAGCTCTTGGCTCTTGACTGCTCGTTCGGAAACGACGGGATCGTGACGATGCTCATGACCGCATTCTGAGATTGTAAGTCTGCTTCAACACCGCCGATATCGAAATGCGGGCACACCCGACGTGCCCTTGTTCGGGAAACGGCATTTAACGCTCAAATTACTGAGCACAATCCCGTGTCTCTGCCCCTACCGTCAAGGCGAAGTCCCATGACCGCCTCAGAAATCGCACCAGCAATGCAGTTTCCCATTACAGTGCAAGGCAAATGATAGAGCCCCTCCTTGAAGGTCGGGGCCGAGGTGAGATGCAGCCCCGCCCAGCAGACACACCGCATTAACCTTGTCACACGAAGTTAGGGCCAAATCTCATGATGCCGCCCCTTCCATACGCGAATCGCCCTGCCCGCGTCCCCTCGCCCGCAGCATTGCGGTCGGCTTGAGAAATACGGCGAATAGAAACAATGGCTGCTCGAGGTCTAGATCGAAACATTGTGCTTGAAACCTCCGGATCTGGCCTCCGGATCTGGCCCCCGGAGTGCAGGCCAGCCGCTTCAGCTGGCGAGCATGCGCCCATCCCCATCCGCCAATAGGCGTTGCTCAACACAACCGCCGAATAGGTGTGATTCTAAGCTTCTAATTCGACAGTCCAGCTGGGCACTAGACCGTCAGTCTTTTTGACACGGGAGGCGTTTCCTTGGTGGGTGTTTGGATCGCGGCAGCTTCCCCTTGGAAATCGGGACAGCGAAAGCAGCTTGAAGCAGTCGAGAGCAGTCTAGAAACTCCGTTATCGATTCTTCTTCTTCAAGTTGGCATGGCCGCTTGCACAGCATATCCTTCGAGTTGGTCTCAGAACGATGCGCTGTTCGGGCCATCAGTGGCCGACCTTGCTCCTCCTGGGCTGGCTAACCGATCTGGTTTACAGCCAAACATGGCTGCAACGATTCGCCCGATGGTTATCGGACTGTGTACAACTCCAGATCGATGGCCACCGCTCCGGGGTGGGCGCCACCGACACTGATCCCGTTCAGGTTTACGTGTACCGTCCGTCACCCTGGCCCGGATCTGGTACCACCCGGCCCGGAAGCTACAAGCTGAATCCAAGTATCCAAACGACAAGCCTTCTTCTTAGGTCTCTCCGTCAACGAGTTTGACCAGTACCCTCCTCGTCCAAGAGAGCTGGGCTGGTATATGTACCTGAAGCTGTCACGGAAGTCGTCTACACGGTACACACGGTACACATTCGGCCAACCACCACTACTACCACCGCTATCGAGACTCACAACTCGCCTGAGATTGCCTGCCAATGTGGCGCTGCATTCAGGGATTTTACTGCTGAGGTGCATGGTTTCGGTCCTGCACACCCTGACGGTTATGGTATTGTCTCGATGCTTTGTACCCGCATGACCACCATCGATGGCTGCTTGAGACATTGCAGAACGCCAACATGAAGAGGTATCTCGGCCCGTGCTGTTGAGGTAAACAACACGAGTGGCGGCCGACCTTTGCCGTGGGATATGACAAGTCCGGTAGGTCGTCGTAGCCGTATATATTCTCAAGCTGCCCTCGGATTCCTAGGGCACTTCGCTATCTCCTTCTCGGATGTGTCTTCTCTCCTACCACTCCTCGCACCCACCAGTCTCCTGATCTACCTCGTCTTACAAGCGATCTTAGTCGTGACGATACCCAGCGTAGCACAAGATGTCCGCGCCTAACAACCACTTCGCCATGGGGGGTGTATCCTACAACGCGGAAGAAAGCGAAGGAGCCGACGAATTCCCGCAGTGGTATTACTTGGGCGATCCAATAGACAGTCGGCCTGACGCAGGGGACCCGTCAATTCTGGTGTGTAGATCGAATACCGCAAATCCCACCCAGAAAGGATACTAACGGTTCCATCGAAGATCTCGAGTTCCCCGCCCGAAGATACTTCAGCGAACACCGCTTATGCCACCGGGTTCAATACGACCCCATTCCCCATCACGACACCACTCGGTGTATACTTTCAGCCTCATCTAGACCCGGGTGAACCCCATTATGCCCCGGGGTATTCTGTCCTACTCGGCCCCGAGCCAGTCTATAATATTGGTAACATCGAAGCAATAGCCCCTCCAGAAGTCGAGATCCCAGCAGAACCATACGTCATCGTCCGGAGCGGCGCTCATCGCTGCGATTTCACCCTCGAAAATGGCAGGATCTGCGGAAAAGAGTTTGGCCGTGCAAACGAGCTCGTTCGACACAAGGAATCCGTTCACACTCGCCAGCGGAGTGTGACTTGTACCTTGTGTCGGATCTCGGAACGTTACTCGCGGCGTGACATCCTCATACGGCATTTGAGGAGGGCCCACCGTAAACAGAAGGGAAATCGGAAGAACATCGGCTAGAGCTCCCTCGAACCCCGGCACCTAGATTTTCCTT
>Ga0247758_1000786_pt1 | contig 27140 bp, 15 predicted proteins | sample UWRJL156409C4_FD_180950 | JGI IMG/M metagenome (GOLD analysis project Ga0247758, IMG submission 180950) | Plant litter microbial communities from Arlington Agricultural Research Station in Wisconsin, United States - UWRJ-L156-409C-4 | ecosystem: Environmental > Terrestrial > Plant litter >... | reverse complement strand
TTCCCTGACCACCTCCATCGCCCCCCTCCACCCTCCCTACCCTCCCTAGCCTTCGCAGCCCATATCTCCGCCCCGGACTCCATCCTCATCGACGACTTCGACGCCGAAACAATGCAAATCGAGGGAAATATCCTAGAGGTATTTCGCGTCGTGAACGTCAAGTGCCAAGCGCACGGGCAGATCTACGGACAGGCGCTAGTTACGAATGCGTTGGAAGGGCAACTCGGGGTAGACAAGCTACCGGCCGCGTTGGAGGTTGTGGTGGTTAGTAATACGATGTTGCAGGTGAATTTGAGGATGTTAGGGGGGAAGGGAGGAAGGGGAGGCTGTCGAGGTGTTAGGGAGGGCAGGGGAGAGGAGGAGGAGGAGGAGGGATATAAGGAGGGGGTGGGCAAGTGGGATGGAGAGGCAAAAGGGGGAGATGAAGACGGCGAGGAAGGGGGTAAGGAGGAGGGGAAAGGCGGGGTCAAACATAAGAATTGGTTTGAGAAAGGAAAAGAGTGGCATTATGTGTTGCTTGTGAAAAGGCTGGATGGGGGAGTTGTCGAGAGGGTTGGGGTGGGTGTTCTGTCGAGAGAGGTTTATTTGTGTGCTGGGGAGGGAATGGGGCTGGGGTGGGAGTGGCTGTATTTGATTTGATCTGACTTGAGCAAATGGAGAATCTCTTGAAAGATGGCGGAAAGACAAGGAATGGGGTGGCCTCGAGAGATATTCACATGTCTGGGGGATGCGAGCAGGGGTCTGGTCAGATCTGAGATCGTGGTGGGTGGGTGGTATCGATCAAGTCGCTTAATACTGGATAAAACAATGTTGTTACAAGTACGCCACGCTAAAATAATCACCGCCCTCTATCCTACCAGTATTACTCCCCAGATGCCCCGGGGTCATGGCATATGCTGCAGCTCATACTCCTTATCCTCTCCCGACTTCCGAGTCCGATACTCCACCGCAATCTCATCCTTCCGTACAATCCTCCCTGGACTAGCCTGCTTGTCCAAAATGCTCTTATCGTCGCTCCACTCGTCTGACTTCTCGCGCGAGATTTGCGATCGACTGGCTGTGACCAACACCGTATTGTTGCGGGTGCGTCTCGTCCCCTGACCATAGTCTCCTCCGTTCGTGGCGTAGTACCGCTTGGTCGAGGTCTTGATCTCGCGCGCGAAGACGCGCAGGATGGGGATGCTCGCGGCGATGATGGTTACGCAGGACTCGGCGTTGCCCCAGATGAAGAGGATTACACCGTCGGCTGGGGCTGTGTTAGTGATGGTAGTCAGGGGTGAGCTTATTGGAAGGGGAACTCACCGGAATCTTGGGACAGCATTTTGGGAATGTGCGTTGTCTTAATGATGGCTGTGATGCCGGCAAAGACACCGCAGCTCATGGCTACGGCCACGCCGATCTTCTCCTTGCGCTTCATCTGGAGGCCCCAGATCAGCTTCCAGGGGAGGAGGGCGAGTGTCAGATCCATGACCGCCGAGTATGCTATTGGACACGGGTTAGCCATTGGACTGGTGTGATCCCGCTTTTCTGGGCAACTGCTGTGGACAACACTCACCCGCTGAAAAGATGTTGTATTTCACAATGACCTCGGGCGGCCAGCACGTGCCCTCCATGAAAGGATGCCACGCCTTTTGGATCGGCTTGCACTGGATCCAAACAAATAGTGCGCTCAGCCCCATGCCGATGTTGGTCGTGATGATGCAAAACCAGATAAACTTCTTGATCCAGCCGTCGGTGAGACGCAACAAGGTCAGGGCAAAGCTCGTCTTGGACCAGATGGCAGCCGTGATGGATAGCGTCCCGCCGATGCTGATAGCAAGGATGGTCTTTTCGATGGTGGGGATGTCGAACGGGACATCGTAGATGTGTTTCCCGTATCCAAGTGTGGTTGCGTAGGTAAGCAGAGCAGACTCGGTCGCGATGCACAGCCAGGCGCCGATGAGGATGTGGTCGTCCCACCAGAGGCCGCGGTGGCGGAAGAACTTGGCGTACAGCCGGAGGAGAAGGAAGAGCAGCGATATGCCGATGAGGACCCAGATGGTCCGGACCAGGTGCGGGCCGGCGTTGTCGTGTGGGAGGAGGGCGAGCTGGGCCGGTGTTAATGGCGAAACGCCCTGCGGCAGTCCCGGCAGCGGCGGGGTGGATGCCACTTCTGACTGTGGCGACGACGAGAATCCTGGCAGTGGTGCTGTCGTGAGGGTGCCGCCCGTGACTCCCCCGCCAACCAGCTGGCGTGCGACGGCCGTGAATCCCATTGCTACCGATGCTACCAATGCTACCGATGCTTCCGCGGGGTCGTACCAAGCTTTCGACTATCAAAGTCGAGAGGGCGAGCGGGTGGGTCGTGGAGACGGTTGTGGGGAATGCGGCACCGTCCGCGGCCGGCGCCTGGGTGTGTCTGCCATCTTATAATCGGGGTGGTTACCAGCAGCTCCAAGCAGTTCCCAGGCGCATTCCGGCCGCTCTGTGGAGTGAGTGCCGGCTGATGTGCTGAAGAGCTAGTGCGTTGCAGTTTTGCTTGAATTAAAAATGCAACAACGTCTGAGCGCGCAGACTAGCGGTTTCGTATGGCAGATTGGCCACGCTCGCTGCGCTCGACGCCGGCAGCCATAACCGAAGGGGTAGGTTGTTTCCTGTGTCGCAGTCTGGACTGCTGCAGCCCCTGCCACCTTCATGCGCGCCCCAATTAAATCCGGCTGCACACCATCTTCTGCGTCGCCGACCTCTCACGGCTCTGCGTCGTCCCCCACGATCGACCAGCCTTAAACAGCAACGCTACATTGTCGTTTTTAACCGTACACCGTCATTTTTAACCGGCGAGCTGCGAAAGGCCAACCCGACTTTCCAGCCAACCCCTAACGCTTGGACGGTCATGAGTCGTGAATCTGCCGTGTGTACCGGGACGTCCACGGTCAGCCAATCTATCAGCAATGGGCTGGCATGTACGTCCGAACTATTGGGCGCCGACGAGTCAGCACCTTGCTGGGAAGACCAATAAGGTTGTTGACCGAAACTCGGGATGGCACCCCAAAGTGCACCCCGACGCGCGATTCTGGAACACTAGAGCTGGCCTAGCTCCCGCACACTACGCTTCTTCCAGTTAACACGAGGAATTGACGAGACCAGCAAAGATTTGTTCACCCGGGTCAAATCTCACTGCGAAAAATCCAGCGAGCCACGCGAGCTGACATTGCGCTTCCAGCACTTGGTTCTGTTTCCTCGTGCGAGTGGCAACGGAGGAAGTCGCCGCGATCCTGTCGGTAATTATTAGTCAATGCAAACCCATATCGGAGAATTCGTTGTCTCAACTGACTGCGCATGACTCCCGAGTACGTATGATGTGTGCCTTTCCTAAGCTTGGCTTTGAGGATCCGATTTACGATTGATCGAGGGAAAGATAGCAGTTTGTTGATCAGATAAGAACTGAATCCTGTTCGGCTACTCCGTACTTCTCGTGGTGGACCCCGCCCGCAGGAAAGCGGGGAACCCACTTGGTGGCCGGACCCGAAAGTCCGGAGCAGCGGAGCGCCGCCAGCTCCGTGCCATTGTGAATGCCAGCCGGTCCCCAGCCTGATCGTCAAAAATAGATCGGATGCACTTCATACCCTCGTGGCGATATGGTGTCCCGTCACACTCGAAGTGGGCGGATGTTGGTGCTCACGCAATTCAGCACGTCGATCCCAACCACAAAACGTGCCTTCCTGTTTCATCATTGACCCGGCACCTACCGATTGGGTGCCGCAACAAACGACGATCGGCATCTCCCCTGGGAGCATGATTCGAGCTTGGGGCGGTTGAGATCACCTGATGAAGTTGGAGCTAGGGAGTGGTTTGACACCTTTTGCGTGTTCTTCAAGGCAACAGCACATAAGTGTGGTGTTGGATCGTCAGTTGGAGGCCCACGCGGTGAAAGAAATGGGACCATCTTTTTTTGTCCATAACCCTCACAAAAAAAGATGGACCCATTTCTTTCACCGCGTGAGGCCTAACCCGCCAGCTGCAGCTCCCCCGCCACCCCGCGTATGGAAATTAGGCCCCACAGGGCTAAACGTTTTCGAGTTGGAACGTGAGGATGATTGATCGCTGGCTTCAACCCCACCCGTCAACCACCTCTGCGTGCCCACAATGGCAAACCATTGGCAATCTCAAAGCAAAGAGCAGACGCTCAAAGCTGGAGCCCTTCGAATGGTTCAAATTCATGTCGAACGATGTGTGCGCTGACCGCGGTCATCACGTCTTTTCGGTTCCCAGTCGCTCGCCGATCGCTTTCCCCGGATCGCTTCCCCCGGACCAGGATAGCCAGACGCGAGGGCTGAGTCTCGTCCGGAAGTGGCTCGACTGAAAGATCAGCTTGCAAATGGCCATTCGGAAACCCGAGATCATTATCGTGTCGCCATTTCGAAAAGCACCGGCAGGTGTCTAATGGCAAGTATGTCACGTGATAACGGTGATGGTACACCAGTGCTTGGCATACAGCTGCGCTGCGACAAACTCGCCAAAGTGGCATTTGGCGACGGGATTCATGCCCAATTCCATTCGGTCTTTCTCGCCCGCCCGCCAAAGCCGACATAGTGCGACTCATTGAGGCCAAAAAGCCTACTCTGAGGGAGTTTCTCGTCAAACCGCCACCGTATGCCATCCTGTCGCACACATGGGGCGACCAAGAGATCTCGTTCCAGGACATACAATGGCCCGAGAGGGCGTGCGAGCTTGAGGGATTCCGCAAGATTCGAGGATGCGCCGACGTAGCAATCGCCAATGGCTACGACTGGATCTGGGTCGACACATGCTGCATCGACAAGACATCCAGCACCGAGCTCTCCGAGGCCATCAATTCCATGTTCGCATGGTACCGTGACGCCGCCATCGGCTACGTCTACCTCGCCGGCGTCGCGGGCATTATGCGTGTGATGCTGTATGATTTCCACATGGAGGGTCCCAGCATGCTCTACGTGCGTCATCTGATCGGCTGCAGCCGCTGGTTCTAACGCGGCTGGACTCTGCAGGAGCTCCTGGCACCTCACGACGTTGAATTCTTCTCGGCTGAGTGGGAGAACCTCGGAACCAAAGCTGGCCTCGAGGTATTACTCTCCGTAAAGACAGGTATCCCGCGCGCCGCTTTGGCAGGGGACCCGCTGTCAACCTATCCGGCCGCCGAAAAGATGTCATGGGCGAGCCAGCGCGTGACAACGCGAGAAGAGGACACGGCCTATTGTTTGCTGGGTATCTTTAATGCCCACATGCCACTCTTATACGGCGAGGGCAGCTACTAATTTTTCCGGTTGCAGGAAGAAATCCTGAAACGATCTGAGGACCTATCCTTGTTGGCGTGGTCCCTTCCAAGCCAGAGCCCATATCGAGGTTGGCAGAGGGGCGTGCTCGCACCCAATCCCTCGGCCTTCTCTGATCCCCGTCTCGCTGAAGCAACACTCGATTCGACCCCCGATTTAACAAACTTGCATCCCTTTGTTTTCCCGGCCGAGCGGAACAAGCTTGGGTTGGTGCAAAACATGGAGTAGCAGCTGCGGTACCCGCCCCGGTCGTCACAAATCGGGGCACTCTTGCCACACTGCTGTTCTCGCCTGATCGAACACCAGTGAAGACGCCATACAACTCAGTCACGACCGGTGAACCTAAACCTACTGTTGGCCCTAGCGCATTTCCACACAAGCTCTTCGCATGGACCTTCTCAACAGGCGAGTTACATCTCTGTGACCAAATGATGGAGCGACAACGGTCGGTTTGCATGATTAGGATTGCCCTCAAAGCCGACATCGACTTGACAATCGATCATACTGAAGGCGATGAAGCCCAAGCCAAGAACCAAATGGAGTCGCTACGGCAGAGCTCGCGTCCGTTCGTGGCATGGCGGTCTTGAGATGAAGACCTGCTATGCCTGAGCATGAGCGAGGGCACTCTGTCCCGTCTCGTACCTCATCAGGTGTACTTGTCTTTACAGAACGACCGAGAAACCGCGACCGATGACCTGGCGCAGCGTCGAAAGAATTGGCGCTATGTTTCAGGTAATCCGCTCCCAGCAGGTACTGAATTGGACTGGTATTTTTTCTACCACGTCGAAACGATGACCAGGCTACTCCCATGTGCTCCGCCGCCATGTGTCTAGAGGGGGCCCTGACGGGATTCTATCATGGTCAACTATCGGAACCAAGCTCACTGTCGTAAAACTTACGACTGTGAGCCTCCAAGACGCCTCCGCTGAGCTGACACGCATCAGTCTTTTAGACCTAAAGGTTGTTTGCCAGCAAAAAGGGATACAGACGGAATCGCTACTGACAATGGGATTGGGTCTTCTGCGTGCGTATCGCCGGGCGTCCGGCGGATGCATTGCTTCGTGTCCCGCTCATCCGACTCATCAGCTCCAAGTACAATGACCGGGTATACATACGACTCGAATGCGGCCATGTGTTGGGCGTGGCTGTGAGAGGGTCCTGGAGTGGGGTTCCGGAGAAAAAGCATGACTGGGTGGTCCAACCTAGCCTCGAGATTACCATTTCCTAATTCGGTAGAAGGGAAAAGCTGCCGACTTTGCCAGCAGTCCTGCACCCTTCTTGCTGTCTGGCGATATTGTACCTGTCAACATGATTGGGAGCAATGATTCGGTTCCGTACTGGCTCACCAACCGCGGTTTACGCATTGCAGTGCCAATGTATCGGGGAAACGGTGTGCTGTTCTACCGACGGAGGATTGACCACACGGCTCTCATTACGATACCTCTTGCAGAGCTACGTGAGGGTGTCTACGCCCGGGCCGAGACTGACCAACTCGGAACAATTCACTGTCGAGATTAGAATCAGTGGAAGCGCTGGGACTGGAGAACTCTTTACATCACCGTGGAGTCGGGAAGCGTTCGCTTCACAGAGCACGAGGATTGGCGGGACATTCACGTTCTCCGTGGCGTGGACGTGTCGTATGACACCAGCTCGCAGACAGGGACTAGAGGTGCGCTCAAGAACGGGCACAGCACACATTCCAAGGTAGGAAGAGGCTTCTAGAGCTTGTATCCAGGCCCTCTGCTGACGAGGTTTGCACCTAGGACGTGAATGTTGAGAACCGGGTATCTGCACACCGCAAGTGTGAAGAAAATCTGACAAGCCATACAAAAGTAGGCAGAACTTGGTCGCATTGTCTTACTCCCGTGGGCTTTTTGCAACGCAAAAGTGTCCCGGAGTTATTCGTCAACCACCAGTCGCCGATAACGATGGGCGACGATCCAGATACAATGTCATCTTCGAGAAGTTTACAGACACTTGACAACTCGTCCCACACCGTTTTCTCCACTTCCGATTCTTCATCAAATGACGATGAGCTTGAGGACTTATTTTCGCCCAGTCAAAAAGCCCTATTTGTTGAGTTCATGGCTGAACAGTACTTCAACAACTTCCTGTCGGCGGCGTAACGAAAGACAACGCGGGAACATCGACTCACACAGCCTACTCGGGAACGTCAGTCGGGGGTTCTACCGGCGGTCAGCCCACCGGGGAATCTCGGAAGAGAAAGTTTCCCGATACTAATGACAAAGGGGAAGATGGGGATGGAGAGAAGGATATGCCGTCTGGGCGTCACGAAAACGACGGCAACGACGATAATGGACCGCTAATGGCATGCCCATACTACAAATGGAGACCTCTCACTCACAAGAACTGTCAGTCCAAGGTACTGAAGGAAATATCTAAGCTTAAACTCCATCTCTGGAGATGTCACGACATCCCCGTCCATTGCCCCATCTGCTTCGACCAGTTTCCAGTCGAGCGTGATCGGGATGCTCACGTGCGAAACCAAAGCTGTCATTTGAGAGATAGACCATCGTGGGATGGGATCACACTAGAGCAGAAGGTTAAGATCAAAAAGCGCGCTGATCCCAGGAGAAGCAGAGTAGAGCATTGGTTCGTGATTTTCAGGATTCTCTTCCCTGGAAATCCCCTGCCTTCCAGCGCATTTGTCGAGGTTCTCCTCTGCAATGAGCTGGCCACGCTCCGTAACTTCATTTCGCAAAGCTGGAGACCCACTTATGATTCGAGAGCCGAGGAGCAGCTGCCAGATCACTTGAGGCAACACGTATCGGCCATCCAGCAATTCTCACACGCTGTCTTTGAAGATACGGTTGCGCTGTTGTTGGATCAATTTCAAAGCGCTAGTCAGTCGGAAGCATCAGGATCAGGCCGGGCAGGTGCTCCGTCGTCTTAGCGTGCTCCGTACAGAGCAGGAAAACCATACGGAGTAATTGCTCTGTTACTCTACCTTAATATCAACAGAGTAACAGAGCAGTGTATAAGTTACTTCTGGAAAACAGTAGTATATGTATCGCTGTTTAGGCCGCAGTCAGGGAGGGACCCTTCTGGTTCCTCACGTTAGTAATATAAGCATTGTTCCAGAGATATTATTCACACATTCTGATCTGCGACCTGTTAACATTACACTTAAGAGTTACAAGCCTTTATCCAGCCATCTTACATCTAAAACCCGTGGCCGTATAGCTAACGACTTGTCTTTATCACACCTGACCCGTCAGCGTGAGAGCAGGCCGTAACAGTACTGCTCTGTGGTCTGAACCTTGCTCTGTGACAGAGCACTGTTGCCAAGACGGAGCGCCCGCCGGTTGGTCCGCCCTCCAGGCCCACGCGTGCTTGCTCCTCTGCGTCCTGTGCGTTCACACGGTTATTTCTGCAATCCGGAAGGAGTCGGGCCGTAAGGACCCATGTTGCGGCCCCTCGGATCGTCACATGGTCACGATGATAGCTATTTATACTTATTGAAGAAAATGTGTACCTTATAACTTAATCACCGTGATTATTACCAAGACCCAGTGATCAGAGTGATCATTCCATGTGGGGGCTTAGTGTGTACTTTTCCTGGCATACTGTCCCTTGCGTGGGGTTTCCTTTGGTCTGCGCTGGCCTGTGCGGAGACCGTAGGTTGTCACACATAGATGAAGGCCCTTTGAACATCTGAAAGCTCTTTCCGAGCTATAGAAAACTGCAGAAGCGACTGACAAAAAAAATCAGTTGGAATGGTGAAAAAGCGGTCTGGAGGTTGAAGCATGGAGAAGATGGTTGGATTGGTGGGGTGGCCGAAAATGGAATAGTTGGGGCGCTAGGGGTCTGACACTTTTCGGCTTTCCATTGCACGGATCTGTACACAACGTCCTGGATAAGTTAGACTCGCCATGTTGAAGGTTGCGCGAAGGAACGTGTGATTGGACGCCATTCCAGATTCCCAGCCCCCAAAATCGCAGCAAACTGCCGATTTGTGGTAGTGCCACGTCCTGACCAGCTCATGTTCTCCGCACTTTCGGGGTTTCGGTTCTTCACCACCGCACGGGCCCACCCTGTCAAGACTACAATCCAGCCTTCAGCAACGACCAGAATATCTTTCCATGATGGGCCTTGAGAAGCTGGCCGCATTGGTCGGGCTTTCTTTTGTCGCGCATGCCACACTACGAAAAGCGCAGCAGCAGCGACTTGAGCGTAACGAACCTTCGGCGAAACGGCTTGCTCCACTTTGCAAACACTGTGCAAAGATTCCATTCAGAGATATCGCCGAAGGGACCGCTACTTCTCTCCCCCGCGCCTGGGTTCTCCCACGGTTCCAAGAAGATTGCCCGTTCTGTCGCCTTGTCAACCATGTAATCAAGAACAAAGACGGTCCGTGGATGCAGCCAGGCGGAGGCGTGTCGATTGAATGGGAGACGTATCTGGCTCCTGGTTGCCGCCCTGCTTTCCGCATCGCGAAGCGGCATGGCGCTTGGATTGCCTTTGGAGATCCACAGCGCGGGCCCGATACGAAGACTTCCGAGCCAACATACCTTTGTGCGAGCGTGGAGTCGCATCTCAACGTCAAACGCGTGTCCTCCTGGATCGACCACTGTACGACTCAACACGCATGCATCACTCCCTCTGACAACTTCTCTATCAGCTTCCCCGGTCTTGAGGTTTTGCGCCTGATCGATGTGAGGAGAGCCTGCATTGTCGAGACCAAGATACGACCCGCGATGTACGTCGCCCTCAGCTACGTCTGGGGTGATGTGACCAGCTCTCACCTCCTGTTGTCAACACGAACTCGACTGATGAAATCCGGCGCTCTTGAGCGGGACGTCACTCTCCCTAATACCATAAGAGACGCGATCGACTTGGTCGACGATCTTGGCATCCAATACCTTTGGGTCGATTCGCTTTGTCTGGTACAAGATGACCCAGCAGATCTTCACAAGGGTCTGAGAGCCATGGGGCGCATCTACGAACTTGCAGGCCTAACTATTGTCGCCGCTTGCGGTTCTGATGCTAACGCTGGTCTTCCTGGAGTTGGGGCCCGTCGTAGGAGACGAAGCAAAGTTCTCAGAGAGGTGCGGCCCGGGGTTCACCTCGGCGTGATCCACAGTCCAGATCATCTCCTCAAACGATCGATCTACCAAACTCGGGCATGGACGTATGTGGACTCCAGCCTTTTATCCTCCTGCCACATCGGAATGCAACTGACTGATTTCACAGCATGCAAGAGTACCTCTTCTCGCGACGTGTACTTTGCTTCATCGGTGACAAAGTCTTCTTCCGGTGCAGAGAATCCGAGCGCCTCGAGAGCTGCCACGATGCTTCGGCTTTTCCGAAGAAGCCCGACTCCAACCTCTCCTCGAGAATGACGGAAGCCATGGAGATGGAGTATCCACTCGACGACTACGGAGACCTTCTGATGTACTACTCTCAGCGAACCTTGACAAAGCAAAGTGACGCCCTCCGTGCCATGGAAGGCATCTCCGCCCGATTCTCAGACAAAATGGGTTACGGGATGCTTTTCGGCCTTCCGGTTGGAGCCTTGGACTACTTCATTCTTTTCTCAGGCGAGCACAGTCTGCGGCGTCGTCCTGAATTCCCAAGTTACTCCTGGGCCGGGTGGAAGGGTGCCCTTTCCGCGTTTCCATCACCCGGGGACATCTCACAATGGCTCAACACCCACACCTGGATAGTCTGGTATACCATGGATGGCAACGGAAAGTGTGATCTCTGTCTCTTCTGGAATTCTTCCCAGGTAAACACGCTCCGGCCGCAAAGAAGCGACCGTGTTCTCTACGAAAATCGCGCGAGGTTGCCCTTTTATTGCAACGGATTAGACTTGGGAGACACCCCCACGGCGCCATCCAACTCGTCACCAGTGGCCCGCCTGTCCCATTCTTCAGTCTGCCTTCGGTTCTGGACCATTTCGGTCTTTTTGTCAATATCTGATCACCGGAATTCGGATGGCAGCCTGACGCTTTTCGACAGCGATGATCGAAAATGTGGCCAACTGTACTTGGGCCACCTCTGCTACCCGATGAAGGCCGCCGGCACCGGACCATACGAAATCATACTCCTCTCCGGGGTCGCAGAGCTCGACATGCCATCCGCCAGCCGCTTTTCAGCAGGAGATCACGCCGAGTACCATGTCATGTTGCTGGAATGGGACGGGCACGTGGCCGAGCGACGTGGTGTTGGCAAGGTTACGAAGGAAGGGTTGTTCAACAGCTTCAAGCCTGGTCCTGTCTGGAAAGAAATTATTTTAGCCTAGGGCTGGGAGCATCTCGCTCCCCTGGCCGAAGAACCAGCAAAACTCAACATCGGCTCGTCAGCAAGAGCACAATCTGCACGTCTTGTGACGAATGTCAACCATGATTCGGGCGTCGAGCTACTCGAGGAGCTGTGGGGTGGCTTCAGGAGAATGATTGTTAGCAGGCCGTCTGGCTCAGCATGTTGGGTGTCGCCAGTATACTCACCGGTCCTCTGCATCGCGTCTTGCTTGGTGACGGGGTCGCAGAAGCGAAAGGCAAGTTGGCAGCGGGGACAGGGAATTTGTAGATCCTCTCAATCGACCCACCGACGCGGTAGTCTTTGCGTATCTCTGCAAGAGCAAGCCCGCCAAAGGTTAGCCATGAGGCAAAGATTGCCACCTTCATCGCGATCTTGACGGTTGGTTCATGGTTCGAGAGTGGAATTTGTCAGTGCCGACACCACCGAGTCGCGCCAAATGGGGATTTATTAGGAGCACATGGGCTTTGGGGGACTGGGAAATTTTGTTGTCAGGCCCGCGCTGCCCCTTTCCCAGGGACATTGGGGTTGGGCGCCTTGTCCACTCATCAGCCACTTCGCACCGTGAATGGCTTGAAAAGGCAGCGATCGACATCCCGCTGGTACATGCAGCACTAGTTCTGTTTCTAAGAGCCAAACGGCTTGCTCTAACGCCCTGCTTATTCGACCCGCAATTTATACCGCTTTAAGGTGATGACAGCAGCGAAGTTGAAGCAAATCTAGGACACCGACGCAATCAGAACTGCCGATGAGTCTTGACTGTAGAGTTGACACGAAGCTTGTGCCGAATCATACCGCTCGTTTGACTGAGCAAACCGATCTTTGATTCCATGCTTCACGACGCATCCTCCAAAGTCTTCGACACATTGCTCTTCTGTCGCCGTCCTCCATCAGGACAAAATCAAGTCGAACCCGCCCAACAGCCCCGTCAACACGGACGCTCCGAGCAACAGGGCGTATAGGCGTAAAGATGATATCGACTTGTACGACCAGCCCCGGATGGCGTCGGCGTCGGCGTTGTTGTGACTGCAGTGATCTTCGTCGCTGGGACTCCATCAACCCAAGTCATCATGCTCGAGATGCTCTTCGCCTGTTCCGGCCCGATCGTCACACGACATGAGCCTGGGCTTTAGGCGAGAGGAAGAATCGGATATGGATGCCTTCCTTCCAGGGAACGAATAATAGGGTGTGAGGTTTTGAGAGCTAGCAGCAGTATCGAAACCGTGGTTAGAACCAAATTCATTGCTTTGGGGATGCAGTTTGGCAAGAGACATCGGTCGGGCGGAGGAGGGTGACTAAACAGGACGAAAAGGGGAAGAAAGCAAACGCAAACGGTCCAGGGTCGGTCCCACTAACCTTGGCCATCAAATCCGCCGCTAGATACTGAAAGCTTAAGCTTCGGCACAACAACGAGGTCGCCATTTCCCGACGCGTTAACCAGCTTGATGGCCTCGTAGGCTTGTTGGGGGCCGCATCCAACCAGCTGCTGGAGGGCATCGGCGAGGTAGATGTGGAAGATGTCGATGGGCTGGTGCAGCGGGCCTGCCGAGGGAAAGTCCGGTATCCCGCCGAGGCCCAGACCTTGCAAGAGCAATGTCAATCCAGCTAAGGTGCAGGTCGTCATTTAGGCCTGGTGCAACCGGAAGCGAGGGTTTCGTGGCTTGGGTTTGACGGTGCGTGGGAGAGAGGGGCAAGACCACAGGACGAGTAAGTTGACACGCTCGGGGCGAGGAAAGTGGAAAATGGCAAGATGAGGGGCCGGGGTCGGGGCGCTGTGCAGAACAGCACAGGGTGGACTAATGTGCACTGTGGAAGGGTAAGCCGGGTTGTGAGTGGGAGGAAATCCGATATGCAGAAAGGCATCGAGCATTAAGGAATTCGTGCATTCTGATGTCACTGGCCAGTGGAATGAGAGAGCCAAACCCCAAACGTGATCAAGGTGCTATTGGGACCATTGTGCGTTAACTTTGCAGCATTGGGCACTCAGCGTAAGGCGACTTGCAGGTGGAGCCATGGGCCGCCCAGTTCATCATTGGGTGCAGAGTCAGCGATTGGGCAAAAAAGTAACCGCGTGCTCACCCAACACAGCCTCATTTACGTGCACAGAAAGAAGCGATGCATTGGCAAAGCATCTTCCATGCATACGACATGGGAGATCACTGTGGCTCCTTCAGATGTCATGTGACTCTCTGAGGTGTGAGTCATGGCTGCTGAAAAGGATCCCTCCATACCGCACAGGGGTAGTCTGCTCTGCTGAGGCAGAGTTCTTAGAGAAGTGGTACAATTATTGTCATGACAGTGATGTACCTATACTATGCAGTAATACAGACCTAAATAGTGCCCAGAAGCCCGAAAGTCACCTGAACCGTATGATGTGGTGATACAAGTGCCCAGAAAGAAAGAGCGAAACCGGCCGTTAAACTGGCAGAATGCTACCCAGGTCCCCCTGATGCCGTCGCCCCGCAAGCCAAGTAAACAATGCAAATGGGTGCTGGTAAACCCGTTCCATAATCCTCGCCCTCAGAAGATGAGCTCTGTCGTGTGGGCGTAAATCTTCCTCCGTCTGCGTCATGTCCAGCACAGTTGTATTTTCGACTTTAACTGAAGGTTTAGGCTTGTTGATTGCGTCCGACTCTCGGTTAATAAGCTGCCGAAACTTGGCCTCCGTGGTGCTGGCGCCAAGACCAGCTTTGTCACATCTAGCCTACTGAATCAGTAAGAAGACGCAAGCAGTGTATAGAGAAGCCATGAAGACTAGACTCCAGGTGAATGTCAGCAAATTCTGCCTAAAAGGTAGAACATTTTCGTCCATGTTGAACAGGCCAGTAACCTGGCTGAGGGGTGCAAAGATCTACGGAGGCTGTCAGTTGGATGCAGACCTTATGATGGTAGGCATTATGGAGTTCTCACCATGGCGAGAAGGGCGTATCGCTGCACATGCACTATAGTCTGGTAGTTCTCTATGGCGATAAATCTATCGACCTACTTAACAGTCAGACAACTAGCGCCTATGCAACCTGGAGACAAAGGAAGTTAGCTTACAGCAGGGCTCTTAGCTTTAGTGAGCCTAGCCTTCAGCATTTCCAAGTCCGCTAGCTTTTCCGCCAGGGTTTCGCCCGCTTTGAGAATGTTTGCCACGTGGTTGATGTACGTATTGGATGGGAAATGAGTCATGTACCCCTTCTGAAACTAGTTAAACGTCCTTGTTGTCTTGGTTAGGCACAGAGTGGGCGACGAATGAAAATATTCTAAAGCCGGCTCGGCCCGACGTAACCCCGTGGAAACCACAGTGCGAAGGAACAGTGCCATAGCCAGTTGCGTACAGATTGCTCAGTGTGCTTAACGTGCTTAGCATTAAACAGCGATAACAGATTAAGTAAACACTTAATTGCTTAGTTATCGCAGACATTAAATAACTAAGTAAAGTACGAGTTACTCAAATTTTTTAGTAATATAAATAAGACTAGAGAAGCCATTGTCAGTAATGAACTTCTCTTAGTTCTTTATATTAGTAATAATACATTATTTATAAGATCTACTGTTTAAAACCTTTTAATCTTCTACCTGCTTAACACTGTATTCTCTTAAAAGTTATTAACTCTTAATCAGTTATCTCATATATTAAACCCTGTAGTTTTACGTTTACGACTTATCTTTACCTAAGTTTACCTTATAACTTAAAAGCAGGTTATAATATATCATTAACGTTTTTTTACAGAATCGCTAATTGTTAAACTTTTAAAACCTCTTTAAAAGGTAAGTTAAAAGACTTAAACTTAATCTTAATCATTGTAATTATAAAAAACTTATTTAATAGTTAAAGAACCTCTACCTTAACTAAAAGAAGGTAAAAACTAAGGTTAAAGTTATTAAAAGTAAGGATTAGGAAGTTAAGAAATCATAGTGTAAGTTTATAAAGTTACGTACTGTTTTAATGCTTAATATTTAGTTAATATAACCTTAAAGCTATATTACTTATAACCTAATCTAGTTTAAAGATAATAAGTTAAAAACTACCTTTCCCAGGTCTCTTCTTAACGGAACTGCCGTTAAGTAATATAAACTACATGTTAAGCATTATTTCTAGTTCGACGCTTTGGTTAACGATACGGACGAAACCTTAACTGAGAAACGGGCCTAGTTCCAAGTATAATATATTATTTTATACGTTATATTTAATAACTTTGAAAACTTTGTTAAAGTTATCACTACTAAGTTTAGGTAATTAGACACTGATTAATGAGTTAAATAAAAACTCCTTTAAATAGTTTAAAAGACTTTAGTTATTAAATATATAGCAGAATTCTGCGTTAAGGTAACTATTATAAACTTAAGTAAAGAAGCCTTAATGATACTCTTCTAAAAAGGCTTAAAGCGGTATGTTACTAACGAGCTGTACTAACTTAAATAACCTAGAAAACTGTAAGAATTGGTCGAAATGGCTATAAGGGCTGATTATAGGTACTTTAACTATATAAAAGAAATCAGCCGCTTAGAACTATTATAACCTGCACCTGACACAGGCCTTAAGAGGACTGGCGCAGGTTAAGACAGAATGTATAGCAGGACGCTAACAGGTAAGGGGCGTTCTAAAAACAGCTTATTAAGCTAACACTCCTAGACAGGGGGTTTAATATTACTGTAAGTCGCTGTTATTATAATGCACAGAGGTAAGTCTGAACAGTAGGATATAAATGAATAATTAAATATTAGCGTGAGGAACTAGAGTCCCTTACGGTGGTTATAGGCATAATTATGGCTATCTATATTAATTAATTAGGAGGTACTTTGTACCTTACTTATAATACTGTAAATGCTTATTATGTAAGCATTTTATATTACATAAGCGTTCTGTTTATAAGGTTTCCCCTGCTTACGATATAAACACTTAATATATTATAAGCAGCACTTTATTAATTATAAGGGTTTTAAGTCTTTACACCCCTGGCCTAGTATACTTAGACAGTATACATTATCCTTTACACTGTTCCTTACACGGGGGATTTATTAGGTTACCCTAGCTTAAATAACAGCCTGTAAGGTTATTACACGATTCCCCCTTTTTAATATTCTTTTCCTATAAAGAACTTAAAAGGTAAGTTTCTCCTTTTACCACTTTACTATATAATAAGTATCCAGCTTCTAGGTCTTAAAGTGGGAATAGGGTAAAAGCACTAATTACCATTTAAACCTTACAGCCTACATATAAGCGTTTAACAGCGAAATGTCCCCTTATTCTTTTTATAAGTCTGCTAACCCTCTGCTCGTTTATTAGGTTTTAAACTAGTTTAACAGTTATAATTACTGTTTAAAAAGGTACCGGCCTTCTTAATATAATACTTTTAATATTAGTAAAGTAAAGTTAAAGGCTCTCCTTATTAAAAAGTAAAACCTTAACTTATAAGTTAAATCTACTATTTAATAACTTTATAAGGTTATTATTAAGTTTTAAAAGGCGTTAGTACGTTTAGCATGCCTTTATAAGCAGCGGTCCTGCTTTAAAGACTAGGTTGTAAAAGCGTTTAGTTGTAAGGTGGAGTTATTAGAGTTCTAAGAGAGTAAGGAGGTTAGGTTAGATGTCCCTTTTAAAGACGTAAAGTCTTTTAATTAAGGGAACTTCTTAACAGGGTCTTTATAACAGGTGGTTACTTTATAATTTAATTTATAACCTTTTTCTTTAATAAACAAAAACGGCCCTTTAACGTAATAATGGTACGCTTACTTGTTTTTTTTTTACTAACTTCTTTTTCTTAATAGTACTTATTCTCGTATAGAGCTTACTGGGAGCTTTAAAGGCCTAGCCTCTTAGTTAAGTTTAAAGTCCTTTTAACCCTGGTTAAGGGTTTAGTAAATGTCCTCCTGTACCTATTAAGGAGTTTCCTACTGCTTTTTAGGCTTTAAGTCTTATAATGGTCTTACTTTTTAGTATAGTAGTTTAAATATTAGATTTTATCTTATTTTTAGTTCTTATTATTAGTTTTAATCAGTCTGGATTCTTTTAATGGAACTTTACAATTAGGTTTAGGCATTTAAGGTTTTTAATAGGCTTTTATAAGTTACTTTTAAGGTTGTAATCTAACTATTTAATAAGATACTTAAACGTGTTCTTTCCCTTTTATAAATCTATAACTTCCTTAACGTCGTACTTGTCCTTATTAGTATTAATCTTAATCTTCTTTTCTAGTAAAACTTCCTTTAGGGTAGGTTTTAAAAGTAAGACGTGAAAAACCTTAATCCACACCTTTATGTTAGCAGGTAGGTCTAATTTGTAATTAAAGGTGGCGATCTTTTTTTTAACTTGGAACAGTCTGTACCTTTTAAAGTTAAACTTCTTATTAAGCTGTTTTAAATGTAGGTTTTATAAAAAAAGATAAACGTAGTCCCCCTTTTAAAGAGTCAGTCCTTTAACTCGTTTATTATTGTAATAGAGTCCTTTCTTAAGTACTGGTTATTTAATTTAATGTTTATTAGTAAACTTCTTTATTTATTTATATGTAAACTTAAGTTTAGCTTACAGGTGGTTATACAGTTCTTATATCTAATCTACGTAAACTGCGGCTTAAAGGGTGCTAGTAAGCGGGCCTTAACGGAGTTTAGGCTCCTTACTGTAGTTAGTGAAAAACGGTAATATGCCTATCGACTTAACTAGCGTTATGTTATAAGTTATCTGTGCTATTAATAACAGTTTAAGCTAATTATCTTATTTAAAGTTAATATATACCTGGAGATATATTATAAGTATTTAGTTAACTTACTCCATTTAACTATCTGTCTGTAAGTGGAAGGCTGTTAAGAGCTTACTCTTTACACTTATTCTTTATATTAATCCTTATTAGAACTTTAATATAATTAGCTTATCTTAATCTGTAATAATGTTATTTAACCAGAGGTGTTATAAAACTACCTTTTTCTTAAAGATATAAGTAAGTTACTCTACAGTTATGTCCTTTAAAGTTAGTAGAAAATAGGCCTATTTCGTTAATCTGTTAACTATTATAAGGATTTAATTATAAGTAACTCTTATAGCAGGGTCTTTAAACTTTAAAATCCTAATAATAAAGTTAAGTAAGATAGAGCTTTATAACACCTATAGTATAAGGAGTGGTTTAAGAAGTTTATAAAGCTTATAATACCGATTCTGCTTACAGTGGCAGATGTCGTAACTATTAACCACTTCCTTAACCAGCTTTTTCATTTCCAGGAAGGTATACGCTTATTAAACTTATGTAAAGGTTTTAACCTGGCCTATATATCCTCTAAGTTAAGACTTATAAACCTGTTAGATATACTCCTTTTATTTATCCGGATTATAAACGTACGGTTTCTCTTAATATTAAAGCCTTACTCTTAGTTTAGGCGCACCGTTTACGCCTTTTAATAACTGTTTTAGCTAATAACTAGTTTTATTATAATTTAAATGCTTCAGGCACTCCTTCTTATAATCCTGCATATACCCTGAGAAATCTCCTAAAGGGCACTTATACTTACAGGTACCTTCTATTAACCTTCTTACTTAAAAGTCTTACTGTTACTAATAAATGTTATACTTTATTTATAAGTTTATACAGACGTTAATAATTTATTCTAACGTTTAATTATTTAATACTTATAATGTGTGTTTTAAGGTACTGTTCCCTGTTTTGTTAAATATAATAATAAAGATTAAGATTAAATTAATATCTTTATAATCTTATCTTTAATTAAGAGTATTAACTTACTTATTATCTTTTCCTTTAATATGGTAGATCTAAAAGTGGAATAAGGCTATTAATTCAGCTTACTATGCTTATTATAAATTAAGTTCCTTTATTAGGAAGTATTAAAGGTTATTATGGTCTGAAAAGACCTGGACTGGTTTTTCCATACCATTTAAATACAGTGCCCACTTAGTAAAGCATTAAATAATTACTATTAGTTCCTTATTGTGAATTAAATATTACAGGGCTGGGCTGTGGATTCTTTTTAATAAAAAGGTAATTAAGTAGCGTTTCTTATTATTTTAGATTTAACTAAGTTCTCTACCGATTATAAATTCTAAAGAGTCTATTTCGATTTAAAAAGGCTTTAAGAAATCAGGGAGGGTTAAGACTAATGCTGTAATAAAAGTGTGCTTAAGGTCTTTAAACGCCTTTTATTATTTATTAGTCCACTTAAACGGTTTACCCTCTCCTATAAGCTTATATAATAGTTTTATAATCTTTATAAAGTACCTAATAAAGCTTTAATAAAAGTTTATAAAGCTAATAAAAGCTTACAGCTCTTTTTAGTTCCTTAAAGTAAGCTAGTCCCTGACTGCTTTTATCTTCTCCACTTACATTTTAAGCTTTCTAGGGGTTACTTTAAACCTTAAATAGTTTAGTTTTTAAATATGGAAATGGCTTTTTTCCAGGTTTACTATCAGCTTTACTTTTTTAAAAGCTGTTAAAACCTGTTATATATACTTTTAGTGTTTTTTTAAAGTTTTAGAATAGATTAAAACGTCGTTTAAATATATAAAGATAAACTTATTAAGGAAGGGGTGGAGAACACTGTTAATAAGGCTTTAGAAAGTCACAGGGGTGTTTATTAATCCTATTAATATAATATAGTATTAATAATACTTATTATAAGTTTAAAAAACCGTTTTATACTTATCCTCCTGCTTTACTTTAATGTAATTAAACCTTATAGGGAAATTAAGGTTAAAAAACCAGTTTACCTTAATAATCCGTTCCCACATTTCTGTAATAAGTGGTAATAGGTAGCGATTTTTAATTATATTTTTATTTAACGTTTAGTAATTAATAACCATATGTAGCTTACTATCTCCCTTTCTTAAAATAAACAGTATTAAGTACCTTACTGGGGACTGGGATTTTATAATAAATCCATTTTTCAGATTTTCATTAACGTACTCCTTTAAGGCCTTAACCTGTTAAGGGTTTAAGTGGTAAGGCTAGAAGCTGTAAAGCTTTGCTCCTAACTTTAGTTTAATTTTATAGTTTTATAGTTTATAATCTAGTAATTATAATATCTTTTTTCAAAATAGGGTAAACTTCTTATACTCTGTAAGTACCTTAAATAAATTAACTTCTTTACTTATCTGTAGTTTAACTTCTCACTTCTTTCCACCTTTTAAATTATCATTTAAGTAACGTGGTAAACCTTCTAATCCTTTAACCGTTTTAATAAACTTAACTTAAACCATGTTTAATTTTAAAGGTTTAATATGCTTTTAAGTACTTTATGTAACTTTAAAGTAGTTTAATACCTTTTTAACTTTCTCTAAACAGTAATTATAGTTAAGGGACTTATTAAAGGTAAGGTAGCCACTCCTTTAATTAATTATAAGGTTATACTTTTCCAGCCAGGGTAGACCTAAGATTATGTTGTAACCTGTAACTAATGTAATATTAAAATCCACTTATTATTTATCTTTATCCACTTTAATTAAGAGTAGTAAGTAATAAGTAACTTTATTATTATTATACTAATATAGGCCTCCTTCTCCATTTTAAATAGAAATAACCTCTTTATACTCTTTATTAAGGAGTTTCCTTCAGTTAACTAATAAAGGGTGTATTAAGTTAGAAACACTCCCGTTATTAATCACTACTTTTACTTTAAACAGCCTCCCTCTTCTATCTATTAAGTTAACATTAACAGAATAATACTTATACTCCTTTAATATCTAAGTTATAATAATTATTTATCCTTAAGGTCTTATCCAGCCTAACCTTTAAATACCTCTCCTTCTTCTCAGGGTTTTTACTAACTAGTAAACTATTAGTTTCCAGCCCTTTTAAAAGGCCCGTATCCTTTTCTTAATTCCTTTTAGAAAAACAGGTAGCTTTAATAAATTTAGTAATTAACCCTTTTTAAGTTTTCACGTTTTAACGTCCAGTTAACTTTAAACAGTTTAATATTTTTAAAGTCCTTAATAAGTTAATAATATACCTTATAAGACTGGATTACAGTAATATCTTTCTACTCTTAAATCTGTTAATAGTCTTCCCGCTTCTGCTATTCCCTAGCTTTTCCGTTAAGATACAGTAAACACGTTACAGCTAAGCAGTTATTAAGTACTCCTCCTCACTAACACATAGTAAGGGCCTAGTTAACCACAGTAACCTTCTATTTATTACTAAACTCTTTTATTAGGGAGTAGAAGATTTAATAATAAGTTAATTTTAACTTTACCTTTATAACAGCGTAATCCCTCTTTTATATGTTAAGGAAGTGGTTATAAAGGGCCTTAAGTTCATAATATCAGTTAAAAGTGTAGATATTATACATACAGTTAATCTACAGTATATCCTTATAATTAAGGTAGTTAATATTAACTATAGGTGTTACAGTTATAAAGTACAGAACGGGATAAATAACACCTTACTTCTTTTCCTCTTCCACTTACCTTTAAGTTTATTATTTCTCCTAAACCTCTTTTTAAAACTCAGGTAATAGCAGCCCAACTTATTCTTCTATAAAGTGGTCTTCTTTAATAAGTTAATATTTAAGTTAGTTAGTAAAGTAAACTTTATTATAAAGTTATAACCTAATTTCTATTACTTTATCCTTAAACGTCATAATAAGGCCTTTAACACACAGGTCCTCCACTTCGTCCACTAACTTTTAATATTTTTCCTTTAACTCTTAAACCCTCCATTAATATACTTACTTAATACCTTCTCAGGGGACCCTTAAGGTACCAGTCTAAAGCACACTAGCTTTAATACAAGGTAACTACTTAAGTTATCCTTCTTCTAAGGAGGTAAGGGTGCTAATCCATTTAACGTACTTAAAGTGTTTAAAGGTTCTAAAAGGTACTATTAAAAAGAACTTTCACTTTTCCATTTTAATTCTCTTAATCTACTCCTTTTCACTTTCCAGGGCTTATTTCACTACTTAAGTGGCCTAAAGAGCTAATTCTTCAACTTTTTCCACTATCTTAGTAAGGTTTAAGTCAAGGTCCTTCTTAAACTTCCTTAATTCCTAAACTTATAAGGTAAGACTTTTAAGGCCTATAACTACTAATTAGAACATTTCTTCCTAAAGTCAGTCTTTTATAACCTACACCTCTAATAATCCTAGGTTTCCACCTTAAAGTCTGTTTATAACAACTTACACCTTTATAACTAACTCTTTTAAAACACCTTTAAAAAATTAAGTATATTATATCCTAGGGTTTTTCTTCTTTACCTTCATCTCTTATATTACACTTATCTATCTAAGTATAATCTTTTTTATTACCTACTATCTTAATATAAATGTCTCTTAAGTTAAACCTAACGTACTTTCCTCCTTTTAAAATAGGTTTCCAGCCAACTTACTTTAGTAATAAGCACTGTTATACTATATACCCTTTCTTATCACAGTTAAAACACTAGACTTATAATAAGTCCCTAGTTTACTTTTATTACTGTTATTATTAAGGTTTATCTTAGTTAAGTTAATTCTAACAGTTTACTATACTAATATCCATTAACTTAAGGTAATGACCTATTACAGTCGATTAATTCCCCTTTTTAAGTTTACCTAACTAAGGGGCCCGTTCTTTCCAGTAGTTCTTCTAATAATAGTAATTATAATACTAATTATCAGCCTTAATAACCATCTTAACTAACTCTTAAAAATAATCTGGTTAATCTTTTTAATAAAGGTCTCTAGTAATATATTCCTTTAAACCGCTTTAAAATAGCATTATTAAGGCTTTTTAACTAAGTTTAATCTTTACAGCTTCTAATTTAAAACGTGTAGAGAACTTAAAGATTAAGGACGTTTATCATAAGGCTATAAGGCGCTACTTAACCTGCCTTAAGGCATCCAGTTCTCTAAACTTAATTTAAAGCTGGTTAATAAACATATTAAAGTCATTAAAAAGGGCCTAAATCTCAGGAGCCTCTTTACATACTCTGTCTATAAAAAGGTTATTAATTATCTTCGTATAAGGTTTATACTAGTAAGTAACTACTCCATCCAGTAAAGCTCTAGTAAACCTAACCTTTCCTTCTTTTTTAAAGAACTACTTATCGTAATAAGTGACATAACTCTAAAGCTAGGCTATTTAAGACTCTAATTACATAGAGTCTCCTTTAAAGCGCGACAGTAGGGGAAACTTCACCTATTTCTTTTATAAACCTTTAAAGTTATTATTTTCCAGCTTAATAACGTTAAGTTAAGCTTAAAGTTTTTTAATAAAACTAATACAGCTTTTAATATCTTTAAAAAAGGCTTTATTAAGTTCCTTAACCAGTCCCTACTAGTTAAGGTTTAAGTCTTTAAGGCGTACAGCCAGTTTATTAATAATAGGGAGCTAAAGTTAAACTTACACCTCCTTAATCTCCTTACCTTTTCCAGAGGTTAATATATTAGTAAGAGAGGGGTGGTGTTTAAGAGTTTAATAAACAGCGTTTAAAACTTAATATTAATATCGTATTACAATTTACACCTAATACAGGCCTTAAAAGGACTAATATAGGTTAAAACAGAACGTATAACAGGATGTTAACAGGTAAGGGGTATTTTAAAGACGGCTTATTAAGCTAACACTCCTAGATAGGGGGTTTAATGTCACTGTAAGTCGTTATCACTATAATACACAGAGGTAAGTCTAAACAGTAAGATATAAATAAATAATTAAATACTAGCATGAGGAACCAGAGTCCCTCACGGTAGTTATAGGCATAACTATAGCTATCTATATTAACTAACTAAAAGGTATTTCGTACCTTGCTTATAGTGCCGTAAGTGCTTGTTGCGCGAGCACTCTGTACTGCGCGAGCGTTCTGCTTGTAAGGTTTCCCCTGCTTGCAATATAAGCACTCGGCATGTTACAAGCAGCACCTTATTAGTTATAGGGGCTTTGGGTCTTTACACCCCTGGCCCAGTGTACTTGGACGGTGTGCACCGTCCTCCACACTGTTCCTTACGCGGGGGATTCGTCGGGCCGCCCCGGCCCAAGTGACGGCTTGCAGGGTCGTCACAAGAACCCTAATACACGTTTAAGGATAAATAATTTTAAAAAATAACTTTAGCAAAAAAGACTTGGGGAATAAGACAATAACCTTCCTTTAATACTGTATTTAATACTTATACTGGATTTGTAAATATCAGTATAGTTTAAAAGGATTAAAAGACAATTAGACGTTTTAATAATCTCTTCTTAAAAAAGAATAAGTTTAAAAATAAGTGTTATAACTGCAGTAAAAAAAACACTTTACTAAGGAGTATTATTTACTAAAAAAAGGTAAACAGGTATACTGGAAACCTATATGTAAACCTTTAACTACAGTTTAAACGATAAACATTACTGTAATTAAAATAACTAATTTTAAAGATAACGACTAGATAAACAACCTTTTTAACTAAAATAGGTATTACTTTACCTTTAAAGTTAGCCCTATGCTGTTAAATTAGAAATAACTAACAGTTGAGCAGTAAGGCCTAGACTTAAATAATAAGTCAAATGTAAAACCTAAATAGAACGTTTATAACTATTATAACTTAGATAAAGACGATATTAATCTAAATAACTAAAAACATGAAAAACAATATAAAAACGTGTTAGAAATAATAGAATGAATAACTCTTTAGGAATAAAAGTTGTAGGAGGAACAGGTTGTAATAACCTGGGAAACTTCACTTGTTTAAAACAACTCCTTAAAGGTATAAGTTAAGGTTAACCGATTTAAGAAGAGGTTTAAGTTTACAAAGTCTCTGGAAGTTATCTAAACCTCTTGTTAACTTAAAGTATGTGAAGATAAGACCGTTTTAAAACCTTTTATGGTTTTAGAACCGGGGGTCTTAGAATCGAACTAAGCTATATTTATATGTAGCCTTTTTATTTTTCGTATATTAGTTAGTATTAACTTAGGGCGTTTGTTCAGGCCGACCCTGTCGTTCTTTTTAGGCTCTGTGTGTAATACTACTATAGCTATTAATGTATATAGCGATGCGTTCTCTAACACGTGCTACTGTTAAAAAGGGGCCGCGCCGCGCGGTTCTTTAAACCGTGCTTCTTTCAATCAACAATCGATCCGACGATTTTCACCACGAAGACCTCCCATTAAAAGCCCAGTGACATTCTGGCCCTTCGATCGAAGGAAGATGACCTGATCCACGGTCGCGTTTCCTTTGTTATTCCATGCTAGGCTCCGTTACATGCTAGGCACCGTTACATACTAGGTTTTGTTCCATACTAGGTACGTATCTGTTTTTCTACGTCAGTTGCATTTGTGTCCCTCCGATCGGAGGACCAGTAGTCTGGGAGTCGACCTTTTAAGCCGACAACAACGTTTTGTGGATGTGGTTCTCTTTGTGGTTTCTTCCCTGTTGCGCCATTGCACCAGTTCATTATTTATTTATGTCTTACTATTTAGACTTAACTCTGTGCATTATAGTGGCAGCGACTTACGGTAACATTAAACCCCTATCTGAAAGTGCTAGTTTGATAAACTGTCTTCAGAACGCCTACACAGCCTTTAGCGTCCTGCTATACGTTCTGTCTTAACCTGCACCAGTCCTTTTAAGGCCTGTGTCAGGTACAGGTCGTAATAGTTTAAAGCTCGGCAACTAAGTTAGTAAGCACTTGCTAATAAGGCTGGCATAAAGGCTAACGCTTAAACGGTTAAACGAGTAATAGGAACGCTTTATTATAAGAAGTTTATAACGTATAAGAACGGATAAGTATCTCTTTCAAACGCTGAGCAAAAGATTAAAGATGCCTAAACTGCGTTATTAAACTGTCTAAAGCCTACCGACTGGTATAATATTCAATAGTTAGATACGTGCCACTTCACCATTAGCCTATAGAGTGGAAAGGTTCGAATAATTTGAAAGCTTAATAGAAGATATTACCTAGGCTGTATCTATCACTAACTGAAACGAAAAGACAATAACGACGAGTTAGTTAAGTGATACTACGTCTAGGCAGCGGTTAGCTAGAACTTTAAATCTAAACTCGTTTTCTATAAGGTCCTAACTAACACAAACGGCAAGATAAGCTTATAAATATATCGTAATGTTATCCTTAAAGGTGTAGTTTAGCCTTAGCTTAATACAAGCTAAAAGTTCATACTTAAAGAACATGGCGATTCAGGGCATAGTACAGGGCAAAATGCAAATATAGTAAGGGTTAGAAGGATAAGCACAGTTTAAAGAACTATTTCAATACATTAAGCTTACCAGACCTGTCAAAAAGGAGGGGGTTCTAGCCAGAGGCCAGAACACCATGGAAGGTGTGGCAATGGAAGCTAAGCTGACGTAGTCAGTTCTGTTGGAAGCACTGCACTCTGGATTGCAACTGTGTGATTGTATTTCTTGTGTTCTCCCTGTTCTTCTGGCTCTGGCTGGAAGCCAGAGGCTTCTTTATAGACTATTCTGCAGAATTCAGGCTTCGTCACTCTGGTGGCTGAGGCTCACTGGCGTACTGGCAGTGCCAGGTATCCAGTCAGCTCCGCTGACTACAGTGGGGTGACAAAAGTCTCGCCCAAACCCCGCAATGCCAACAAAACCCCCATTTGACCACACCACTTCAATGCTTTGCAATTATGCTATATCAGTAGCCAAAGCCATATAGATTGTATTTCT
>Ga0247758_1000785_pt1 | contig 27176 bp, 27 predicted proteins | sample UWRJL156409C4_FD_180950 | JGI IMG/M metagenome (GOLD analysis project Ga0247758, IMG submission 180950) | Plant litter microbial communities from Arlington Agricultural Research Station in Wisconsin, United States - UWRJ-L156-409C-4 | ecosystem: Environmental > Terrestrial > Plant litter >... | reverse complement strand
GGGAGGCCGTCGAGGAGATCACCACGCTCCTCGCCGATCAGGTGCGGCACGAGGTGCCGATCGTCGCGTTCAACGCGCGCTTCGACCTGACGATCCTCGACCGTGAGGCGCGCCGCTACGGTGTCGTCCCGCTCGTGGAGCGCGTCGGCGGCCCCAGCCGGCTGCGGGTGATCGATCCGCACGTGCTCGACAAGCAGGTCGACCGCTACCGCAAGGGCAAGCGCACGCTGACCGTGGTCGCCGCCCACTACGACGTGCCGCTCGACGGCGCCCACACCGCCGGCGTCGACGCGCTCGCGGCTGCCCGCGTCGCGTACCGCCTCGGGCAGCGGGTCCAGGAGCTGCGGGCGCTCACGCTCGCCGGGCTGCACGACGAACAGGTCCGCTGGGCGGCCGAGCAGGCCCGGTCGCTCCAGGAGTACTTCCGCGAGCAGGGCCGCAACGAGCTGGTCGAGGGGGCCTGGCCGTTCGTGCCGCACCTCGTGCCGGTCCCGGTCCCCGTCGCGGCGTAGCGCGCCGGGCGGCTACGCTCCACGGATGAGCAACATCACCCGTAGCCAGCGCGAGTCGCGCGCGTTCTCGCTGATCATGGCCACCGGCGGCTTCGGCGTCCTCGCCGTCGTGCTCGTCGTCCTGTCGATCGTGGGCATCGGGAGCTTCGGCTTCGCCGTGCTCGCCGCGATCGTCGCCGTCGTCTGTTACCTGGTGCTGCGCCGCACGCTCAAGCAGTGAGCGGCGTCCCGCGGCGCGTCGCCGCCGGCACGGTCCTCCTGCTCCTCGCGGCGCTGCTCGCCGGCTGCGGCGGGGGCGGAGGTTCCTCGTCGACCACGGCGTCCACGGTGAAGACGACGACGTTCTCGCTCGACGACCCGGCCTACCGCAAGGCGCAGGAGGCCGCGGCGGCCCGTAACGCCGCGCGCACCACGCCGGCGACGCCGCAGGCCACCGTGCCCGACGGGCCGGCGACGACCACCGTGGCCCCGCCTGCCTCCACCGGTCCCAAGCGTCCGCGGATCGTGCAGCGCCCGATCCCCTTCCCGGCTCAGCGCAAGCAGGAGATGGCCGCCTACTCCGAGCGGCACTACGGCAAGGCGACGGCCGCTCTGCGCGACCCGAAGGTGATCGTCGAGCACTACACCGAGACGCCGGACATCGACTCGACGTTCAACACCTTCGCGCCGGACACCGCCGACCCGGAACTGGGGGAGCTGCCCAACGTCTGCGCCCACTTCGTGGTCGACGAGGACGGCACGATCTACCAGCTCGTCTCGCTGAAGCTGCGGTGCCGGCACACGGTCGGGCTGAACTGGACGGCGATCGGGATCGAGCAGGTCGGCAGCTCCGACCAGGAGATCCTCGGCCGGCCCGCGCAGATGAAGGCGATCGTGCGGCTCACCCGCTGGCTGCAGTGCCGCTACGGGATCGAGACGAAGGACGTGATCGGCCACAACGAGTCGCTGAGCAGCCCGTACCACCAGGAGGGCGTCGCGTCCCTGCGCACCCAGACGCACGACGACTGGCCCAAGGCGGACATGGACGGGGTGCGCAAGCGCCTCGGCACCCCCGACTGCGGCTGACCCAGCGGCCCACGGCCCCACGATGTCGCAGGTATGCACGTACTACACGCATACCTGCGACATCGATCGTGGGCGATCCTCACTTACAGAACGCTTGCTATGTTTCCGCGCATGGCCATCCTTCTGCCTCCCGCCCCGCGACGCGAGCTCTTCGACGACGAGCACGAGGACTACCGCGCGAGCTTCCGCCAGTTCGTCGAGCGCGAGGTCATCCCCGACTTCCCGAAGTGGGAGAAGGCGCAGCTCGTGCCGCGCGAGCTGTTCACCAAGGCCGCCGCCCACGGCTTCCTGGCCATGGAGGTCCCCGAGCAGTTCGGCGGCTCCGGCGCGGCTGACTGGCGCTACAACGTCGTCCTCAGCGAGGAGGCGGCCCGCTACGGCGTCGGGGACGCGATCGCCGGCCCGCTGCTCCACACCGACGTCGTGCTGCCGTACATCATGGCCGCGGCCACCGAGGAGCAGAAGGAGCGGTGGCTGCCCGGCATCGCCTCCGGCGAGCGCATCCTCGCCGTGGCCATGACCGAGCCCGGCACCGGCTCGGACCTCGCGGCGATCAAGACCCGCGCGGTCCTCGACGGCGACCACTACGTCGTCAACGGCGGCAAGACGTTCATCACCAACGGCATCAACGCCGACCTCGTCGTCGTCGCTGTGCGCACGAGCGACGATCGGCACGGCGGCCTGTCGATGGTGGTCATCGAACGGGAGATGGAGGGCTTCACCCGCGGCACCCAGATCGAGAAGGTCGGCCAGCACGCCTCCGACACCGCCGAGCTGTTCTTCGACGACGTGCGCGTCCCGGTCGAGAACCGGCTGGGGGAGGAGGGCACCGGATTCCTGCAGCTCGTCTCGCGCCTGGTCCCGGAGCGGCTGACGCTCGCGGTTAGCTCGATGGCCGGCGCCGAGACCGCGTTCGAGCTGACGCTGGACTACATCAAGGAGCGCAAGGCGTTCGGCAAGCCGATCGGCTCGTTCCAGAACTCCCGCTTCCTGATGGCCGAGCTGAAGACCGAGATCGTCATGACCCGGGCCTTCATCGATCGCACCATCCAGCGGTACGTGGACGGCACGGCCACGGTGGAGGAGGCCGCGATGGCCAAGCTCCAGACCACCGAGCTGCTGTGCAAGATGACCGACGTCGGGGTCCAGCTCCACGGCGGCTACGGCTACACGACCGAGTACCCGATCGCCAAGGCGTGGGTCGACGCCCGCATCACCAAGATCTACGCGGGCACGAACGAGATCATGAAGGAGCTCATCGGTCGGGGCATCGGCCTCTAGTGGGAGCACTGCCGCGCGTCGGGCGGCAGCAGCATCTCCAGCAGCACCGCGCGGGCGGCCGGCCACGGATCGCGGCCGGGCCGCTCCCGCGGCTCGAAGCTCTTGCTCAGCGCCAGCCCGCGCATGGTGTCCAGGACGACGACCAGGCGCTCCTCGGACCGCGCGAGCTGCGGGATCTCCGCCGCCAGGTCGGTGGCGAAGCCGCCCACCGACCGGGCCATGCCCCGCTCGACCGGCACCAGCCGCGCGTACAGCTCCGGGTCGTCGGCCGCCGCCACCCACAGCTTCACGAAGACGGTGAACACCGGGCCGGAGAAGTCGGCCCACAGCAGGTCCAGCAGCGTGCCGGTACGGGTGGCCACGGAGCCCGACAGCCCCTGCATCGAGTCGCGCAGCGCGTCGACGCGGCGCCCCGCCAGGTGCTCGATCGCCGCGCACACGAGGTCCACGCGGTAGGGGAAGTGGTGGGTCTGCGCCCCCTGGGAGACGCCGGCCAGCTCGGCGACCCGGCGGGTCGTCGTCCCTGCGTAGCCGACGTCCTGGAGGCTCTCGATCGTGGCGTCGAGCAGCCGGCCGCGGGTCTCGGCGCTGCGCTCCTCCTGCGTGCGGCGGACGGTCACGAGGAGCCGAGGTCGCTGGCGCGGATCGACGTCGCCAGCCCGTCGCGCAGCTTCCACGTCCACATGACCTGGCGCCGGAAAGCGTCGGCACCGACGATGCCGGTGACGTGCCCGAAGACGATCACGCTGCCCGAGGCCGCGCGGATGTCCTCCGCGTGGAGGGTGATCTCCCGCCAGATCCGCGTGGCGTCCTCGAAGTACTGGCGCACCCCGGCGTGGCCGACGTACGGGCCGTCGCGGTCGGCCAGGCGGCTCGTGGCCTGCAGCGTCATCTCGATGTCCGGCGCCATCAGCCGCAGGGCCGCCTCGAGGTCGCGCGCGGCGAACGCGTCGTAGATCGCGCGCACGACGGCGATCTGGCCGGCAGCGCTCCCTGGTGTCCCGTACTCCCACTCGGCCATCGACCGCGCATGCTGGCAGGTTCGCGGGCGGGCGGCCATCATCGCGCGTGGGCGCGGCGCGGCCACGGTCTCGCGGCGCCCTGCGGTTAGGCTTGCGCCCATGCCCGAGACCCCCTCTCCCGCCACGAGCGTTGCCTCGCCCGAGCTCTTCAACCCGCGCACCTACGACCCGTCGGCGTTCGACGCGGAGACCCAGCGCGTGCTGCTCGCGACGATCGCCTGGTTCGAGGAACGCGGGAAGGTCCAGCTCAAGGCCGACCACCACGACCGCGCGTGGTACACCGAGTTCCTGGAGTTCATCGCCCGGGAGGGGATCTTCGCCACGCTGCTGACCCCCGCGAGCGAGGCGGGTGACGACGCACCCGACAAGCGGTGGGACACGGCGCGGATCTGCGCGTTCAACGAGATCACCGCGTTCTACGGGCTGTCGTACTGGTACACCTGGCAGGTCTCGATCCTCGGGCTCGGACCGGTGTGGCAGAGCCCCAACGCCGTGGTGCGCCAGCGGGCGGCCGACCTGCTCGACGAGGGGTCGATCTTCGCGTTCGGCCTGTCGGAGAAGGAGCACGGCGCCGACATCTACTCCACCGACATGATCCTCACCCCCGACGGCGAGGGTGGCTTCCGGGCCAACGGCGGCAAGTACTACATCGGCAACGGCAACAAGGCCGGCCTGGTCTCGGTGTTCGGCCGCCGCGCGGACGTCGAGGGCGCCGACGGGTACGTCTTCTTTGCCGCCGACAGCCGCGACGAGCACTACGAGCTGATCAAGAACGTCGTCGCGGGCCAGATGTTCGTCAGCGAGTTCCGCCTGAACGACTACCCGGTCACCGAGGCCGACCTCATGCACGCCGGGCCCGAGGCGTTCTACGCCGCGCTCAACACGGTCAACGTCGGCAAGTTCAACCTCGGCTTCGCCTCTATCGGCATCTGCGAGCACGCGTTCTACGAGGCGATCACCCACGCCCACAACCGCATCCTCTACGGCAACCGGGTCACCGACTTCCCGCACGTCGCCCAGATGTTCACCGACGCGTACGCGCGGCTGATCGCCATGAAGCTGTTCGGCGACCGGGCGATCGACTACTTCCGCACGGCGAGCGACGAGGACCGCCGCTACCTGCTCTACAACCCGATCACCAAGATGAAGGTGACGACCGAGGGCGAGCGGGTCGTCGACCTGCTGGCCGACGTGGTCGCCGCCCGGGGCTTCGAGAAGGACACGTACTTCGAGATGGCCTCGGTGGACATCCACGCGCTGCCGAAGCTCGAGGGCACGGTGCACGTGAACATGGCGCTGGTGCTGAAGTTCATGGCCGGCTTCTTCTTCAACCCGGGGGAGTACGAGGAGGTGCCGCCGCGCCGCGAGGCCGCCGACGACGCCTTCCTGTTCGCCCAGGGCCCGGCCCGCGGCCTGTCGAAGATCCGCTTCCACGACTGGGAGGCGGCGTACGCGCCGTTCGCGGACGTGCCGAACGTGGCGGTCTTCCTGGAGCAGGCCCGCGCGCTGCCCGCGCTGCTGCAGTCCGCTCCGCCGGTCGGCGACCAGCAGAAGGACCTGGACTTCATGCTCACGCTGGGCGAGCTCTTCACCCTCGTGGTGTACGGGCAGCTCATCCTGGAGCAGGCCGCGCTGACCGGGCTGGACCGCGACGTGATCGACCAGATCTTCGACGTGCTGGTCCGCGACTACTCGTCCTACGCCACCACGCTGCACGGCAAGACGTCCTCCACCGACGACCAGCAGGCCTGGGCGCTCGCGCAGGTCCGCAAGCCGGCCGGCGACGCGGAACGGTTCCAGCGGGTGTGGGCCACGGTCAAGGACCTGGCCGGCACCTACGAGATGCAGCCGTAGTGCGCGGCCTCATCCGCGGGCGGGCGGTCGCGGGCGGGATGGCTGCGGCTGCGTCGCTCGCGCTGCTCTTCGCAGGCGGCGCCCCGGCGGGGGCGGCGGGGATCCCGGAGCCGGCGCCCGACGTGCCGGCGCCCGTGATCTCCGCTCCCGCCGAACTGGCCACCGGCGTGCCGATCCCCGTGACCGGGACGAATGCGCTGGACGGCGCGCGGATCACGCTGGAGCGCCGCGCCGCCGATGGGTGGACGGTGGTCAAGTCCACCCGGGCCAGCGCGAAGGGCCGGTTCCGCTTCACCTACGCGCCCGGCGTGGCCGCGCCGAGCTACCGGCTGCGCGCGGTGGCGCAGGACGCGGTCGGCGTGTCGGTCACCGTCAAGGTCCGCGACGTGACGTTCTCGGCCGTCGGCGACGTCAACCTCGGCGACGTGCCGGGGCAGCAGATCGCCCGCCACGGCGTGAACTGGCCGTGGGCGAGCGTCGGCGCGGCGCTGCGGGGCGCAGACGTCGCGATGGCCAACCTGGAGTGCGCGATCTCCCGTCGCGGCGCCCCGGTGCAGAAGCAGTACCGCTTCCGGGGTGCGCCCGCCTCGCTGCGGGCCGCGGCGAAGGTGGGCGGGATCGACGTGATGAACCTCGCCAACAACCACATCGGGGACTACGGCAACCTCGCGCTGCGCGACTCGATCGGCTACGTGCGGGAGTACGGGATGACCCCGGCCGGCGCCGGCTACGACCTGAATGGCGCGCTCACCCCTGGCGTGGTGACGCGGCTCGGGCTGCGCATCGCGGTCGTCGGCCTCAACAACATCCTGCCCTACGAGTTCGCGGCGTCGTCTTCGCGAGCGGGGCTGGCCTGGGCCGACCGGGCCAACGTGGTCCGCGCGGTGAAGGCGGCGCGGAAGAAGGCCGACGTGGTGATCGCCACGTTCCACTGGGGCATCGAGCTGCAACGGACCGAGAACGCCGAGCAACGGGCGCTGGCCCAGGTCGCGTTCGACGCCGGCGCGGACGCGGTGATCGGCGGCCACCCGCACGTGCTGCAGCCGATGCGCGCGGTCGGGGCCCACCGGTTCGTGGCCTACAGCCTCGGCAACTTCGTGTTCGGCGCCGCCTCGGCCGGGACGACGTCCACCGGCATCCTCACGCTGCGGCTGTCGTCGCGCGGGGTGGAGGGGCACTCCTTCCGCCGCGCGACGATCTCCGGGGGCCGCCCGATCCTGCGCTGACCGCCGGGCTCAGCGGACCGTGACGAAGTTGGCGTAGGTCACGGCCAGGTTCGTCTTCGGGTCGCGGACCACGACGAGCACCTTGTGGCTGCCGCGGGGCAGCCGGCGCGCGCCCACGGGAATGGACAGCGTCGTGCCGGACGAGACCTTGGCCAGGCGCTGGCCAGCCTGCCGGCTGCCGGAGTAGACCCGCACGCGGACCCACCGCTGGGAGCCCTTCGGCGCGGCGAAGCGCACCGAGCAGCGCAGGTAGTAGGTGCCGCGGATGCGCTGCTGGGGGCAGGGCATGCCGGCGGTGACGCCGCCGTCGCTGCCGGCGGCTCCCTTCGGCCCGGTCTTGCCGGTGGCGCCCTGGGGGCCGGTCGCGCCCTGGGGCCCGGTCGCGCCGGTCGCGCCGGAGGCTCCCGCCGCGCCGTCGGTTCCGGGCACGCCCTGCGGGCCCGGGGCGCCGTTCGTCCCGTCGGTGCCGTCGGTTCCGGGAAGGCCCTGCGGTCCGGTCGGGCCCTGGGCGCCCGCGGGGCCCTGGGAACCGGCCGGACCCTGGGACCCCGCCGGGCCTTGCGGGCCGGCCGGCCCCTGCGGCCCGACGGGCCCGCTCGGGAGGGCGGCGCCGGTGCCGCTCAGCGCGACCGGGGTCGCGGGCCGCGGCCCGTTGGTCTGGGCCACCAGCGTCGCGGCCCGGGCCCCGACGGCGGTCGGGGCGAAGCGGAGCTGCAGCGCGCACGACTGGCCCAGGGCCAGCGCGCTGCCTGCGCACGTGCCCATCTCGACCGTGAAGTCCCCGGGGTTCGTCCCCGCGATCGTCGCCCCGTTGACGTGCAGCAGCGGGGCGTTGGAGTCCGCTCCGGTGTTGGTGACGGTCACCGCGACCGGGGCGCTGAGCGTGGTCGCGGCCTGGCTGGCGAAGGCGCCCGGCGCCGCGACCGTCGCGATCGGCGTGCGGTGGAGCATCGCCGACAGGCTGCCGTCGGTCATCAGGGCCACGGCGTCCGGCCAGCCGTCGCCGTCGAGGTCGCCCGCCGCGCCGGTGACGGGCACGACCCCGTCGACGTCGAAGTCCGCGGTGGGCCGGTAGCCGCCGAAGCCGTTGCTGAGCGTGGCGGTCAGCTCGACGTTGGAGGTGTCCAGCACGAGGGGGTCCGCGAAGCCGCTGTCGGTGAGCGGGGCCGTGGCGCTGACCCACTGCGGATCCTGTCCGGTGAGGTACTGCACGTCCCGCGGCAGCAGCGTCCCGTCGCCCTTGCCCAGCCGGGTGGTGACGGTGTCGACGAGGCCGAGCAGCCCGGTCGTGGTCGCCACGAGGTCGAGCGCGCCGTCGGCGTCGAGGTCGCCGACGGAGACGTCGCTCGGGTCCTGCAGCGGGGAGATGTCGTAGACGACCGGGGCGCCGAGGCCGCCGGATCCGTTGCTGGGCACGAGCGACACGCCGTCGGTGACGAGGCCGTCGTCGGCCGAGATCAGGTCGTCGATGCCGTCCCCGTTCATGTCGCCGGCCGCCACCGCCACGGGGTTGCTGAGGATCGCGTTGCGGGTGCCCACCGTCCAGCCGCCGCCGGTGGTGACGAGTGCGGCGTAGCCGTCGCTGCCCAGGGCGACGTTGCGGGCGTAGGTGGCCACGAGGTCGGGGGTCGCGTCGCCGTTCAGGTTCGCGGCGGCCAGGTCGCTGACCGTGCTGTCCGCCGACCCGCCCACGGCGGGCGGGATCGGGGTCGTGGCACCGACGGTGAACGAGCCGGTGCCGTTCCCCGTCCAGCGGACGACGTGCCCGTCGGCGGTGCCCACCGCCGCGTCGAGGTTGCCGTCCCCGTCGAAGTCGGCGACGGCCAGCGATGTCGGCACCCGGCCGACCGAGACCGACGTGCCGGTGAGGGAGAGCGTGCCGGTGGGGCCGCTGGTGTACGCGAGGAGCCGCGTCGTCGTGCCGCCGTTGCCGGAGCGGGCCAGGGCGACGACGTCGTCGCGCCCGGCACCGTCGAGCTTGCCGGTGGTGATGGCCACCGGCGTGCCGACCCCGCCGCCGAAGACGGAGGGCAGGGCGCGGTACGACACGGCGCTGGGCCCGGCCCAGGCGGGAGCGGCGCCCACGGCGAGCAGCGCGACGGCGGCGGCGACGACCGGCAGGACGATGCGCCGCGGGCGGGCGGTGCGCGAAGGGCGAGAGCTGGACATGGTTCTCCTGAGGCGGTGCTGGACGTGACGGACGGTTCCCCGGAGCGGGACGTTACGTTCGTGGTGCGATGCGCGCCAGCGGAGCAAGGAACCTGACGCGCTACGCTCCAGTAGTTGCTCGTGCAACGAACCTGTCGCCGTCGTCCCGAGGAAGGACCCCGCCGTGCACGTCGAGATCTGGTCGGACATCGCCTGCCCCTGGTGCTACGTGGGCAAGCGCCGCTTCGAGGCCGCGCTGGCCGACTACGAGCACCGCGACGAGGTGACGGTCACCTGGCGCAGCTTCGAGCTCGACCCGACGGCGCCGCCGGTCCGGGAGGAGGATGCCGCCACGCACATCGCCCAGAAGTACGGCACCACGCCCGAGAAGGCGCGGGAGATGCAGCGCGGTCTGACCGAGACGGCCGCGGCCGACGGCCTGGCGTTCCGCCTCGACCTCGCCAAGCTCGGCAACACGTTCGACGCCCACCGGCTCGTGCACCTCGGCGCGTCGCTGGGGCTGCAGGATCAGGTCGAGGAGCGTTTCATGCGTGCCTACCAGGTGGAGGGCGAGGCGATCGGCGAGCGCGAGACGCTGGAGCGGCTGGCGATCGACGCCGGCCTTCCGGCCGACGAGGTCCGCGACGTGCTCCTCACCGAGCGCTACGCCGAGGACGTCCGCGACGACGAGCGCACCGCCGAGCAGCTCGGCGTCCGCGGCGTCCCGTTCTTCGTGGTCGACCGTGCCGTCGCCGTCTCCGGCGCCCAGCCCCCCGAGGTCCTGCGCCAGCTCCTGGAGCAGGCCCGCCCCGCGCCGGCCGTCGCCGTCGTCGCCGAGGGCGACGCCTGCGGCCCCGACGGCTGCTGAGCCGGGACCGGTCAATCTGAGCCTCGCTCAGCGACGCTCAGATTGACTGGTTCGTGGCTAGCTGCCGGCGCTGAGCGCGACATCGCCCATCGATGTCGTCGCGGTGCGGTCGGCGGCCACCGGAACGGCCAAGAGCTTGGTCTTTCATGGCGGCAGGCTACGGCGGGATCCCGCGGCCTGAGAACATTCTCGGACATGACCGAAGCCTCCGCGACCGTGAAGCTCAGCCCCGCCTACCGTGCCGCGATGGCGGTGAGCTCGCCGATCGTCGCCTGGTGGGGGCGGCTCGAGGTCACGGGCCTGGACGCCCTGCCGACGAGCGGTCCACTGTTGCTGATCGGCAACCACGACAGCAACTGGGATCCGGTCGCGATCGGCCGGGCGGGCATCTCGCGGCGGCAGATCAAGGCGCTGGCGAAGTCGTCGCTGTGGAAGTTCAAGCCGCTGGGCTGGGTCCTCAACGGCATGGGGCAGGTGCCGGTCGACCGCGGAGCGGGTGACGTGAAGGCCCTGGACCGCGCGGTGGCCGAGCTGACCGGCGGGGCGTGCATCGGGGTCTTCCCGGAGGGGACGATCTCCCGCGGCCGGGCGCTGCGGGCGCGGAGCGGGGCCGGGCGCCTGGCCCTGTCCGTTCCGGGGATCCAGGTCACCTGCGTCCGGGTGACCGGGACCGTGGACATCGTGCGCTTCCCGAAGCGACCGCGGATCCGCGTCGACTTCTTCGCCCCCGCCGGCGGCCCGCCGCAGCCGGGGGAGACGGCCGCGGCGTTCACGCTGCGGGTGATGGAGGAGATCCGCGCCGAGGCGCCCCACACCATCCCCGGCCGCAGGAAGGCGGCCGCGAAGTACCGCCGCGCGCTGGACGAGGCGGCGGCGGCCGAGCGGGCGGCGACGGCTGAGCCAGCGCCGGCCGACGCCTAGAGCACGACGAGGGCGATCGCGACGAACTGGACGATCGCCGCCGCGGTGACGAGCAGGTGGAAGATCTCGTGGAAGCCGAACGTCGCCGGCCACGGGTCCGGCCGCTGCGTCGCGTAGGCGACCGCGCCGAGCGAGTAGAGCACCCCGCCGACCACGAACAGCACGCCGGACGCGACGCCGGCGCCCGCGAAGAACTCGGGCATGACGAGGATCGCCACCCAGCCCAGGCCGATGTAGCACGCGGCCTGGAGCCAGCGTGGCGCGTCGATCCACACCACGCTCAGGATCACGCCGGCGATCGCGCCGCCCCACACGGAGACGAGCACGAGCGTCTGCTGCGTGCCGTGGAGCAGCAGCAGCGTCGGCGGCGTGTAGCTCGCCGCGATGAAGAAGAAGATCGTGCAGTGGTCGAGGCGCTGGAGGATCGCCTTGACGTCGCTGCTCGGTGGCCACCGGTGGTACAGGCCGCTGAACGCGAACAGGGCGACGAGGCCGAGGCCGTAGATCGCGCTGGCGGCGCGGGCCAGGGGCGTGGGGGCGACGCAGACCAGGACGATCGCCGCGGCGAGTGCCGGACCGGCAGCCCAGGCGTGCACGAGGCCGCGGAAGCGCGGGGGGAGGGCGACGTCCATCCGTCCAGTGTGACCCTTTCGGGCGCGCCGCGCGTGACATGACGCACGCGGGCTGAACGACGACCCGACGAAGCCGCAGGTATGCACGTACAACGTGCATACCTGCGCCCCCGTGGGCGGAGCGGCGGGTGCTACGCGGCCAGGATCTTGGCCTTCTGCGCGGCGAACTCCTCGTCGGTCAGCTTGCCGCTGTCGTGCAGCGCGGCAAGCTTCGTGAGCTCCTCGGCCGGGGTGCCGGCGGCCGCCTGCTCCTGGACGTAGGAGTCGAACGCCTTCTTCGCTTCCTTCTGCTGCTCGATCGCGCGCTTCTGCATGCCGCTGCCGCGCGCGATGAAGTAGATGAGGACACCCAGGAAGGGCAGGATCACCACGAACAGGATCCAGGCCGCCTTGGCCCAGCCGGAGAGGCTGTGATCACGGAACAGGTCGCTGAACACCGTGATCAGCAGCCAGAAGAAGATCACGAGGAAGAACAGCCAGAGCAGCGACAGGAACGCGTCGCCGAACTCGAAGGAAGCAAGCATCTGAAAAGGGCTCCAGGGGACGGATTGGTGGAACAGTCAGGTCCATCAGACCACAACGAGCGGCGATGCGACATCCCCCGATTGGGGTGAATGCGCGCGATCACCCATGTCCTTCCGCCGCGGTGCGGGTGATACTGGGCACATGCGCGCTCTCGGAACACTCGGATGTCTGATGCTGCTGGCCGTGGGCGCGGGGTGGACGGCGAGCCCGGCCACGGCGGCGAAGGGCACGTCGTCGTGCCACGAGAACGCCCCGCCGGTGATCCACGACGGGTTCCGCCAGCCACCGGTGCGCTACAGCCGCAACGGGCTGCTCGACACGCGCCTGCGCGCCGCTGTCGGCCCGGTGGAGATCAACGGCGAGCAGGTCCGGGCGATGACCTACGAGAGCAGCTTCCCCGGGCCCACCCTGGTCATCTGCAAGGACGACCGTCTCGTCGTGCACTTCGAGAACGACCTGACGCAGCCGACCAACCTCCACACGCACGGCTTCCACGTCGAGCCGGACGCCAACCACGACAACGTCTACCTCGACCTGCCGCCCGGCAAGCGCTTCACCTACGAGTACGAGATCCCCGCCGGCAACAAGCCCGGGGCCTTCTGGTACCACCCGCACCGCCACATGTTCGTCGAGCCGCAGATCTTCGGCGGACTGTCCGGGGCGATCATCCAGGAGGGCGGGCTCGACGAGGTACCGGCCCTGAAGAAGGTGCCGCAGCGGTGGATGGTCATCCAGAGCACCGAGGTGAAGGACCACGCGGTGCTGCCCGTCGACCAGTCGGTCGAGGCCGATACGCCGCTGTACGTCAACGGCGTCATCAACCCGACGGTGAAGATCAAGCCCGGGCAGCTCCAGCGCTGGCGGATCTTCAACGCCAACGACAACCGCATCGTCATCTTCGAGCTGCCCGGGAAGCAGCGCTTCCACGTGCTGGCCGAGGACGCCAACACGCTGGCGGCCACCCGCACCGTCCGCCAGCTGTTCATCCCGCCCGGCTCGCGTCGCGAGGTGCTGGTGCGCGGGCCGCAGCCCGGGAAGTACGCCATGCTCGCCCGGCCGTTCGCCCAGTTCCCCGGCGGCAACACGGCGGCCGGCGGCGGCCCCACGCCGAACCAGACCGTGCTCACGCTGGACTCGGGCAAGAAGGCGGTCAAGCCGCCGCCGCTGCCGCACACCGCCCTGAACAGGCCGGTCGACCTGCGCAAGCAGAAGGTGCAGCGCAAGCGGACGATCGTGTTCGACGAGAAGACGGTGGGCGCGAACACGGACTTCCTCCTCAACGGCCACACGTTCGACCCGGACCGGGTGATCACGATGAAGCTGAACGCCCTGGAGGAGTGGAAGCTCGTCAACAAGAACACCGAATGGCACACGTTCCACATCCACATCAACGACTTCCAGGTCGTCAGCGTGGGCGGCAAGAAGGTGCCGTACGTGGACTACGAGGACAACGTGGCGATCCCGCCGAACGAGACGGTGGTCATCCGCCAGAAGCCGGTCGACTTCACCGGCAAGTTCGTGTTCCACTGCCATGTCACGTTCCACGAGGACCACGGCATGATGGCCGCCGTCCAGGTGCTGAAGAACCCGACGGCGGCGCAGCTGCGCTCCTCGGTCAGCCAGGACGGCGCGATGACCGTGAGCTCCGGCGCCTACGGGAGCGACACCGAACCGGCGGTGGCCAGCAACGCGTTCGCGTGGCTGTGCGATTTCGGCGGCCACCACGAGGTGGCGTGGCGCGACGAGGACGAGGCCGGGCTCAGCTCGTAGGCGCGGCCGCGACCGGCGGGGGCGTCTGCGCCTCGGTGGCCGGGCGCGCCACGAGCCGGTACTCGTCGGGGTTCAGCGTCGCGGTGCGCGCGACGTACTCCCGCATGTAGCCCGGCCAGTTCGTGACGATCCGGCCGGCCTCGTCGCGGTACCACGAGTCGCACCGCGTCCAGGCGGTGCCGGCGAAGCGGGCCTGCAGCGCCTCGTCCTCGGCCGCCTCGACCTCGGGGCGGACGTCGAGCGCCGCTGCCTCGTGGGCGCGCACGTAGGCCAGCGCCTGGCGCAGGTACGCGGCCTGGGCCTCGAGGTAGACGATGATCGAGCCGCCCGAGGTGTTGGTGTTGGGCCCGTACATCGTGAACAGGGACGGGAAGCCGGGCACGGTGATCCCCAGGTGGGCGTGCGGCCCGCCGGCCCACGCCTCGCGCAGCGTCCGCCCGCCGGCCCCGGTGACCTCCATCGGGAACATGAAGTCGTTGGTGCGGAAGCCGGTGGCGTGGACGATCACGTCGACCGGGTGCTCGACCCCGTCCGCGGTGACGATCCCGGCGGGGGTGACCCGCGTGATCGCGTCGGTCACGACCGAGACGTTGGGCCGCTGCAGCGCCGGCAGGAACGCGGAGCTGAACAGCACGCGCTTGCAGCCGAACGTGTAGTCGGGCCAGATCCGCTTGCGCAGCTCGCGGTCCTTGAGCTGCCAGCGCATGAACGCCGCGGAGCGGGCGCGGCCCACGAGCCCGAGCGTGCGCGGGTGGCGGATGAGCGCGGTGAGGAATTCTCCGTAGTGGAAGATGAACTGCCGCCGGAGGGCCTGGACGCCCGGGACGTGGCGGATCGCGGCGGCCACGGCACGCGGGTAGGCCCGGTTGCGTCGCGGCATGAACCAGTTGCCGCTGCGCTGGAACAACGTGAGGTGGCCGGCCTGCTGGGCGATCTCGGGGACGAACTGCACGGCGCTGGCGCCGGAGCCGATCACCGCGACGCGCTGGCCGCGCAGGTCGTGGTCGTGGTCCCACTGCGCCGAGTGGAAGGCGTGGCCGGCGAACGACTCGAGACCAGGGACACGCGGGTAGGCGAGCCGGTGCAGCTGCCCGGTGGCGAGCACGACCGCGTCGGCCTCGTACGTGGCGGCGGTGGCCGTGTCGATCGTCCACCGGCGGGCGGCGTCGTCCCACGTGACCGCGGTGACCTCCGTGTCGGGGACGACGAGCCGGTCGATCCCGTGCTCGCGGGCCACGCCCCGCAGGTAGGCGAGGATCTCGTCCTGCGGGGAGCAGAGGCGGGACCAGTCGCGTCGCTGGGCGAACGAGTACGAGTAGAGGTGGCTGGGGACGTCGCACGCCGCCCCGGGGTAGGTGTTGTGCCACCAGGTGCCGCCGAGCTCGCTCGCGCGGTCGAGGATCACCACGTCGTCGAAGCCGTGGCGGCGCAGCTCGATGGCCGCGGCGATGCCCCCGAAGCCCGCTCCGACGATGACGATCTTCGACACGCCGTCAAATCTACCGGCCGGGCCGAGCGGGCGGCCGCACGGGAGGACCACCCGTCATGCTCTGCCGATGGCCGGGCCGCCCTTCCTGCGCACCCACGCGCACCGCGAGAAGCACCTGAGCACGCGTTCCAACTGGCTGCGCGCCGCGGTGCTCGGCGCCAACGACGGGATCGTCTCCACCGCGGGCCTCGTCCTCGGCGTGGCCGGGGCCGGGGCGACGCGGGAGGACCTGGTCACCGCCGGGATCGCCGGCCTCGTGGCGGGCGCGCTGTCGATGGCCGCGGGCGAGTACGTGTCGGTCTCCTCCCAGCACGACGCCGAGCAGGCCGACCTGCGGATGGAGGAGCGTGAGCTGGAGCGCAACCCCGAGGGGGAGCTGCAGGAGCTGGTGCGGATCTACGAGCAGCGGGGTCTGTCCGGGCCGCTGGCCCTGGAGGTCGCGACCGCACTGACGGAGAACGACGCGCTGGCCGCCCACTCGCGGGACGAGCTGGGCTTCGACGAGGAGCGCCGCGCACGGCCCCTGCAGGCGGCCGGGGCCTCGGCGGCCGCGTTCTCGGTCGGTGCGCTGGTGCCGCTGCTGGCCATCGCTCTTGCGCCCGCGTCGGTCCGCGCGGCCGCGGTCGCCGTGGTGACCGTGCTCGCGCTGGCCGTCCTGGGGTCGACGGGTGCCCGCTTGGGCGGCGCCCCGGCGCGGCCGGCCGCCCTGCGCGTCGTCACCTGGGGCGCCGTGGCCATGGCGGTCACCTACGCCATCGGCGCCCTGGTCGGCGCCGCGACCTAGCGCGGTGCCCCGAACCAGCCGGTGAGCGCGGCGTGCAGCGCGGGGCCGGCGGTCGCGGCGGGCTCGTCGACGGCGGCGGCCCAGGCGACGTGGGCGTCCGGGCGGATCAGGAGGGCGTCGGCCGGCCGGTCGTCGGTCCCGGCGGCGTGGACGTCGACGCGATCCCTCCACCCGGCGGCGATCTCGCCCAGCTCCGGACGGTCGCTGAGGAGGAGCAGGACGGGGCGCGCGGTTGGCAGCAGCGCCGCGACGCTGGTCGGGCCCCGCTCCGTGCGCAGGGGCAGGTCCGGGACGAACGTGCCGGTCAGGGCGTGGGGCTCCGCATCGGGATCGGGATCCAGCGTCGGGTAGCGGACGTCGCTGCCGGCGACGAGCGCGGCCAGGCGGCGTGCCGGCTGCTCGTCGGCGAGCAGCTCGACGAACACCGCGCGGAGTGCTTCGGCGGCCTCGTCGTGCCCGCGCCGCAGCGCCACCTGGGCCTGGGTCTGCAGCAGCGCGCGGGCCCCGGCGAGATGACGCTCCTCGTGGTAGGTGTCGAGCAGGCCGGCCGGTGCCCAGCCGTGGAGGTCGGCGGCCAGCTTCCAGGCGAGATTGACCGCGTCGAGCATGCCGACGCTGCGGGCGATGCCGGTGGCGGGCAGCACGTGGGCCGCGTCGCCGGCGAGGAGGATCCGCCCGGAGCGGTAGCGCTCGGCCTGCCGCGCCTGGTGCTGGTAGCGCGACAGCCGGCGCGGCGGGCCCAGGGGAAGGTCGACGCCCCGCACTCGGCGGATGCTCTCGCGGAGCTCGTCCAGCGTCATCGGTGCCTCGTGGTCGGGCTCCGTCGACTCCTCCTCGATGGTCTGGATCATCAGGATCTCGGGGGTGAGGGATCCGAACGCGAACACGCCGCCGTCCGTGCGGGTGTACCCCGCGGCGATGCGCCCGGCACCGGGCACGTCGAGGTCGCCGTTCTCGAGCACGGTCACCGAGGCGGGGACGGCGACCTCGGCCAGCCGGTGGACCTCCGGGTACGTGGTGCCGGGGAACGCGATGCCGGCCAGCTCTCGGATCCGGCTGTACGCGCCGTCGCAGCCCACCAGGTACCGCGCGCTCACCCGGTACGCCCCGTCGGGGCCCTCCACCTCCGCCGTCACCGCGACGTCGTCCTGCCGCACGCCGGTCACCCGGTGGCCCCAGCGCACCTCGGCGCCGAGCTCCACCGCACGCTCGGCGAGCAGCCGGTCGACCGAGGGATGCTCGAGCTGCAGGCCCCGGAGCGGAGGATCGTCGAGCTGCGTGAGGTCCAGGTGCACGCCGCCGAACGGGTAGACGGGCGTCGGGTGGGCGTCGGTGGCGGCGGCCTCGAACCGCGGCAGCAGGCCGCGGAAGCGCAGCAGCTCGACGATCTGCCCGCCGAGGCCGTTGGCGTTCTGCGTGTGCCCGAGCTGCGGCGCGCGTTCCAGGACCAGGGGGCGCACGCCGCCCAGGCGCAGCTCGGCGGCCAGCATCAGGCCGGCCGGGCCACCGCCGACGACGATCACGTCGCTGTCCGTACTCATTCCCTCACTCCGATCTCGCGTGGCTCGCACTTCGGCCGGCGGAGTATGGGGCACGTGGGGGGCCTTGAAACAAGCCCCCCTATCGCCTATACATTGGGAACGGAGAGGCCCACGGGCCTCTCGTCCTCGTTCAGGCCACCGGCTCCTCGGTGGCGATCGGCTCGATCGCCTTCTTGTCCTGCCGCTCCGGGGAGATCCGCACGACGTCCCAGACGAGGCCCATCTTCTCGAGCCCGCGGATCGTCATCGCGGAGATGTCCAGCTCCCACCAGCGCAGGCCGTGCGCGGCGGAGGTGGGGAACGCGTGGTGGTTGTTGTGCCACGACTCGCCGAGCGTGACGGGGGCCAGCCACGCGAGGTTGCGCGAGTGGTCGGTGGTGGCGAAGCGCCGCTCGCCGAAGTAGTGGCACAGCGAGTTGATGCTGAACGTCGCGTGGTTCAGCACGAAGATGCGCACGACGCCGCCCCACAGGAAGCCGGTGGCGGCGCCTTCCCAGGTGCCGGTGAGCACGAGGCCGAGCGCGGCGGGGATGGCCAGGCTGAGCAGCAGCCAGACGATCATCGTGCGGTCGACGAAGCGGGTCGTGGGGTCCTTCATGAGGTCGGGCGCGTAGCGCTCCTTGTTGCCCCGCTGCATGTGCTTGAACGTCCAGCCCAGGTGAGCGTGCGCGAGGCCGCGCAGCGGGCCCATGATCACGCCGTCGTGGTCGACGTGGGGGCTGTGCGGATCGCCCTCGTGGTCGGAGAAGGCGTGGTGCTTGCGGTGGTCGGCCACCCAGGAGATGACCGGACCCTCCAGCGCCGCGGAGCCGAGCGCGCCGAAGACGAACCGCATCGCCGGGCTCGTCTTGAAGCTGCGATGGGTGAACAGGCGGTGGTAGCCGACGGTGATGCCGAGCCCGACCGGGATGTACATGACCACGAAGATCACGATGTCCTGCCAGTGCAGCGCCGTGTTCCACAGCTGCCAGGCGACGAGGAAGAGCAGCAGGAACGGGATGATCGCCGCGGACAGGTTGGTGATCGTGTGGGCCCGCGTGTTGGCGATCGGCTGCATGTCGCCGGCGTCGGGCTTGGGCGGCGCGTCCGGATGGGGGGCGCCCACCGCGGATTCCGGGGCCGGAGCCGGGGTCTCGGGCCGGACAGGTGCCTGTGTCGGGGTCATGCCTCCATGGTGGCCGTCGGGCGGCCGCGGTTCATTGGGGCGCGACACCGTCCATCCGGTGCCCGCCCCCGGCGAGGAGGTGGGGTTATCCCCACCCCGGCGACGGGGGCGACCTCGCGTCGCGCCGCTCGTCGTTCCCTCCCCGCCCGGAGGGGCCATAATCGGTCGATCTTCCTGATCGATCGCCACGACGCCGCAGCGCCGGGGGACGCCCATGCGGGCGCGGCCTCCCCGGTGGCGCGCGGGCGGCGCGGCCTGCGTCGGCCAGGCCGCGTCCGCGAGCCCCGGCGCCTGGGCCCCGACGGCGCGGCGGTGCTGCAGCTGCACCTGGCCCTCGCCGTGATCTGCGGGATCGCGCTGACCCTCATCTGGGCGGCGACCGGCGCGGGCGCGTACTGGCCGGTGTGGGCGTGGCTGGGCCTGCTCGTCGCGCTCGGCCTGCACGCGGGGATCCGGTACGCGGTGGTGCTCACCCAGCCGGGGCGCCGTCGCCGGCTGCTGCTTCATGCGGTGTTCACCGCGGTCGCGGCCTTCGTGCTCGTCGCGGTCTGGCTGCTGGCGGGGATGGGCGGCTTCTGGCCGAACCTGCCGCTGGTCGGCCTCGTCGTGCTCCTGCTGATCGACGCGTCGCTCGTCGCCCTGTGGTCGCGGCTGTCACCCCAGGAACGGGAGAAGGAGCTGACCGCTCGCGTGGACGTGCTGACCCGCACGCGCACCGGGGCCCTGGACGTCCAGGCCGCCGAGCTGCGCCGGATCGAGCGCGACCTGCACGACGGGGCGCAGGCCCGCCTCGTCGCCCTGAGCATGCAGCTCGGACGGGCCGAGGCGCGGCTGGCCGACCGCCCCGACGTCGCCGAGCTGGTCCGCCAGGCGCGGGGCGAGGCGGGCGCGGCGATCGCCGAGCTGCGCGACCTGTCCCGCGGCATCTCCCCGCCGGTGCTGTCGGACCGTGGGCTGGCCGCCGCCGCCGAGTCGCTCGGCCGGCGTGCCGCGATCGCGGTCAGCGTCGACGTGACGATGGACCGCCGGCCCGTCCCTGCGCTGGAGACCGCGGCCTACTTCGTGGTCGCGGAGGCGCTGACCAACGCGTCCAAGCACGCCGGTGACGTCAGCGCGCGCGTGCGGATCGACCTGGATCGCGAGCGGCTGACCGTGGAGGTGGCCGACGACGGTCCCGGCGGCGCCGACCCGTCCGGCGGCGGGCTCACCGGGTTGCGCCACCGGGTCGAGGCGCTGGACGGCACGCTCACCGTCGTCAGCCCGCCGGGTGGCGGGACCATCGTCCGGGCGGAGCTGCCATGCGCGTCGTGATCGCCGAGGACCACGCGCTGCTGCGCGAGGGGATCGTCGCGCTGCTGCGCGAGAACGACGTCGACGTGGTCGGCCAGGCCGAGGACGGGCCCGGGCTGCTGCGCCTGATCGGCGGGCACCGGCCCGACCTGGCGATCGTCGACGTCCGGCTGCCGCCGTCGTTCACCGACGAGGGCGTGCGCGCGGCGATCGAGGCGCGCGCCACCTGCCCGGAGCTGGGGATCCTCATCCTCTCCCAGTACGTCGAACCGGTCTACACGGCCGAGCTGCTGGCCACCGGCGAGGGCGGCGTCGGCTACCTGCTGAAGGAGCGGGTGGGGGACGTGCCCGCGTTCATGGACGCGATCAAGCGGGTGGCCGACGGCGGTACCGCGCTGGACCGCGAGGTCGTGGCCGAGCTGGTGCAGGCCCGTGACGCGAGTGGGGACGGCCCGATCGAGTCGCTGTCCCCGCGCGAGCGCGACGTCCTGGGCCTGATGGCCGAGGGGCGGACCAACGCGGCCATCGCCCGCGCCATGGTCGTCACCTCGGGCGCGGTCGAGAAGCACGTGTCGAACATCTTCACCAAGCTCGACCTGCCGGCCACCACGGATGACCACCGCCGCGTGCTCGCCGTGCTGACGTACCTGCGCGCCTCCGACTGACCGCCCGGCGTCGAGCCGGCTACTGGATCGGGCAGGAGTAGGAGCGCTTGCCCTCGAGGAACTTGTGCTTGCGGTGGTCCGCCTGGTGCACGAACTTCATGGTGATCTGGGTGTACGTGCGCTTGTTCGTGCCGCAGACGTCGATGCGGCTGACCGTGAGCCGCACGTCGGCGTGGAACGGGTTCTTGCCGGTGTAGTAGTCGAGCCGGCCGCGCGCCGTGGCGGTGCGCGAGCCCCAGCCCTTCCACTTCAGCTTCTTGTAGTAGGCGCTGTCGCGAGCCCACACCTTGGGCGGCTCGATGGAGTACACGGTGGTCTGCTTGGAGACCGGGCGGGCCAGGTAGACCTTCTCGCTCGGCATGACGCACAGGTCGAGGTCGAGCGCCACCTCGTCAGGCACCGCCTTCACCGGGCAGACGCCGAAGATCGGGGCGTCACGGACCTCGGTGAGCTTGCCGCCGACACGGTGGGCGATCACCGTCCGCTCGTCCTGCGGGCAGCCGTCGGCGCGGGTGCTCTGGAAGTCGAGCCAGTCGGTGTCGGCGGTGGAGACGGTGACGTCGAAGCAGGATGCGGGGCCGCCGCCCAGCAGCGCGGCCTCGTCCTGCTCGTTGGACGTGGCGGGGCGCGAGCCGAGCGCGGACGTCGTCGCCGCGAGCGCGAGGACCGTGGCCAGCACGAGGGCGGCGGCGAGGCGCGGACGACGGCGTGGGGAGGGGCCGGACGGGGCGGGGGCCATCTTCCCGGTGTACCCGCAAACGCGGGGGACGACGCGCTCAGGCGAGCGTGGAGACGTACGCCTCCAGCGACGTGGGCGCCCGGCCCGTGAGGCGCAGCACCGCGTCGCCGTCGACGTCGAGCTCGCCGCTCGCGATGGCCAGGTAGGAGCTGATCCAGCCCTCGACCTCCCAGTCCGGCGCGCCGTAGGACGCCCGGGAGGCCCACGCCTCCGCGACCGTCTCGTCCTCGAAGCGCACCGGCCGGCCGGTCGCGCGGGCGATGGTCGCCGCCGCCTCGGCGAGGGAGAACGACGCGGGACCGACGAGGTCGTAGGTGCGGCCGTCGTGCCCGTCGGAGGTGAGGATCGCGACCACGGACGCAGCCACGTCGTCGCGCAGGATCGCCGAGACACGCCCGTCGCCCGCGGGGCCGCGGATCGCGCCGTCCTCCCCGACCATCGCGGGGACGAAGTCCAGGTAGAGGTTCATCCGCGGGAACACGAAGGCGGTGCCCGACGCTCGCACGCGCGCTTCGGTCGCGGCGTGGTCGCGGGCGAGCGTGAACGTCGCGTCCTCACGCGCGCCGAGGAACGAGAGGTAGACGATGCGGGAGACGCCGGCCGCGACCGCTGCGTCGATCGCCGTGACGTGCTGGGCGACGCGGTCCGGGGCCTCGGCGGCGGGGATCAGCAGCAGCGTCTCGACGCCCTCCAGCGCCGCGCGGATCCCGTCCCCGTCGCCGTACCCGCCGATCGTGCGCACGTCCCCGCCGGGGAACCGCGGCGCCCGGGCCGGGTCGCGCACGAGCAGGCGCTGCGCCACACCGGCTGCCGCGAGCCGCGCGGCGACGCGGCCGCCGACCTGGCCGGTGGAGCCCGTGACGGCGATGGGACGGAGTGGGGGCATGCGGGACCTCGGGGCGGGGAAGGTCAGGCGGTCCGCACGACGCGGGCGCGATGGGCGGGGGCCAGGACGATCCCGCGGCGCACCACGGGCTCGTCGCGGGCCGTCGCGGGCTGCAGCTCGACGGCGCTCAGCACCTCGCGCAGCACGACGCGCATCTCCATCAGCGCGAAGCTCGCGCCCAGGCAGCGGCGGACGCCGCCACCGAACGGCAGCCACGCGTAGGTGTCGGGCGTGCGGTCCAGGAAGCGCGCGGGGTCGAACGCCTGCGCGTCCGGGTAGAGCGCCTCGTCGAAGTGGACGAGGACGGCGGAGGGCGACAGCTCCGTGCCCGCGGGGAGCAGGTGCCCGTCCAGCGGCCACGGCTCGGCGAGGATGCGGCCCACGGCGGGGATGATCGGGCGGGTGCGCAGCGTTTCGCGCGTGACCGCCTCCAGCCAACGGTCCGAGCCGGCGGCGACGTCGGCCTTCGTCCGGGCCAGCGCGTCGGGATGGCGCAGGAGACGCTCGAACGCCCACGCCAGGGACGTGGCGGTGGTCTCGTGGCCGGCGAGCAGCAGCGTGACCAGCTCGTCGCGGACCTCCCGGTCGGTGAGCGGGGTGCCGTCCTCGTCGGTCGCCTGCAGGAGCATGGCCAGGACGTCGTCGGTCCCCGCCAGGTCGGGATCGGCGCGGCGGCGGGCGACCTCCGCGTACACCGCCTCGTCCAGCGCGGCGATGCGGGAGCGGAAGGCCTGACCGCGCCGGCGGTCCGGCGACCACCGGCCGGTGAGCGCGGCGAACAGCAGGCGGGCGGGGGAGACCCAGATGGGGGCGAGGGTCGCCCGGGCCAGGTCGCTGAACCGGCGGCGGCGCTCCTCGTCCTCGATCCCCAGCACCGCGCGCAGGATCACCTCCAGCGTGATCTCCTGCATCGCGGGCAGCAGCGCGAACGGCGTCCCGACCGGCCAGCCGGAGACCACCCGGCGTGTGGCCTCGGTGGCGATCTCCTCGTAGCGAGCGACGTTGCGCCCGTGGAACGGCGGGAGCAGCAGCTTGCGCTGGCGCAGGTGCTCCGCGCCGTCGAGCAGGAGCACGGATCGGTCGCCGACCAGGGGCTCCAGGAAGCGGTTGGACTCCCCGGCCCGCAGCACCTCGGGTGGGCCGGTGAACACCTCGCGCAGCAGCGCGGGGTCGCTGACCACCACGCTCGGGGCGCCGAACAGCAGGCGCATCGTGAACGCGCCGCCGTAGCGCCGGCGGCACGCGCGCAGGAACCGCTCGGGCGCGGCGAGGATGAGCGCGGCCTGCAGGAGCCGGGGCAGCGGCGGGCCGGGCGGGAGCGACGGAGCCGCGGCGGGGGCCGCGACGGCGGGCGGGGCGGGATCGGCGGTGGCGGCCATCAGAGGCGGGCCGCGTGCTCCTCGACGAGCCGGCGCTGGATGGCCGTCAGCTCCGGCAGCGGCCGGTCCTCCAGCAGGCGCTCGGCCGCCTGCTCGAGCGTGATGCCGGCCCCGGTGAGGACGCTGCCGACGAGCGGCGGAACGTCGCTGCCGCAGAGTCCGGTGTCACAGCCGTCGGTCATCCATCGATTGTAGGGAGGGCGGCGCGCCGGCCCGGCGGGGCCGACCGACGGGACGGGGATACTGTCGTCTGTGAGCGAGCGCAACGTGCTGGGTGGGGATCTCGAGCCGTGCGGGGTGGATCCGATGACGGGGTTCTTCCGCGACGGGTGCTGCAGCACCGGGCCGGAGGATCGCGGCAGCCACACGATCTGCGCGGTGGTCACCCAGGAGTTCCTCGAGCATCAGCGTCGCATCGGCAACGACCTGACCACGCCGAAGCCGCAGTACCGCTTCCCGGGGCTGAAGCCGGGTGACCGCTGGTGTGTCACCGCGGTCAACTGGCTGCGCGCCCATCAGGAGGACGCGGCGGCCTTCGTGGTGCTCGCGTCGACGAACGAGCGGGCGCTCGAGCTCGTGCCGCTGGAGGCGCTGCGTGAGCACGCCGTGGACGTCCCGTCGGACCCCGGCGCGCTGGCCGACTAGATGTTCTCGAGGATCTCGGTCGCCCGGGACCACTGGTCGGGCGGTACGACGAGGTAGACGTCCCCGCGGCCGAAGCGGTCGAGTGGATGGTCGGCCATGCACGCCGCGTCGACGCCCAGCGCGCGGAGCTGATCGCGCCACGCCACCGCGGTCTGCTGGTCGGTGAACGTCTCGACCGTCTCCCAGCCGTCCAGGCGCGGGTCGTCGATCGCCACCGCCGGCTCCTTCGGTCCGCTGCCCTTGAGGAATCGGGGGAGGCGCATCGCGCAAGCGTATCCGCCCGCTCCCCCCGAACCATGTCGCAGGTATGCGTGTTGTACGCGCATACCTGCGACATCGTGGGGCGACTCGGCCGGGAGCGCCGCTTCGCCCGCTAGCCTGCCGCGGCAGTGTCCGGCATCGGCGTGCTCCGCGAAGGACCCCTGCACGCGGCGATCAAGGCCGCGCTGGCGGAGCCGGGCGACCGCCTGGAGGTCCCGGTCGGCCGGTACGTCATCGACCTGGTGCGGGCCGACGGCGAGCTGGTCGAGATCCAGACCGGGGGGTTCGGGCCGCTGGCGCCCAAGCTCGACCGGCTGCTCGACGAGTACCGCGTGCGCATCGTCTACCCGGTGGCCGCCGAGCGCCGGATCGTCCGGGTGGACGAGCAGGGCGAGGTGCTGTCCTCCCGCAAGTCGCCCCGCCGGGCCACGATGGTCGACGTGTTCGACCGGCTCGTCACGTTCCCGTCGCTGCTGGCCCACCCGAACTTGACCCTCGAGGTCCTGCTCTCCCGCGAGGACCACATCCGCGGGCCCGGGCCGGTGACCACGCGTCGCCGGACCAAGGATCCCGGGGAGCGGCGGCTGGTCGAGGTGCTCGACCGAGTCGTCCTCACGTCGCCGGCGGACGTCCTCGCGGCGCTGCCGGCCCTGCCCGACGAGCCGTTCAGCACGCGGGAGCTGCGCGCGCTGCTGGGCTGCTCGACCGTGCTGTCCCAGCGCGTCGTCTACTGCTTGCGCCTGATGGAGCTGGTCGAGGCCGCCGGGAGACGGGGGCGCACCCCGCTGTACCGTTGCGTCCCATGAGCACCACCGAGCAGTCGCGGGACCACGACGTCGTCATCTTCGGCGCGACCGGATTCGTGGGGAAGCTGACCGCCGAGTACTTGGCCGCCGCCGCGCCGCAGGGCACCCGCATCGCCCTGGCCGGCCGTTCGGCCTCCAAGCTCCGCGACACGCTGGACGCGCTCGGGCCGGCCGCCGCCGACTGGCCGCTGATCGTGGCCGACAGCGCCGACCGCGAGGCGCTCGACGCGCTGGCCCAGTCGACCAAGGTGGTGGCGACGACGGTCGGGCCCTACCACCGCCACGGGCTGCCGCTCGTCGAGGCCTGCGCGGCCGCGGGCACCCACTACGCCGACCTCACGGGCGAGGTGCTGTTCATGCGCCGCTCGATCGACACGGCCGACGCGGCCGCCAAAGCCAGCGGCGCGCGCATCGTCCACACCTGCGGGTTCGACTCGATCCCCTCGGACCTCGGCGTCTTCCTGCTCCACGAGCACGCGCGGACCGAGGGCCTGGGCGACCTGCAGGACACCACGTTCGTCGTCGTCGGAACCCGCGGCGGCGTCAGCGGAGGCACCGTCGACTCGATGCGCGTGCAGCTCGACGAGGTCCGGGTCGACAAGGCCAGCCGGAAGCTGATGGTCGATCCCTACGGGCTCAGCCCGGACCGGTCCAGGGAGCCGAGCTTCGGGGACGAGCGCGACCCGATGGGCGTGACGTACGACCCCGAGCTGGGCGGCTTCCTCGCGCCGTTCGTGATGGGCACGGTCAACACCCGCGTCGTGCGCCGCAGCAACGCGCTGCGGGGCCACGTCTACGGGCGGCGCCTGCGCTACCGCGAGCTGATGCTGGGCGGCGAGCTGCCGCTGGGCCCGGTCAAGGCCGCGGCGATCGCGGGCGGCATCGGCGTCCTGGTGGCCGGCCTGTCGATCCCGCCGACCCGCAAGCTGCTGGACCGGGTGCTGCCCGCGCCCGGCGAGGGGCCGAGCGAGGCCCAGCGCGAGCAGGGCTTCTTCGAGATCGCGGTGCACGCGGAGACGAGCTCGGGCGCCCGCCTGGTCTGCAAGATCTCGGCCCCCGGGGACCCCGGCTACAAGGCGACCGCGGTCATGCTCGGCGAGAGCGCGCTGGCCCTGGCCCTGGACGAGGACCGGCTGCCCGCGGCGGCCGGCGTCCTGACGCCCAGCACGGCGCTGGGCACCGTGCTCGCTGACCGCCTCCGCGCGGCCGGCCACACGTACGACGTCGCGCCCGCCTGAGCACTGCGCGGGGCGGCCTCGACCGCGCCGCCCCCGTCGCCGAGGGTCGCTTTATGCGTCGTATCGACGCATGAAGCGACCCTCGACGCCCGGCTGGAGCGCCTGGCCGCTCACGCGCACCTTGACATGTGACCATTTGGTCACGTAACGTGATGCGGGTGACCGACGACGACCGCGTGTTCAAGGCGCTCGCCGACCCGACGCGGCGCTTCCTGCTCGACCTCCTCTTCACCCGGGACGGCCGGACGCTGACCGAGCTGGAGTCCGAGCTGGAGATGACGCGGTTCGGCGTGATGAAGCACCTGCGCCTGCTCGAGGACGCGGGCCTCGTCGTCACCCGGCGCGACGGGCGGGAGAAGCTGCACTTCCTGAACCCCGTGCCGATCCGGTTGGTCCACGACCGGTGGATCGACAAGTACACGGAGCGCCAGGTCACGGCGCTCACAGATCTCAAGAGCCAGTTG
>Ga0247758_1000784_pt1 | contig 27194 bp, 30 predicted proteins | sample UWRJL156409C4_FD_180950 | JGI IMG/M metagenome (GOLD analysis project Ga0247758, IMG submission 180950) | Plant litter microbial communities from Arlington Agricultural Research Station in Wisconsin, United States - UWRJ-L156-409C-4 | ecosystem: Environmental > Terrestrial > Plant litter >... | reverse complement strand
ATACGCCCGAGCCGGCCACGATTCCGCACATTGAGAAGCATCATTTGGACCCCGAGACAAAGAGCATCCAAGGGTCCGCCAACCAGATACCGCGTCCGCCAAGTATGCTCGGCATATATGGTGGGAACTCGGAGAACGGTGCGTCTCGCAGTCGTCGTGGGCGCTGTCCTTGAGCCGAAAACTCGGTTGTCTTTGAGTTGATACTGACGATACCGGTTTCGACAACAGGCGATGAATCAAGACAGGAGACTGAGGGGCGCGGCCACGGTGCACTGGTCCCCACACTCCAGATCCCTAAAAACAAGAGCACAGGAAACCTCGGGGCGCTTGGGGACAGCTCTGAAGAAAAACCTCGCATCCGGTTTTCCTTTGATGCTGGAGCCGAATATGATACCATGACAAGGTTAGCCTTTGCCGGCAGTGGTGGTGTCTCAGGTCAAGAATCTGCGCGAGCAGAGTCACCTGGGCTGTGGAGTAACGCTGACTTCGTCCTGTGTCTAGAAGCTCTATCATGACCGACCACGATCATGGCCTAGGACTTTCTGGACTGAGACGCATACGTCAGCAACATAATCCCACTCGCGCCCCGACACTGCCCTCGCCATCGAGCAGGACCCCTTCGCTTGGAGCGCTGACGAGGTCGTCGTCTCTGACGATCATGTCGGACCCGAACAGCCACGTTCAGATGCCCTCCCCGGGGCTGGGCTCTCCTACCTTCACGGAGGACCTTTCCCGCTTCCCCTCTGAATCGCTACACTCGTTCTCTTTTGCTCATCAGTCTGAGGATCTCATCCACAACCGGCAAAACGTCCTCAAGCGTTCCATAGAGTTCATGAAGGATCGCATGGGCTGGTCGGCAGCATCAAGCGCTGGCATTGCCAGCGCACAAGCGAGGGTCACCGGAGACTTTGAGATGCAGCATATGCTGGATCTTCTAGCAAAGGCGCAGTTAGTTGGTGCTGGGAACCTTCCGAATGGGGACCCCGCCTTGCTCGTTGGGCCATTGAGCGGCCCAGCCATTATGTCAGGGGAAAATGTGTTCGACCAGCAGTTTGTCCCACGATCTGCAAGCCCAGACGCCATCGATCGTATTCCACTATCCCCAACAACTGCTCCGATTGTTGCGATGGAGGCCAAAGGCCAAGACGGCAGCAAAGCACCCGCATCGGGCTCAGAAATGCTACCTCTTCAGGAAAGTGTAGAGTCTGAAAGCTCGTCAAGGACGCCAACTAATGAAAGTGGCACAACGGCTCAAACAACTCCCCCATCTTCGAGGCGTCCCAGTGGGCTTAAACGAACGATGACTGACACTGTTCATGTGCGCATGCAACAAAAGCTTATGGACACGATGGCACAACCTTTTCTTGCCATAGATTCAGCAAACCTAGATAAAGACCCCACCTCTGCAGGTTCGCAGCCTTTCTCTCCCGTCGGTTTGCCCCCGCCTGCTATGCACCACGCCATTCACGGTCCTTCAACTAGGTGGGTGCCTGCTGCGCAAGCCATCTTTACAACTGAAGCCAAGCCTCCGTGGACAATTTTGGCCGCCAATGATCTTGCATGCCTGTTATTTGGCGTAACGAAAGCAGAGGTCAGGAAAATGGGCATCTTGGAGGTCGTCCAGGAGGAACGGAGGGGATGGTTGGAGCGGAAACTTCAGAAAGGGTCTCCAGAAGATGCCGGTGATGGCTCAGAGAGCGAGATTGCTCAGCCAGCTCCGACTGTACAAACATCGAGTCTTCTTGGGGCCCGTGCCGGAGGCATCACAGCGAAGCTCCTCAGCAAGCCAAACTCGCGGTCCCAGACGCCAAAGAACGGCAGACGACCAGCAACTGTCCACAGTGGCGACCCGAAGCCCCCCAAACCAGGTCACAGTCACCACCAAAGCAGTAAATCTAGGGGCGTGCTGCTTTGTGGAGACGTCGTCCCAATCCAGGTAACATTGTATTCTCAAAATCTTGGCGAATATTGACATTGCAAGTCTAACATTGCGGATAGAAACGGAACGGTGCTACCGGATCTGCCAGTTTGTGGGTGAAAGAAAAGAGAGTAGGTCTCATCTGGGTCCTCGAAGAGATCCACGAGGATGTTGCTATTGTTGGGCTTGCAGAAGAAGGCGAAGTCGTCAAGCTTGAAGGGGCTCTCGGACCAATCTGGGGTGATGAAAATCTAGGCCCCGGCATGGACATCGGCAAGCTTATACCCCGCATTCCCCGGCAGGGTATCGACCCACGATACGGTGAAATCGACTATGCACAAGTCGGCAAGCTGAAGTATTTTACCTGCCGCAATTGCGAGAGGATCAGCATACCAGCCACCGTGGAGCGTATAAGGGGCACAACGGAACTGCGGGTGTCCAGCTTTCCCCATATCGCCGGGATTGTTGTTATTTCTCCTCAGTCCCTATCCATCAAAAGCTCCAACTCCGTATTCTGTGGCGCGCTTTTCGGCCAGGAGAGTCCGGATGGCATGCCAATCAACAATCTCGTGCCGAACTTCGATAAGGTCCTCCGGATCCTCACCGAGGAGGATGGTGTTCAATTGGTGGATGGCATCGTCATTCCCGAGCACTCCTTTAGGAAAGCCGCTGCTTTTTTGGCTCTCAAGGAGGGCTGGCCAGACGCCGCGACAGGGTTCTTACGCCCCGATGGGCTTCCAGCCAGGCACCGCGACGGGTCTGAGCTCAGAATTGATATCCAAATGCGCGTGGTCAAGAGCGAAAAGCAGCGGCCTACCGTTGCAGAGACAGTAGTTGAGACCAGCGATGAGGGCTCTCCATCCAGCGAGTCGAGCGACAAATTCCAGATGTCACACACTGAGATAATGTACGCTTTGTGGATTACCTACTCGAGGCACCTCCATGCAATCCGCACCAACCCAGGAATGGCGTCACCGTTACTGTCTGGCTCAGCTACTCCATTGCACCAACCATCCCCAGGCCAGACTCCGGCTCACACCCCCCAGGAAATGCAATCCGACGCGGAAGAGCCACGAAAAGGAGAAACCAGCGCTTCCTCATTGGCTCGACAACTCAAGGATGCTGCACTGACAGCGGCAGCCAAGCTGACCGGCGCCCAAAAGCCGTCTGATATTCAGAAGGAACAGCCGCCGACCGTGCCGTTGGAGAAGCCAACACAAAAGAAGACAATAGACGACTTTGTCATTCTCGAGGAAATGGGCCAAGGAGCATATGGCCAGGTCAAGCTGGCGCGCTATCGCAACAATGGCAAAAGATGCGTGCTCAAGTACGTCACAAAGCGCCGTATTCTGGTCGATACTTGGACCCGAGACAGACGCTTGGGAACGGTACCGCTGGAGATTCATGTCCTTGACTATTTGCGGAGAGATGGGTTCAAGCACCCGAATATTGTCGAGATGGAGGACTTTTTCGAGGATGACACTAACTACTACATCGAAATGGTCCCCCATGGCTTGCCTGGAATGGATCTCTTCGATTATATCGAGCTTCGCACCAACATGGAAGAGGTGGAAAGTCGAAGCATTTTTGTGCAGGTCGCACGGGCAATCCACCACCTGCATACCAAGGCGTTGGTGGTGCATCGCGACATCAAAGACGAGAACGTTATCTTGGACGGCGAGGGCAGAATCAAATTGATCGACTTTGGCAGCGCCGCCTACATTAAAAGCGGACCTTTTGATGTCTTTGTAGGCACCATTGGTAAGTCATCAATGTTCTGAGTTCATCTTCACGAGACAGCTATCTAACCAGCTTTGAGTAGATTACGCCGCGCCTGAAGTGCTAGCTGGCAAGCCGTATGGCGGCAAGGAGCAAGATGTGTGGGCGCTGGGTATTCTCCTCTATACGATCATTTACAAGGAGAACCCATTCTACAGCATCGATGAGATCATGGATCGTGACCTGCGCGTGCCTTACACAATTAGCGATGAAAGCATCGACCTCATCCGCTGCATGCTCAATCGCGACGTATCGCAGCGATACGACATCGAGCAGGTACTGGCACATCCTTGGTGCCAAATTGAGTAGAGACAGTGTCAAGCCTGGCGCCGATCTCGCGCCTTGGATAGGCAGAAGAAAAGAGCAGTGCCTTGAGATGGAGAGGGCAGGATGGATGTCAGAGACGCAGACGTGCTTTGATACGTTGATTGATACCCCAGGGAGGAATCATGCCCTATTTGAGACGCTAGCCAGCGGCAAACATGAAGCGGACACATATTTTTATGATCAGGAAGAGGAACGGGTGACGAGCTTGGGGAAGAGGGGGGATAGGTTTGCATGAAAATGGGAGTATGTGCTTTTTGGGCTTGTTTTACACATTTGGTTGCTTGCTACTACGATGCATGAAGATACCGACCAGCATTGGCTAGACAGAAGATTGTCATCAGCGAAAGGAGATAAAAACTGAGCAGTTGAGAGAAATATTTATACACACATACATGCCTGTACGAACTGTAGCTGGAATCATCTGATGGACAATGTGCTGCTGCCGCTGGCCAGGGGTGGAGAATGAAGTGGACGGCGTGTCTGCTGCCGGAATCATTCACATTCATCACCAGTGAGTGATATTAATTATGTATCAAGTCGTTTCGCTACTTATTCGTCCCCCGTCCACCATAAAATGTCTACTCTTTGCCTTCTACACGCCTTCCATACGCCCCCACGTCGCAACGCAATGCGTAACTCCTCTGTCTGAGCACATGCACAGCCAAAGATTTCGTGCCAAAGGTGAAATCAGCCAGAGTTTCTGACATTAAACATTGCCCATAATTGTTGGAATAGTAGGCCCCCATTCAAAGTGAGGCAGCAAGAGTCCCCTTTGTCGATCCGTCAACTCCCTTTGCGAATCGGCTGGAGTCCAAATATCTCATCCGCCGACAACTTTCTCTCATCAATATCTTGAGAAGAGACCACCTCACCAAACAGAAATGCATTGCGCTCTCTGCTAGGGTGACTCCGCTTCTTGTGTGAAGCAGCGGTGGCACTACCACTACTGGAGGGTCGGTTCGGCGGAAAGGCGGAATTGTGTGCAGAGGACGAAAGTGTAGCGTCTGGCTCAAGCATCCACGAAAACGATGACTGCGCCAGCGTTGATCGGGTCGGTATAGGGCCCTTTGGGCGCTCCTTGGGCGTGCTCGGTGTTAAAGATTCGGTTCCGACCACTGTTGGGATTGTTTTAGGTGTTGAAAAAGGAGTGGCGGCATTGCTACTCTTCGGAGTTGGTAGCGCGTCAGGCTCTGGGCCGTCGTCAGTATCCATCCTGTCCATGTCTCTGGTCGCCGACTCTGTAGCTGGATCAATCTCCTCTGGCAGAGTTGGCAGTCCCCGTGTCAGGGGGTCTCGGTCAGGTGATGACAATGCGGACCTTGTCTCGTCCACAGCCGATGAAGTCATTACAACCGGGGTTGTATCGAGCGCAACAGTCGGCGATCTGATCTCGGTGTGACTTGAGATGGTGAGAGCGTTCAATGCCGGAAGCTCTTCTTCGGGGAGGCTGAGTGACGAATCCTCTAGGCAGGCCTTGACGAATTGCACTTTCGCAGCAGCTATCTCTAATACATCGACATTTTTGTCTTTGTCACCCTCAAGTTTTGATGTTGCCAGGCGCTTCAGGTTGTCGATAGATTCATCGAGCATTGCTCCCAACCGACGGTTCCTTCTCTCCAGGAGTGCGACAGCCAGCGATTGATCAGTCGATATCGGCCTGCCATCGCTGAGCGAGGCCCCTCTGCCTCTGCCAGGGCTCCGTGCTTCTTGCAAACCCTGCATGTTACGCCTGATCTCTCCCACTGCATCTCTGACTGCTTGGTTAATCCCGAGTTTCTCACCCCGTTCCATCATATTCTTAGTGGCGCCTTGAAGAAGAGCTTCGACTCCGCCTGGCTGCTGGAGTAATCTTGCGGTCGTTGATAAAGGTGACCTAGCTCCGAGGGTGCGCTGCCGCAAACTCCCAAATCCCTGAAGCGGGGGCGCCGAAGGCCTAGCCTGCACTGCTGTCGGACTTCTCCCCGTGTACTTGAATATTAGTGTAACGCCGCCAGCAGCGTTTGGATGGTCGTGGAGGTAGATAGCGTCATCAACGAATGTGTGTGGGCCATGTGGTGGTTGAGGGGCCGGATACTTAAGCATAAGCTGGAGGGCCACCGAGTAGTCGGCCTCGAGTACTGTGTTGCCAATTAGCCTGAGTTTCTTCACGATAATGTGAACCGTATATCATACGAGTCCATCTAATTCTGAGGAGCATGGCGACGCAGATAAGGTCTATTAAGTCCAGGTTTGGGTCAAATGCGAATATTGTATCCCAGAGGCTTAGAACCTGCTCGAACGGAAACTCTCTGCCAAAAAGGAGGCGAATCCAGCGGCTAAAAGTGGTTAGAATAGGGGGCTTGTGCATGCCGGTTGGAAGAGCTTACATGAGGAATATCTGAGGCAGGACCTCGATATTTCGAAGGTGGTTTGCAAGCTCTTGGTCGATCTTCATGAGAGCTACCTCGTGGATGTATTGGCTCTTCTCCACGATCGTGTTCTTACCGGAGACCGAGGATTCGGCGCCTGGCCCAAGTTCGTAGAAGGCACTTGCGCGACCCATGAGACGGGAGAAGATGGCATAGGCGTCGTGCTCAATATACCGCACGTCCAGAATATTGACCATGGTGGCATCGACCGAGTCGTCCATCGCAGCGGCCTCTTTATCAAGAGCGTCGCGCGCCACCACCTGGACGATGGGGCCTAGAAGTTCATGCATGCCCTGGCGATAGCCACCAACGCCAGGGTTCAGCTTGCAGTAAAGAAACAGGATGTCTAATATCATGGTCTGCACAGCTTCCTCGTGATAGAACGGATCTTCCGGCAACCTGCGCACATCCTGAAGGATCTCGGCCCGGACAAGCTCATCGCTCCGAGCAGTCTCCCAGGGCGAGTCGGGATCGTCGGCGAGCGGATCGAAGGACAGGGCAGCCAGCTGCTCAGGATGTCTGATGTACTTCAAGTGCTGGCCGCATAGTGAATCGTACAAACCGCGCGACTCGGCCAGGACAAGCGGCCAGTGGGAGAAAGGGGCATTCCGGAAGAGCAGGAAAGCTTTCCAGCACACCGAGCGACAACCTGCGACGCATGGACTGGTCGGCCCATTGAACTTGACGGCACGCTGAAGGTCTGGGATGCTGGTGCCGTGCCTCAGCGTCTCCTCCCATCTCGCTCTGCCGACGTCATCAGCTGATATTCATCATCTAGGTACTGGGGCATTTTCTTACTTATTTTCCGTAAGCGGTCTCATTGTCATTGTCACTCACTCCCCTGGAACATGCTCAGCACGTTCAGCCAGCAACGATTTGAGAATATCACTGAGGAGCCGGAGGACGGAGTTGATTACTGTGGGATTTTCTGACTTTATGTGTAGAAGAGTGCGGTTGATGACGGCAGCACCAAATCAGGTGTTGCATTCCTGGGTCAAGTGTGCGGATGAGCTGCAGGTGGTTGATGAAGCCCGTTCAATCAATGGCAAGAGCACAATCATGCGGGGCCTTCCAGCCGCAGCTTGAGCTCTTGCCCAATCGCAGCTGGGTGTCCGGCATCTGCCAAGACCCTTGCCCTGGAACGTCTCGCTGCAGCCCGCTCCCGACCACCCAATGCCCGGGTCCGTTGTCAGCCTCGAACCTACAGGGGGGCCCAGCCCAATCCGCGAGAGCCAGGAGCCTGAGAGAATTGTCTTCATCTGAAAAGAACCACCTCCCAACCGCGACCTAAGGTGACTCATTTTCGCTGCGACGATTCCAAGTCACCACTTCCGAGTCGCGTGAAATCGCGTCCTTAGGGCGACGTCTCTATACCCCGCCACCAGCACTAGCACCAGCAACCCAACCTTCGCGCACGTCTGATGTGTATCCGCCGACCACCATGTTCAAGGTGATGATCTGAACTGTCTGACAGACTTTAAACACCACCCCGCTCAGTAACCCACCATGTCTGCCGATCTCTTTGCTGCTTTTGAGAGCTCCGCTGAGCCCTCAAAACAGTCGCAAACCCAGGCCGCGTTCCAGACTGCGAGTAGCAATGATCCCTTTTCGTTTTTGTCATCTCCAATATCTACGCCACAAGCACCAAACAACCAAAACCCCTCACAATGGCCATCATTCATCCAGCAGCAGCAGGCGATAATACAACCTAGCTGGAATTCGTGGACTACGCCTCAGGCCGCCCGACCTCAAAATTCAGGTTCTTGGGGCGATATCGCGGGCTTCGCAGGGATTGAGAAACCCGCTGAACAAACGGCTTCGGTCACCCAGGACGATGATGCCTGGGGTGACTTTGAGGAACCTACCGAATTTCCCCAAGAGCCGCCTGTTGTCCTAAGCTCTCGTGTTGAATCGCCACCAACACGGACTCGTATCACGAGAGCATCGACAATCGACCTCATGACCAATAAGCTTGTGGACCTCGGCATATCATCGACACCTGAGCCATGGCAAGAGAGGCGTCTTGGGAGAAATCTGGGGGCAGTAAACAATCCCAGGGGTTTGTGCGGCAGCCTGCCCAAGAGTCCGCCCAGAAGCCTGTCCAGCATTCCGACCCAAATGTCCTTTTTGACGCCGACGATTTTGGAGACTTCGAAACCGATACTACAGCCCAACCCACCGCAGCGGTGGCCCCTGTGAATTCCGCCCTCGATCTTTTGGTTTCTGTTTCGCCCATGCCGGTCTCCCGTGTCGCACAGCCAAAGAAACAACCCCCGGGGCTTCTTCTAACTAACAACACACACCCTTATCCTCAAGCGCCTAAATCCCCTTACGGATCGTTTCAGAACCGCAAGCCTAAGTTAGTAAAACAGCTCCAAGTAAAAACGCCACTTACCCCTGAGTTTTCCGAGGATATCGAGAAAGAATCTCCTTCCCCGGTAACCGCTTGGCCGTCCGTTCAAAAAGACGGCTTTAACAGCGAGTGGGAAGAGTTCAAAGACTTTACCTCAACAAACCAGAAATCTGTCCCAGGAAAAGCAAAGCCGCCTCCGACCAAGGCACTTCCGGCTTCCGATTGGGAATGGAGCGCCTGGGATGGCTCTGAGGGCCAGGAAAAGCATGACGCCGCGCTCCCTGTCACCACCTCCCGCGACCAGGCATCTGGTCCCCCTCCAACTAATATTCCTCCGCCATCTATCCTCCTCTCTATATTCCCCCAGCTCCTCGACACCGCAGACACTTCGCTCCTCAAACCAATTCAAAATCTCACAGCATCCGCCCAAAAGCAGCGCGTGCTTTCGGACGCCGCCACTCATGCCTTTCTCCATGGCTACCTCACTCTCGCCACCGTGGCAGCTCGCATCATTGCTGGCCGTAAGCAACGCTGGCATCGTGACAAGTTTCTGATGCAAGGCATGGCCATTTCCGCAGCAACGAGCAGCAAGACCCGTGGCATGAAGCTCGCGGGTGTGGATAAGGCCCAAGCGGCACGTGAGGACCGCGAGGCGACCGAGGTCGTGGCAGTGTGGAAGCAGCAGGTGGGGAGGTTACGGAGCGCCGTAGCATCGGCAAACACAGCCGGCGCGGCGGGGCTCAAGGTGCCTGACCTGAGCACGACGATGTCAGCTCACGCAGTGCAAGGTGTGCCTACGGCGCCAAAGGTGTGTGTCATCTGTGGGCTGAAAAGAGAAGAGAGGATCACCAAGGTGGATTTTCAGGTAGAAGATAGCTTCGGGGAGTGGTGGGTCGAGTTTTGGGGCCATAGAGACTGTAGAAATTGGTGGCTAGAGCATGAGGCTAAGTTACGGCAGAGGTAATGAACGGCGAACTGTGAGGCTGTAGGCCGTTTCTTCGCGAAACACTGGCATTTTAATTGGTGATATCCGGTTCAGTGTTAGCCACCACAGCTTCGGTCTGCAAAAGGGGTTTGTTATTATGCAGGGTTAGGGTTGCCTGAACCTTGATCCACACCTTTCGCCCCCTCATTGTCAACGTCCTTGGTTCTTGAGCCGGTGGATTTTGTCTTGTGCAAACTGAGGCGCACCTCATAATAATTTACTCCTTAACTCTATACCTACCTCCTTAGAAGAACCACTGTCTGTTCATTAGCGGATATCCCGATCGACTCCGTGCAGCCGACTTCGGTTGCCCTGACCGTGCCGTTGTCCCGTCTACTTCTGTTTGCTGCAGGTACAACACACAGTTTGGGCCTCAACAACATCCCTCACTCACTCAGGTACAGCACCTACCGCTTTACTTGGCACATTTAAAACTAAAGGGGTAAGACAATTTTACTGAGGCAGGGCTTAGACCGTACGCACAGCAGGCGCCACCGTTTTCCTTTTCTTTTTTTCTCTCTTTTCTCTCTGTCCGTCCTCTCTCCCTCGCGTTCGGTAGCCGGACCGATCTGTTTCACCGACAGAATCAAGCACACGGACCCGCCGTTCGACAAACTAGCCACAATGCCGCTTGAGACGATCTACGTGACGCGCCATGGGGTACGTGCCATTTCTTATTCTATCTTTGCTTTTGGTTTGCAGTTTGTGTTGTGACCGTTTTGGTGGCCGTTGACTTGCACCCGAGTTGGGGAACTTATGTTGGACCTACCACGACCAGGCCCTCCAAGCTCGGATGGCAGCTAGAGTCCCTAGCTCCAGTCTAGAGTCTCGTATGTGGCCCGCGACTCTAGGGTTGTCACAGAGACATAGTTCAGCATCGTCGTTACAGACCTGTGACGTTAGGCTGGGGGATGTGTTAGTCAGGGGCTGGTTGACTGGCGTGCTAATTCGGGCAAGCTGTCTAGTTCCGCTCTAACTGGCTCGTTGATCCGTCGAGCGGCAGCTATTCTTCCGCTATCAAATCACCTACAGGGGGGCCAGCTGACCCTGCTTTGACATCACATGGTGTTCAACAGGCGCGAGAGTTGGGGGACCGTTTGCTCGCCGCCGATCCTCCCATCGAGCGCGTCTACTCCAGCCTGTACTATCGTTGCCTGCAGACAATCGAGCCGTTTGTGCGCAAGTCAGCATCGAGTCAACTAGACACGGCTACGCCAAGGGACGCTGCTGCCAAAACCACGGCCGCCGCCTCCGTCGGCCGCGCTCTGAGAGTCCGAGGGGAGACAGGATTGGGTGAATGGTATGGCGCCGCGAGGTTCGAACACCCCGTGCCAGAGACACTTGAAGTGTTGGAATCGCATTTCCCCACACTTCTTGACCTCAGCTATCAGCCGGCAGTAGTGCCGACCCGTCTGGGCGAAGAGGTCGGCGTGCTGCACGACCGTGTGGCAGCGGCCATGGAGGCTTTGATCGCCGAGTGTGATAGGGATAGCATACGCACCATCCTACTTTGTTCTCACGCTGCCGTCGTTATTGCTCTGGGCCGCGTCCTCACAGGGTCGATGCCACAAAACATCGAAACTCAGGATTTCAAAGCCTATACATGTGGCCTTAGCCTTTATAGGCGGCGGGACGACGGTCGGTCAACTGAGTCAAAGGTCCAGACAGGCACAGTTGTAGCGAAGGCTGATGGCGGAGTTGATGCGACAGACAGCAACGCAGCACTAAGTGCCGCCGATGTGCATAACGCACGCACCAATATCAGATGTGCCGAGTGGAGGGGCGGGCGGGGAGTCTCAGGGGGGTGGAACTGTCTGCTGGATAGCGACTGTTCCTTCTTGAGCTCTGGCGAAGAACGAGGCTGGTGAGTGGTCACTGTCTTCCCGTTTTTCCTTCAGTTTACTCTACCTGAGCTATTCAAAGACTCAGCTTTGCTAATCTCTTGGACACAGGCGTTTCTCCGGAGATGAATCCTTCAATGATGCGGCCGCTCAACGGAGCATGTTGGATGCTGGAGAGTTGGGTATCGTCATCGAAGGCGGGGGCAAGGGCCAGAAGCCAGATGGTGTTGACGGCAATGGGTCGAAGAACGTGGGAGGGGGTTCTCGACTTTAGATCGTGCGCCGATACTGTGCGGCTTTGTTGTTTTAGGCACCGTTGTAGCAGTATGCCCGCCACGCAGCCCCTTACTTGTCACGATCTTCGCTGCAACAACCTAAAAAAGGCAAGTCCAACCACACGAGGCGCCTTTCATCCCTTGACGGAATTGCCCTGGCGATCACCCGATTTCCAGGTCCTTCGCTCATGGGCATATCGAGTATTACGATGTCGGGGAGTTTCTCGAATGACACATGCCGTGTAACAATAGCCTCACACCCCTCCTCCGCACGGCGTGGCGTGAGATAGTTACACTAGATCCAGTATGCAACTTGAGACACGCAGCTGGGACACCTACCTGTTGTACTCTAGGCAGTCTTGCATCCAGGGTGGCGCCACGGTTTGCTCGCAATTATGATGAATGCAACGCACCATGGGCCGCCGGACAGGGGTGAGTGAGGAGAAAATTGGGAGATTGACCAATTGTTTCGTCATTGAGAATAACTGAAGGCGGGAGATCCGCCCGAGTCGGAGATCGAGAGACTCCCTCCTCAGAGAAGAGATCCGAATGATCGGAGTGGTGGCCGCCATGTAAAAACATGGCGGGCGGGTGAAGAAATAGCGGCTGCCCTCAATTGAAGCGCGGTGTAAGTGCCAGCGGTCGTCGGTAGTGATGGTGGTGGTGGTGGTGGTGGAGAGCGGAGCACAGGTTGATCAGTCACATCTCAACTTTTGAGAGGAGGTGATAGGTGGCCGTTGTGACAAGGATGGTGTCGAAGTTTGGTTGTAGGGGACTGTTGAGGCTGAAGGAGCTAAGAACGCGTGCATCGATCGGTCGGCGATGAGCCAATCGCTGGGTAACCCGGTTGTCCAATGGGGCCCGACTTTGCCGTCCCGTCGACCTGGCCCGAAAACCCTCCAGCTGGATCTCGGCTCCTCCTCCTCCTCCTCCTCCTCCTCCTCCGCGCTCTATAATTTTCCGATTTTCGACGGACATTGCTGCTGGGATAAACGCCTATAGAAACATACGTCTACACAGTGTCGGATAGAGTTCTGAGTATCGGGTTGAGATCAAGTGCTGAGACGGGCCCGCCTATCTACAGCGAGTCTGAGTGATGAAGACGCGAAGTCGTCCCGAGGTAAGGCACCGCACTACGGGAGTAAGGCAGTGTTGAGACAGAAGAGCACCTTCCTTGTCCATCGGTGAGCCCACTTTGTCCCCACTTCTGTGAGCTGCCAGCGCCGAGCATGCAGGCGAAATCAACTGGCCCAGTTCAAACTGCAGCTGCAACCAAAAGGAGTAGCCCGGCAACGACCGCAACTACTTGTCTGGGACTGGCTTCAGCTGTGAGGCAGCATTGCTGGCGCTCAAGGTCAGCGAGTCCATCTAAGTCAAGTCAAAACCTCGAACTCACCGAACCGGAACCTCAGACCACCCACTACCCACCAACTTCAACCCCCTAACCCCTCCATCTTTCGGGGCTATTTTGTATTGGAATGTTTCAAGGCACCGGATGGACTCTTGGGCGCATCGGGCTGGGAGGACGATCGGTATCCGCTGCTTGTCTACTTGCCTTTTGAGGAAGTTCGGCAGGTAGTAAGTAGGCATGCTAGGCTGCGGTCTGGCCGCCGACACCCACTCTCAGATTGAGGGAGCTAAGTGGATCTCGGTTCTCCACCAATTCCATTCATTCTCTTTCACGTCTCTCACATAGCTCCCGTGTTAGTTTTGCGCCAGGCGTCAAGCTTTTAACTACCGGGCGATGGCCCGACGGGACATGGGGCGAACACTTGACACGCTGGACTGACATGGTGCCTGTGTTCGGCCGAGGATGGTGTCGCCACCATTGCTATGGAAGCTGGAGAGGCAGGCCGGTGGCACGAATCCGTCACGACGTTGGCGTCTTGAGTTCGTGTTGATCCAGCTACTCCGCCGCATGCTTGTCTTGGACCTCCCTCTTTTTTCTTTTTTTGCGGAGTGATGCCCCAATCCACCCCCGGGACGCCCTCTGGCCTCTAGCCCCCGTTTCCCGTTGCTTGGGCCGCTGGGGGGGCTGGACTGGCGGCACCTTTCTCTTAGTGGCTTCGACCGCAGATATAGGCCAATTAGCCAAGTCAACTGCCAGTGGCAGACCAGCTTGCAATACAAGCATCCTAGCGTCACGTCCATGGCGACATCTCAGACGCCCGTCACTGACGGACGAGGTACCCTGGTAGGGCCGTAATCTCTGCACCCCCCTCCCCCCCACCCCTCTTCAGATCGGACGTGTACGCTACTCGATATGCAGCACATCGCAGATGTGGGTGGTGCTATCAGATGCGGCGGGGAAGGATCGCCACCGAGTCGAGCCGCTCGTCGAGTCGTCCGCAGGGGGCCCAGTAGTTCAAGCGACTCGACCTGCCGGACGGTTCGTCATGTATATCAAGAACGGCTGCGGATCCTCTTCCCGGGGATACGGCATATTCAACTTACTTGCCTTCTCTGAACCCTCTGTGCAGTTTATTCTCGCGCTCGCTCTGTGGAGTGAGACGAAACATTCCTACGCACCTCCTCTGACTATCTCTTCGAACCACTGCCAATATGTATCTTCACCAGTCGACTCATCACCTTTCACAATGGCCGGAATCGGGACCTTACTCGAATGCCGGGATCAAGCTACCCGGCATCATTGCGCGCCCCGTTCTGTCGCCGCCTCCTACCCCCAGGATGCCCCCAACACTCCCGACTTCCCGAACCGAAATAGCTCCACCAGATGTTCTCGACAGACAACTTCCTCACCCGTATATACGCTTCTCGGAGCCTCAGTATGGGGGACAACGCATGCCTTGTCAGAGGACTGACCCCGAGGACGCCACAAAACACAGGATCGGTCAGCGACTTCCTCCAATCTCTCACATTCTAGCGGAAGTACCACCATCAAACAGCCACTACCAAAGTTGTAGGCCGTCCTCGAATCGTTCCTCCATCTCCTCGTACTCTAGCGGTGGTCTGCCTACGCCCTCGCTCTCACCAAACACGCCGTCCATTCACTTCCGCTTTCCTAGCTTTGAACCTTGCACACTTCCAACCCCCCCGCAGTCACGACAGCCGAGTCTTGCCCACCTGTACCAGCCCGAACATCACGATGATGACCTGACTTACCTACACCGGTCCTGCCGCACCCCAGTGAGGCATTCCTATCGCTCCAGCCAATCCAAAAAGCGAAACCACGGACAGGAGCCCTATGAGAGGTCCAAGCGGATCTGCCAAAAGCAGCCAGCCGAAGATTCCAGCCGAGAGTTGCACTTCCGGGCACGAGATATCTCCCAAGGATCTACGAACGAGACTAGCCCCGACAGGTCTTTTTGCCCGTTTGTCGAGGTGACCACAGCCAAACCGCCAAGTCGAAAACTCAAGAGGGGACGCACCAGCGATGATGAATCGAAAAGGTGCAATGAGAAATACGATTTCATCGAAAGCCTGTTTATTATTTACCACACTGTCGACCGAGGACTATCCTGGGCGGAGACAGAGGAACACTTCAAAAAATGGTTTCCTGACAATCCGCTCCGCACCACCGGAGGGGTTCAGTGCCAGTATTATCGCCTCAACGCCCGGATTCCGGCCCTAGACTCCAAAGGGTTGCTAGACTTTGGACCTTTCACCAAGGAGGAGCTGAGGAACGAAAAAGTGGTCAGCAAAGATCCCTACCCTCTTGAAGGGGGTGTCAGATATAGGATACACGAAGTGAAGTGCCGCGACCGCACGGTTCCTTTGTCCGAGAGGTTTCCCGAGGAGGTGGTGTCCGGCGATCATCCATGGATCCTCCGCGAGCATCAACACGACGAGAAAACAAGACTAGCTGGTAAGTTCACATCCACCCCCTGAGGTGATATAACCTTTTGAATAGCCGCTGACAAGAGAAAAACACAGCGGAGAGACGGTCGCGCCAGAGAACTGAGTATCTACGTGGATACTTGACATAATGGCTTGTTTTTGTTCATTTTCCGTCCTATTCATCACATGCTCTTCTGCTTACGTCGGTGTTTGATACGATACGGCTGTGTGTACTAAAGGTGGACGGTGTATCTCTTCTTCTATACGATATGTCCCTTTTCCTCTATCATCTCTCTATCTATGTGGTAAAGGATAATACCTCCTTCAAAACAAAGGGGCTAGGGTTTCAGTCTGGGATTCCTATGTGTGTGAACCAGTTATGAGTTTATTGCGACAACTGCGCCACGACGAGCACGTCAGTTCTCAGTGTTTATGGTATGTCAGGATATAATGATTGGGAATGACGGTATAGGTGGTTCACTGTTGGGTTACCTCTGTGCCTCCTCTTGTCTCTTCTCGCCTTGATAAGGAATTGTGGTTCTGCTCTATACTTTTTCCTCAGTTTGTAATACTAATCCTATGATGATATCGGGCATGTTATATGAGTGGCCGAACCAAGGTCGTTGCGCGGGCAAAGAAAATGGGCAAGGAGAAAATGATACATGGATCGGGGGGTTTCCGAAAGTAGTAGAAAACAACTATAATATGGTCGAATATGACCCTAGTTTATTATCGGTATTTGGTGCTAACGTGCTGCCTTTTGATGGTCTTGCGGTAGACTAATACACTGCCAAATGACAATATGATGTTTTTGTTTGTACAGAACCTTGCTACAATCCTCCAAGACCTTGCTCTATCCTTACAGGAGCTTCCTGCATTCGTATGAATCCCTTCCCTACATCTGGGAGGCGCAGTTGGCACCCTCGAATTATGTACATGATTTGCTTTCCAGGATGCCCTTTCTGTACATCAAAAAGCCATGCCTCGTGCCTCGTCACCGATCTTGTCCCAAGAATCTTCGCCATCCTCGTCTTCTTCTTCCTCTTCATCCTTGTCAGATCCGTTGCCAGTCGCGAAGCGGTATGGGTTACGGTCGAACTGGTCATCCCAGTCGAGGTCCTCATCGGGGTAATCTGCTGTGTAGTAGTTCTCGGCTATTGATACTTGTCAATCGTCGAGTCCGACAGTCACCTTTGCTCTTGAGACTTACCATTTTCGTCCTCATCATCCTCTAGAAACTCATCCGAGCTGTCTCCCTCGTTTCCGAAGAAGAACTCGGTTCGCTCCGGCTCCGTGTCAAAAACTAAGAGTCCCACACGATGCGGGGGGACCGCTTGGTCCCTGAGCCGGCTGGCGGGGACACGCTCATACGTCTCAAGCACGTAATCGTCGTCGTCTGTCGAATCACTGTCCTTGTCGGCCATCACAATATCCACGGCAGCGGCTTTCGCCCGTTCCCGCTCGGCCACATACTCGGGGTGCCGCTCGGCAAACCGCGTTGCCGGCGCCTTTGGCTTAAACCGGGACTTCTTGGCCGAGCCGGGGCTTTGGTCAGCGGTCCTGACCCTAGAGTTCCCGACGTCCATTCGATCGAGATTCGCGGTTATGTGGCTGAGGGTGTATGCTTCCATGTCCCGGGCAAGTTCATCCATGTCAAGACCCTCGCGCTTAAGCAGAGAGGGGGGCAGACTTGGTTTTGCGGTTGATGACGTCTTATTAGCGCGGGCTTTGGTGCCAGGGCGTTTATACTTCGTTTGACCGGGCCGTTGGGCATCAGCGACACCCGTAGCCATGCGGTCGGGGGACGTGGGTGTTGGGGGACGCTCGTCCAGTGCGGCATCGACTGGTGCATTTCGGGAAGTAGTCGTGAGTCCCTGTGTGAGAATGGGTATCTTGGGCTCCGGTTCATCCTTTTGCTTCTTGGCGCTTCGCTCGACAAACACGGCCGGGGCGCCACGCTTTCTTGATGATGGCGTTGTGACAGCTGGCACAGACAACTGCTCTTTGGATAGATGGAACCGCCGGACCCTTTCATTTGCTGCACTGTGCAACTCTGAGGGTTCCGGTGCTGGCAGTGTTGCGGTTGGACCTCTTGTGGTAGGCTTTCGCAGCGACTTGATGGGCCGGTTTTCCTCTCCATCATGGGTTGGGTGGATAACAGGGCGTGAAGGCGAGGCACAGGGGTCGACTTGCTGGGCGTCGACTTGCTTGCGCTGGTATACCCAACTTGCGTCACCCGAGAGGCTTCGAAACCGCTTATTTCCCTCGACACCTTTGGTCGCAGCTGTCAGCAAGGCAACAACAGAGCGGAGGGTGGATTCTGGATTGGGCGTGACGAACGGAGGAAGTCAACAGGTCCGTCGTCAGCGTCGGCGCCACGTTTGCGCTTGACCTGGATCGTTTCAGGCGGGAGGAGAGACATGGCGAGACACGTCAAGCGTGCAGTTGCGTAGGTACTTGCGTGGACCCAGTAGTGGTGATGGTCGGAATGTCTCTGAGCTGTTCTGGGGTCGGCGCCCGATAGCCAATGCCAAGCGAACTCCGGCAGGCAACTTGGAGATACTGCCGGGCCTGACCGCTTACCACTGTTGGAAAGAAGGTTGGCAGAAGAGATCCATACGTTACGTGCTTGCTTGACTGGTCGACTAGCGGAAGGAGCTAGTGCTGTATATGGGCAGAATGAAGAGTCCAAAGTCTGCATTGAAAGAAACACCCAACACATAGGCCGTGGGTTGCAGAAGCATGTACGTGGAGCGCAGTCACCATTGCAGCAGCGATGTCAGTTTTCGCTCTTGGTTTAGTCAACGGTAGATTCCTACAAGCAATCTAACCCCATATTTGTTATCTAGTGAAAGCATAGTATCTCGACACATACCGGTATAGCTAACATCTGCTCTGGTAGCTACTTTCTGTTAGAAGGTTTGACAGACACCTTCTCCGTACCAGCGGCAGTCTAAGATGGAACCTGGTGGGGAAATAATGGGTGGGCAGGCGGGTCTTGGGGCTGGTGACGAAATAATGCGGGGAAGCTGGTTAGCCCCAGCGGTCAGCCCTGTTTTGGGAGGGGCAGCCCCAAATGAAGTTGCCCACAGGTGTAAGTGCCACCTCATAATGCTCTCATCAAAAGCTAGCCGTGCCGTATTTACTACAGGAAAGAGCAATGTAAGAAAACTAGTTGGGAATGGAGAAAACGCCTACCGCGAAAGTGGTATTGGAATGTATTATTTATTCTATAGTCCAATCTCAATCAAAGCCAGCGTCGAGGGCAGCTGGCAGATGAAGGACTGCCCTGAAAGCGAAGCCATCCAATCCCTGTCTTGGAACTCCTAGAGGTGCGAAGGCTTTCACTTCCTTGCTGCACGTCGTCTCCTCACTTCCCCGTCCCTCTGTCCATCCCGCCACCATCTGCCCATGAGAAATCAATTGAATCAACTCATCTAAGATCGGCGGGCCGGTTGACCGGAGCTTCACTCTTATCTACTACCGTCTCCCTTTTGCATTCCAGTGCCCTGCTGTGGAACGATGCCCCTCCATTGAAGTGGTTCTTTATCGAGCATCGAGTGGCCTGACGCTACGGGTGGACTGGGAAGCCAAGGCCCAGTGGTGTGAGGTTCTCCCCTTCCATCCTCAAAGCCTGTGTCTACAGCACCCGGCGACCTCTGCTGACGAAGTTACAGTCAGCTAAAATCGAACTAGGAATTCGAACACCCGCGCCGCAGCACGGCTTGCGTCGTCGACCTCCTCCCGCCCGCTCGAGTGCTGCCCAGTATCGTCGGAGAAAATAATACTAGCATCAAACACATGCCTCAATAGTCGACCCTTTGTCCCCCAAATACCCGACCTTTATAATTGCCCGCTACTATGGCATCGGCCTCAATCACGTACCAAAAACCAGGCACGCAGCCGCCAATCTACGTCGCTGGGACGTTCTCAGATCCCCCATGGAAAGCCTACGAGATGGACTACACGACCGATGCCGACGGAGAGCATACCTTCACGAAACAAGTAACTGCCAAGCCGGGGTCAAAGATCCAGTATAAGTTTCGCGTCGGGGCTGGTGACTGGTGGGTTTTGCACCAGGGCATGCCAACCGTAACCGATGATGCCGGCAACACGAACCATGAGCTCGAAGTCCAACACCCTCAGGGGTAAGTGCAGGGCTGATCATCATATTATCCTTGTGCTAACTTTGGTAGGCCAACCAAAACTGACCAAACTCCGAGTGTCAGTGAGCAGAAGGATCGTACTGGTGCCGACTCGCCCAAGACGGTGAATCTCGATGATAAAGATAATCGCCTTGCTGTCGACAAGATACCAGATGGCCTTGCGAAACACATTCTGGCATCTCACTCTGGTGCCACCACCCCAATGTATGCCAACGTTACTGCGCACGGTGCTAGTACTCCAACCTACGCCAGTGTTGCTGCGGAGGTAGCCTATTCCGCCGCCCTTCTTAACACGGAGAAGCCGGAGACGCCAGTTCCCGACGAACTGGCGGGGGAAATTGGTTACCGTCGGCTGTCGTCTACTCCCATTGTAGAGGTTGCGAGAACTGCAGCAGAGGTTGCAGATACCGCGAGAGATTTGGATAGCGCAGAGGTAGGAGTCTTGTAAGCCGTTTCAAATGCAGAACAGCCAAACTAACGGCTCTGGGAGCCCGGTTCCGGATTCAACATCCTCCTGGATGGCGAACCTAGGTACGGATTCTCCCATTCGAAACACGCCTTCTTCGATGAGGACGACATGATCAGTAATCAGCCGCCACTCTTCGCCCACGAAGCACTTGGTATGTACGATGATGCTTCAAACGATGTGGTTGAGGATCACCACCGCGATTCCAAGGTGTTAGAAGACGAAGACATTGATCAAGACGATATCGACGTCAATGACCCAACCTTGGAACGCTTTCCATCCAACCGGGAAGATATCATCGACACGGTGCGGAAGCTGGAGACTGGTGAGTGGCTTATTTGAGCGGTTATTCCTTCGTTTTGTCTTGAATGCTGTGTTGGAGCTGAAAGAAGCTTTACTTCTCCCGGTCAAGGTGCCTTGCACTGAAATTGGGACTCTTCAGCTGAACTTTGTTATAGGTCTTGACGCAGACCAACCTTTGTTCGAAGGAAGCCCCCTTTCCCCTCTTGTGGGAATGTCGCGGAGGGGAACGGACGACTCAGTTGATTTCGTTTTGTCGCCTCTGCCGGTGAGCCCTGTGGTTTCTCGTTCCACAAGGCGATTGGACGTGACGAGATCACCACGAGGTTCTATGACGTCGGCTCATTCATCAACAGCGTCTCTCCAAGCCATAGTAGAGGAACCAGATCCGGCGGAAGAGGGCAAAGTTTCTTCCGTGGTGCGGCTGTCGACTCCCCGCGGACGATCCCCTCTACGGAACTCATTTCAGGCTCCCGGGAGCGACGAGGACGAAGGAGTAGCCATGAAGACGCCCTCGAGCTCGCGGGAGGAGAATTGTAAACTTCTCTCGCCTGTTGACGCGGGGTCTCCAAGCAGTGCTCCACACCCATCGCTGGACAGCCCAGAGAGCAACGACCCGAAGCTGCCCGAGCATGTGGACCAAGTCTTAATTAATACAGCACCGCAGCCACAGCAGCCATCCACCTCCAACGGAGATCGAACGAAGAGCCCACGAATAGTGATCGAACAGCCCACGAGTGCGGACGAAACTGCTGGCGGAGTCCTTGGAGATACTTCAACTACTGCGGTAGACCGGGGGAGTAATGGGAGTACGACTCGGCTAAGAAAGACAGTGGATGGGCAAGCCGAGCCGGTCAACACACGAGGCTCGATTTCCTCGGCGGCGATACCGCCTGAGCACGAGGGCGGCTGGTTCAAAGCTTTCTTCAGACTTCTCTTTGTGGACTGGATCGGTGGTTTCATCAGCAAGCTTTGCGGCGGCAGGCGGAAGACGTAAGATTAGCACCGGCGAATGCGAATTATGCAAGCAGCACGCCCCTTTCATCGGTTGACTCGTCTTTCATAGGGTGTTGACAGCAGGCACGGCAGCGGTGTTCATGGGTGTTGGATTGTGGAAAATCAAAGGCACAGATGGACACTGAAGAGTGCGAGCGGGGATTAACTATACGGAACTTATTCGAGTCTGATGTTTGATTCTGGCGGGCTGACGCCGGCAAGGCAGGCGAAAGGGGGTTTGAGACCCAGGCGACTGATCCGTAATGGGTGGACGCACAGATTGCAGAGGCAAAACTGAGATTGTTGTGTAGAAATAGGGAGGGTTGTAGGAACTTTTTCCATACTGTAAGCCTATCATCAACCTCTAATTATGTCCGGGGAAGAGTGTTAATTGGCATTTCCGTGTCTGGATAGATGTGTCGACTTTTAGCGCGTCACGTTTGCTTCAACAGTCAAGACGCCTGCCACTGGACAGTTGTGAACAGGGGCCCCAGTCCAAGCTCGGCCCCACAATCCCCACATTGGAGCATGGGTGGTGAACAATGGCAGAAATCTTTCGCAGCTTTCGGTTCCCAAATTTGATGAACGGAGGAGCAGCCTGACAGCACTTTTTATCCTCCGCGACCACAGACGGCAATTATGTGGAAGACGGCACGAGAATCGGTCTGCTTGATTTGCCGCTCTGCCGGCGCGCCGGGCCGAGCTGGCGCCGGGTCGAGCTTGTCATGGGTCAACTACCAGAGCTCAAGGACGATCGCGACGCGGCGAGAGCGCCGAGGCACTCCATCGCGCATGGTTCTGTCGGATCGCGTCGACAGGTCACCGCCACCCCGAACGAGTGATTCTCCCAAGAGGTCGAGGAATAGGCTCGCCGGCCCATTTGCTGCCATGAACAGAACCGTCGCCAATATCCCGCCGCCGCGAAGGGTGGCCGTGGCTAAAACCCGCGACCTCACTCCCACCGCCGTGAGCTTGGTCGCCGGAGAGAAGGATAGGGATAGGGACAGGGAAAAGAAGAAGAAGGGAGGGAAGAGGACATTCAAAGCCATGAACATGCAGCGCTCGCTTACCACCATCGGGTACGGCCAGCGTACGACCATCAAGGAGAAGCTGGCGCACGTGGAGTCTTTTGATCAGTTCGACCTCCTGCCAGTGCTGAAAGAGGCCATAGCAGCCGACGTGTTGAGGGGAATGGTGGATATCAAGCCGACGCCGGTGCAGAAGCTAGCTATCCCGGCGCTTCTTGGACAGAGGATAGGCCCGAAGATGCGGAAGCGCGCGGTGGCTCCGGCAGACGCTGCTGCTGCCGGCGTCGTGCCCAGGGAGGAGTTCCTGCTTGCCGCCGAGACAGGATCCGGAAAGACGCTGGCGTACCTACTACCGGCCATCAATGCACTGAAGAAGGCTGAGGCCGAAGACACAGCGTTGCAGGCCTACAACGAGAGGCTGGAGAAGGAGAAAAAGATGCACGGCGACGAGCCCCTATCAACATGGATCGAGAATTTCGAACCAAATCCGAACATGGCCCGCCCGCGCGTCGTCGTCCTGGTGCCAACATCGGAGCTGGTCGACCAGGTCATCCGCGCCGCCAAGTCTCTCGCGCACATGGCGAAGTTTAAAGCCCGTCCGCTGTCGGCCAATCTCGACCCCCTCAAGATCCGGAACAACTTGTACAACCCGATGGGCGTTGATCTTATCGTCGCGACGCCCCACCTACTCGCCAGCATCGCTGAATCAGACCCCTACATTCTGTCGCGAGTCTCGTACCTCGTCATCGACGAGGCCGACTCGCTGCTGGACCGTAGCTTCGCGCCTGAGACAACCGCCATCGTCGACCGTGCTATGCCCACTTTGCGCCATCTCGTGCTCTGCTCCGCCACCATCCCGAAGCGCCTGGACAACTACCTGGCTGAGCGCTTCCCCAACATCACACGCATCACCACGCCCAACCTGCACGCTATCCCGCGTCGCGTGCAGCTCGGCGTCATCGACGTATCTAGGGACCCCTACCGCAACAACAAGATGCTCGCTTGCGCCGACGCCATCTGGTCCATCGCCAAGGACTCCTCCCGCCATGACGTCGCCCCCGGCGAGGTCGATGTCAAGCGCATCATGGTATTCGTCAACGAGCGGGAAACCACCCGCGAAGTGGCGGACTATCTCATCACCAAGGGCATCGATGCGGTAGCCCTGCACCGCGATTCACCTGAGCTTCGCCAGTCCGAGATGCTGGCCTCGTTCACGTCCAGTGAGCCGTTGCGCATCGCTAAGACCCTCTACACCGACGATTCCAAGTCCGGGACGCCAGGAAAGAGACACCTTCCCAACACCAAAGTTATTGTGGCGACTGATCTCGCGTCCCGCGGTATTGACACCCTTGCTGTCAGGCACGTTGTGCTCTACGATGTGCCCCACACGTCCATCGACTTTATCCACCGCTTGGGCAGGGCCGGGCGAATGGGGAGACGCGGGAGAGGAATCGTGCTTGTGGGCCGGGGCGACAGGAGAGATATTGTCGCTGAGGTGAAGGAGAGCATGTTTATGGGGCAGGCGCTTGTGTAAACACTTGTATGATCTATGTGTCACAACTTAGACGGTTGAAAAAGGGAACTGCATGGTGTATTAGACCATCTCTTTTTGGGTTCTATTTTCTTTTCTCAGATGTATATATATTGTATCAATACCAACATTTATGACACAGATATACCGAGTGGGGTCACCCTGAAAGGGTATCGTATGTATTAACAAAGCTGCGTATGTATAACGGGCAATCACACGGTATATCAGCCATGCTCTATATATCATCGTAATCGTAAGTCGTGAAGTCGTTCAGGTGAGCAACAACATCGCTGAAGCGGAGAAAAAAAAAAATAGACAAAGCGCGCCCATCAAAACATTCCTTTTCTCCCACGCCTCCCGAACCCCCTTTCTCGGATAAAAGCTGCTAGCCTGTCATCGACTTGGTAGCATCGCTGATCCACGTGGGTGATGCTCTAATATCAGTTCCCCATGTACGTGCCTTGTTCATAGTTCGCTTGCGCATGTTCTCCATGATTTGCTGCTCCATCAGTTCGATGCCCGTCTCTATATCGGCATCCTCTAAGGCGTAGCGCTTTTCCCGGCGCTGGTCCCACCAGCGCCAGAAGAGGACAACACACAGCGTAAGCGGGATAGTGATAACGAAGTAGATCCATAGGTCCTTGGACACCACAGGCTCGCTGATTCCGCCACTCGGATCGCTGCTTCCACCGCTGTTCCCATTTTTGCTTCCGCCGCTGTTGTCACCATTATCTTGGTTCTGGAAATTGAAGAAAGTCATGCTGAACACGGACGCCAAATATGTGGCAGGGAGAAAAATGGCACCCAGGAGGGAAAGCGTCTTCATCGATGTGCTGTCGCGCTTCGCGGCGTGTGCTAGTCGCCTCTGCTCGGCCGCCATTTGGAAGCCGAGTTTGGACTCCTTCTGAGCGATGATGTTATACAGCTGATGCTTGTTAGTCAAGTGACCAAGAGTGGCTGGGGAAAGGATGGGTTTACTGCCGCCCTTTGAATCTGCAGCCTCTCAAGCGTCGTGTGGGCGTAGTTCTCTATCCCTTTGAGCTTTGCAGTATAAAACTCCAGTCTCGAATCCATGCTCCGATGAAGTTTGTGAACTTCTCCGCTCTGTCCGCCGTATTTCGGATCCGTACTGGCTTTGTCCCAGAAGCTGCTCATAGATTTGTGCATGGTAACGATGATTTCCTGGTACGCCTGCGGCCGCTTCCACAGCACCTGGGAGTGGCATTCAACAAGATCGCGATTGATTTGATCGAGGTCGACCATTGACTCCTTAATGTAACGGCTCTCCTCGGGAAGCACCTCATCACGCATGCTGACAGCGTGCTCCAGCTTGCGAAGCCACTCCCGTGCTTCGCGTTGCTTTTGGTCGTTCTTGGCCGAGAGGTCATGGCTCAAGATGATGATCGGGAGGAGGAGCGGGTGCATCACCTGCTGGGCGCAGGCTTTGAGATGATCGATGGCCTTCATCATGTCGGATGACTCGGTGCCCTTGGCGAAACCTGATGTGATGCCCGTCCTGAAGGAGTGCGACAGCATTGCCTCCCACCCGCGGGTCCGGCCCTTTTTGCGTACATCTGACTTCCGGAAGATAATTTCTAAGGCCTATCGTCAGCATCAAAAACCGTTGCTATGGGCTGTGGGAGCCCTACGCAGATGCGGATCATCATCGTCCTGGTCAAGCGAGGACCAGAAAAAGGGCCCTACGACGCTGGTCCCCTCAATGGCACGAAAGGGTAGGCGCATGACGCGAACCATCTCCTCATAGCTCGAATGGGTTAGAGAGAGGTGCCGTGGTGTGAATGTCTCTGGATGTTGGGCATTTTGCTGGAGTCTAAGTGCTCACAACATCAGTATCAGCCGCTGATCAGCAGCTCCGCGAATTCCTGCATCCATTGACTTACATCAGTCGTATACCGCTAACCAGCGTGACTCCGGGCTTAAGCTTGGATCGTGGCGCGAAAACTCCCTATCGACGCATGTCAGCACTTGCCAAACGATGAGGCTCACCCGCCCGATCAAACTCACTCGTCGATGCAGGAAATTGTTAAACTCATCAGGTAGCTCGTCCCCGCGGAATCGATGCTCCTCAATCGTGTTGAGCAAGGGATCCTAGAAACAAAGTTAAAGGTCAGCGATCCACCGTCCCCCCAGATACGTAACCAGCATCTTCAACAAACGCTCATCCCCATCCCCATCCCCACCCCACCTCACCAATTGAAGAAGCTACACCCCGAGCAACACTCACCGAGTAGTTCAGAACCTCGAGATAGCTCGTCGCTTCAGTCACACATTTGCAGTCCTTGACATAAGACTGAAACATGTAGTCGTCCATCTTCGCTGCTGGCGCTGGCCCCCTTTCCCAATTTCAAACCTCAATAAACACTGCGCCGAAAACGCCCTTGACAAACACCACAGCAAGCAAGCTTTCCCCTGTCCTTTTCTCCCAATCAGTGTCGAGTACAATCGTTCGGGGGAATAGCCGCTCGCCGCAAGCCAAGCAAAATTGTCCAAAGCAACAATCGCAACTTTCCCCAAGAAAGAAGTCCAAAAGAGGCGTGAGTGAGATGGATCTTCGGTTGCGGCCGAGAAAGCTTCGTGGTGGTAAATCTCCCCAGCCTTTCAATCTTCCCTGTTATCCCCACCTTCTTGAAGTGCTCCAAGCTACACCCCTGTAAGCGTCCCCCATTCGCTGGGTGGGGCCGCGAGGGAGGCCCGGGAACGGGCCACACCTTTGCGGTGCGGGGGTCGATGCTGACAGATCTGTGGCTTAGGGCCCTCCCGGCTGCGGTAGGTAGGACTCTGCGGGTTTTCTTCTGACAGGCGAACGAAGACAGTGTAGATGCGTGTTCATAAGTCCTGCTTGAATACTGAGAGGTAGTACGTTGTGTGTGTCGGGGAGCGAGTCACACTGCAAAAGAAACGCTTTCACATAGCTATGGACATTGGGAGAGAACTCTGTTACAACAGTAGCGATGTCGTGTAGGTCTTCTTCATAGGCAGGCAGTATCTTTTGTTTGAACTTC
>Ga0247758_1000783_pt1 | contig 27203 bp, 28 predicted proteins | sample UWRJL156409C4_FD_180950 | JGI IMG/M metagenome (GOLD analysis project Ga0247758, IMG submission 180950) | Plant litter microbial communities from Arlington Agricultural Research Station in Wisconsin, United States - UWRJ-L156-409C-4 | ecosystem: Environmental > Terrestrial > Plant litter >... | reverse complement strand
CTCTCGGGTCGCGAAAATCTGAAGAAGCTAGACATTCTCAAACATATCCCGAATCCCATGATACTCACGATGATAGCGAACACCGACTTCATGTAGATCGGTATGGAGATCCATTCTTTGGGAGGCGATTGTCTGTACAGAACACGCCTTTCTCGCAGGCTTCCATGGATACGACTGGTACATCTCACGCGGAGGTGTCCGAGGCGTTGGCCATCAATATCTATCCACATCAGAACAAGTCTGTTCTGGTCGTTGATCACTCGAACAGGCCATCAGAGAGCTCATCCCTTGAGCGGAACAAATATTCAGAGGTAGAAATGCCTAGGATCCGAACCGACGATGCAGATGAGAATATTCCTGTTACACCGCCGCAGGTTATGTCGATGGATGCTGTTGATTCTCCCTTGAGAAATCCAAGGGCACCTCCAGAGCCGCCAGCCATGCCACCAGCCATCAACTTCATTCCCGCAACGCCTTCTGGGATGACACCCGCGGTGGAAAAGCAGAAGCAATTGGGGAATTTCTATGACATGGAGGAAGAGAAGCCAAAAAGGCGACCGTCGCTTCTGCAACGGACATTGAGTCGTGGCCGTACTCGCCGTAATTCGGAATACGGCCCTTCTCCTGCTCGACCTGTTGGACTCCTGACCAGGACATTCTCTCTGTCAAGAAATTCGAGGAAGAGTTCGAGCGATTGGGATGAGGGGAAACGGCCAGGTCTGAGGCGACATTCGTTCGCAGATGACGGACCTGCTGACGAAACCCGGCTTCACCCGCTCTGGCGACCGGCTTACGCTGATGACTCTGCTTCGGAGTCTGATGAGGAATGGACAGACCAGCGGTCTGGTGGCCGCACCTACAAGTATCCACGGATCGACAATCGCCCCTGGCAACCACGTCGAAGCTTGAGTGCTCGCATGAAGAAAACCTTTGCCATTCTGCCAGCCCGGCATGACGAGTATGAGTACGAAGCACGCGATGCTGACCGCCGAACAATTCGCCGCACGCCTAGTGGGAATTTGCGTGTGATGAGGTTTCGGAAGAGCCTCGAATCAATGCCTCGCCTCCTGTCTAACGACGGACGACCGTACACGGCACCGGACGAAGCTGGAGTACGTGGACGGCAGTTCAGGTTCTGGCGGTCGCCAAAAAGCTCAGCCGATTCATTCAGACGCAGTGGTCTCTTGCCTGCAATAGGCAATAAGATCAATATCCCGCGCCGGATGAGTGAGCGCCGCCGTGAGAAGCGGACCCAGGAACTCCGAAGGATAATTAGCGGGCCACGGGAGGTCAGAGACGGCGTTGGGGACGTCATCAGGAGAAACAGTTACCGAGAAACTTTCGAACAGCAGCAAAAGCATGTCTAATCGAATTGAGAGGGGGCTCTGCAGAGATCGGTCACTATTCGGTGACCCGCATGCCTTTCTATTATATGGATGGGCTTATACATAGGGACAAGAACGATTCTAACCTTTTATCTTATTCTAACTACATCTTTGGTGTGAGGGACCTGTTAGCCATCTCCTCAACATCAACACCATTCGCTCTATACTACCCTGGCATTCGGCAAAGCTACATTGACGACCGCTATGACACGAAAAAGACATTTCACGAATGGCTCCTCGCCTGCTGCCCATTTTATAACGATGATGACCTTCGAATTCGGGAGAGGAAGGGATCACAGGCGTTTTATTGCCTTGAAATCTCCGTTTTTCTTTCTTTTCATGCGGCAGAACGAGATCGGAGTCTATGGGGATGTGGGGGAAAGCTGGCTAGACTTGGGATGTTTGGGATTCTTTGCGACCCATGACACGAATACAGTGCTAAAGTCGATGTCTGACTTGGGGGAACTGTTAGTTACTCCCGGATGAATATCAGGTAAACGACAGGTGGCGATGGAGCTACTGGGTCTGTGTACCTTTTAAGATAGAGCTGTTGCCTATATTTACTCCTGCTTTTATGATGATACCAACCACGATAGCAAGCAAAAAATCGAGCGTCTCTTTGCCGCTCACCTGACCTGTGCTCTTGAATTATGTGTAATCTGTTTGGTGGCATACATCCCCATCAGTATGTCACTTTTCGGCTAGGGGTGCAAAAGAGGTTGGTATCGCTTGTTTTGTAAGCCATCCCTCAAAGCTTTGGCAAAGAGAGCTTATAAAAAATGCGGTTTGGAAGGTTTAGTGGTATCTTTCTCTCTCACTTCTCCGCCCAAAACAAAAACCTGGCCCTAAAACATGATAAACTCCTTCTTTGCTCCTTTTCCCTCCTGTTCCGAATTTTGTACAACACAACAACCACACCGCTCCTCTGGGCTACAGAATGCAACTTGATTCTGCTGTCAACCTCATCTGTTGTCACCAGGCGGCCCTCCAAAGGGCGGCATGCCAGGGAATCCTTGGCCGGGCGGCGGGAAGGGGAAACCACCTGGAGGAGGGAACGGCAGGCCTCCCGGGGGAGGGAAGGGCGGTACGCCACCAGCTCCGGACATACCAGGGAAAGGCGGCATGGGGGGAACCCCGCGACCACCTGGTCCGGGCGGCATGAATGGCGCGCCGGGCGGTCCTCCGGCTCCAGGCGCTCCTGGCATGCCGGGGAAGGGTGGCATGCCGGGCATACCGGGCATCGGGAAGGGGAATGGTGGCGCGCCGGGTGCTCCGGGCGGTGGGAAGGACATGCCACCGGGGCCGGGCATGGGACCGAGACCGGGGGCGATTCCGCCGGGCTGGTTCTGCGGGAGCATGGGGTTCGCGTGGGCTTGGCCTTCGGCAGCGTACGATGACGTGATGGAGTCGATGACGGACTGTGCTTTCTCGTGGCCGATTTCTAGATGCGGGAAGTGTGAGCGACTGTTGTAGTTTCGGTAGCCGGCGACGAAGCGATCGTGACGGCTACGGCGAGGGCCGATGTCGTGGCGGCGGTGGTACTGCAAAGGAGAGGGCGACTTACGTTGATAATAGTCCACGACGTTGCGGAGATGGTTTCGGCCGCTGTTATGCGCCTTCCTCACGCTCATCGAATCGTGCGTGAGGTAGACATCGCAGTAATCACAGAAGACTAGGGCGTCATGGTCAGCAAAAACGCGAACGAGCTGCGGCGGAGGGGGGGTGAAGTCGGGGAGAGAAAAGCGCAATACTCACATTTGGGCATTTTACATTCGTTATCGTGTGGAAGAAGCCCCAGATGGTGAGGAAGGTCAAGTACTTGTATGGGTTTCTGCGCATTTGTCCAGGTCCTCGTATGAGGGGTGCGCGTTGTCTGGATGTAGTGGGTTCGGGAGGCAACGATGCTCACTGAGGGTCGGCGCGAAAAGAGTCAAGAGCCAAGAAGCACACAGTCGCGAGGCTGAAGTTGGAGTCCGTGCTCCCGTGTGGGGCATCTGCGAGGCTACCCGCTGAAATGGAGCCCAACTGCCGGCCGGTGATTGGCCACCTTTCAAGCACCCCCCTGCACTAACCCAAGCAGAAGGCGACAGATTTCCCTTTCGTCGTTGGGAATTGAATCGAGTGCAGCAGCTGGGTGTTCTCTTCTCCTGACTTTCGCCAACAACCGCATTTCGAGCTTGCTGTCGCCGTCCACAGTCCAACATATTAGCAACCATGGCACGGGCACGATCCCTTTTCTGCAGTCTGCTGCTGCTGGCTGCCGGCACACAGGCCCTCAAGTTCGACCTCGAGGCGCTCCCTTCGCACAGCCGGCACTCGCAGCGATGCATACGGAATTTCGTCGGCAAGGATACTCTGGTCGTGGTCACCGCCACTGTTGACGGCCACAGGGACGATGGAATGCGAGTCGACATGCACGTAAGTGCCGCCAGATGCTGCCAGAGCTGAACGAACGCCATGGAGGACAATTTGGCTAACGTGACCCGAATAGATCTCTGACGCGGCAGGGAACGAGTACGGCAAGCCCAAGGATATCGTGGGCGAGCAGCGCACTGTCTTCACATCGCACGCTGATGCCGCATTCGACGTGTGCTTTGAGAACTACCTGACCGGCTGTATGCTGCCCCATCCCCTGGACGCAAGCTCGGTGGTAGTCGTAGAATGAGACTAACAAACCGTTGCAGCGAAGTACGTCGATCAACCACAGCGCCACATCGAGCTCGACATCGACATTGGTGCAGACGCCAAGGATTGGTCCGCGATCCAGGCCACCGAGAAGCTGAAGCCGGTCGAGACGGAGCTGCGCCGCATTGAGGAGATGGTGGCCGAGGTGGTCAGCGAGATGGACTACCTCCGGATCCGCGAGCAGAAGCTCCGCGACACCAACGAGAGCACCAACAACCGTGTCAAGTGGTTCGGATTCATGACGACTTTCCTGCTGATCGCACTCTGGGGGTGGCAGATTATGTACCTGAGGGCTTACTTTAGGTGGGTTACGGCCGTTCGAGCATCCCGTCCGCTTTTGGAGCTAACAATAAGTGCCACAGGTCGAAGCATCTTATTTAATATGGCGGACCGGACAGATGGCTTTTGGAGCGGGAGTTTTGCGAGCTCTGCATGGGGGTATTCACAATCACGCGCGCAGGCGAGCATGGCATTATGACGGATATCTCCGGTGTACTGAATATATGGTTTATATACTGGCCAAAAATGGGTATGGAACTTGTACTTGATGCTGGTTGTGCGGGAGGCTGTGATATTGTTGGGGGTGTTTAGACTGACGAGACCAAAGATGACAGTGAAAATGTTCTAGAAGTATTATCATGATGATTTGTCAATGAACTATGAAGTAATGGCTACAGGTCTAACGGTGGGACTACACTGGAGCCGGGAGTCCGGCCTCGGCACAGCTAAGATCGCCAAGCTACAGTAGCGAACTGCACGTTGCAGCGGCGCCAGATCCGACAAATTCTCGACATCATACACCAAGCTCAACGAACCACGCAATTCGCCTCCCGTAGCGTCCTAACCCCGTGCCTCCCTCTATACTACCAAAGGACCATAAACAATCCCTCCAATCCCTCCTAATCCCTGCCAAATCGAGAGCGCGCAACCCGACACACGACATCCAAGCACACGCCCACCATGGCACCCCTTCACGCCCTCCTCCAATGCGCCCGCGCCCGCCCAGCCACAGCCAGGCTGGCCTTGCTCTCGCTGAGCTCCCCCCTCCGTCGCACCTTCGTCTCCGACCCCCTCAATCCCGACCAAGCCGGCCGCGACCTCGAGGTCGGCGAGCTGCAGGGCGCAAAATTCAAGATCGAGCCACTGCGTCGCACAGGGGAGACACCCGAGACGACGCGTGCACGACTGTTGTGTACGTTGCCCCTTCCCCCTTTTCCCGGTTTCTCTCCTCCCCGCCGCGACAGAAGTCCTAACAAAGGCGTTGGCAACAGACCAGTCCCGCAAGCGCGGGACCCTCGAGTCGGACCTCCTCCTGTCGACTTTCGCGGCGGCGAACCTCTCCGCCATGACACCCGCGCAGCTGAAGCAGTATGATTTGTTTCTTGACGAGAACGACTGGGACATCTACTACTGGGCGACGCAGGAGCCGGTGCCGGCCGCGGCGGAAGGGGGTGGTGTGGCGGGTGTGCACCACGAGGCGAAGGAGGTCGTTGCTCCGGCGCAGGGCGAGTGGGCGCAGACGGTGGGGACGTTCAAGCCTGCGTACCGGCCTGTGCCGGCGCGGTGGGCGGACAGCGAGGTTCTCAGGCTGCTGCGGGCGCACGTGGAGCAGAAGAGGTCAAGAGGGGAGGGCGGGATGGCGTTCATGCCTACGTTGGAGGAGTCGAAGTGACGAGGTTACGGCTTGTTTTTGCTGATTTAATATAGCTGTATGATTACAAGTTGGCCACACAAGGTCACTTGTACCAATACATCATCTGGATGGGAAAGAAACCGACGTCCTTCCTGTCCTCTTTGGTTCTGACCATTCTATATACAACAATCGGTCATCCACCAAGGAGAATACTATCACAGCTTTCGTAAAGCGCACTCTGGGAATCATCCAACATGCTGCCTCATTCTCCAGCCAAGAGAAGAGGCGATAGAAAGCAAGCCACCAACGCCCTTTCCCCCCCGATCCCTCCATTCCTTGCATACAAGAAACGCCATCGCCAGATGTGAAATAAGAATTGTGCCACCCGTCCCTCCAGTGACCTCGCTTTCCCGTCCATCAACAGCAATACACACAAAGAAATCTCGTACCATCATTATATTCGTAGTCGGAGAAACAGCCAGACGAGCCCTTTCCGGGACGCTGGCCTACCGAGCCTGAGGCAATTCGCATTAGACTGAGGGATTTCAGTCAACCAGCGCCTTCGGGCAATATCCTGCCTAGACTCCTCAGTACTTCCATGGTAGGCAGCTCACGGGTCCCCGCTGCTGCTTTGTCCCGCTCATCCCGGCCCTTTAACCTCGCCGCGCTCAAGGCCAGCACCTGGTCGGCCTCGCGCCCGGCCGTTACAACCCGCCGGTCGAGCTTGTGCACGCTGTCGGCGAGGTGATCGACCTTGAATTCGAGGTCGGCTTGTAAGTTCTGCAAACGTGATCTCGTCTGCCTCTTGAACGCGCCAAACGCCAATTCCGGGTTCGTCAGAGACGCAAGCATTTTGACTTCTTCTGGGTCAAGCAGCGATTCGTCTGGTAATGGTGCCTTACGGGGGTCGTCATCCGGATAGAGCGGTTCCACTTCAGGGAGGGGCTTCGCCAGGGCTTGCCATGCGCTTTTTTCTTCTTTCAATCTGTTTTCTCAAATTAGTTTGGTCCCATAAGATGAGGAGTACGCAGAGAGCATACCTGTTAATCCTTGCCTCCAACTCCGCAATTTTTGCGTCATGTTCGATGTTTCTCGGGTTGGGCATCAGCACTACCGGGCGCTGAGGTTCCTCCTCTCTGGAAAACCAATCTGAGAACTCCGATCTTGACCCGAAATCCTTAAGAAGCTGGTCTTGTATCGCACGAGCTGCGCATTAAGGTCAGCTTTGTCTAGATAATGCGCAATTGATAAACTCTTACCTCCCAATACCGCGCTTGACCCGTGACTCCCATGCGGCGGTTTCTCACTAAGAGCCCTCTCTCCGCACCAGATCAACAACTGCTTCATCCTCCGTGGTTCGCTTAGGCCCTCGGCCGAGATATGCTTGTAGAACTCAGCTGGGTCGACTTCCCGGTGCGGTAACGCGTTGTGTCCGTTATCGATCAACGAGCTTGCCCGCCGCCCACGCATCCCCAGGCTACTTCGCCTACTACCGTTGGCACCGCCCTTCTTTCGCATCTCCTTATTCCGATTTATTATAGGCGTATCGCTAAAAGGGAGAGATATCTGCTGGGAGCCGGAGTTGCCGTCCCTCCTCTCGATCGGGGTCCCTTCAACGAGACTTAAAGATTCGTCGCTGACCTCCTCAATCCGCGTTTTTGACGTGCGCGTGCCATTCGCACGCGTCGATTTTCGTGGTGGCGGGGCCTCATCCTGCGGTTCTTCCTCCTCCTCGATTCTCCTCTCAACAGATTCGCGCACCTTTCGCCGCCCTCGCGTCTTGGGCACGACTAGCTCCTCCTGTTGTTGCGCCGCAGCCGTCGCAGTGGTCGTCGAGCCAGATTTGCGCTTTGATATCCTTGTTGTTGTGAGTGCTGCTGCCTTCAGCTGCGCTACTGGTGGGTGAGGTGGGGGCGATGCGCGCCTTCTGGTGCTACTTCCGCTGCTGCTACTTTTCGGTGGGCGCCCCGCGCTCTTCTTCACTGGCGCTGCTATCGTTGGACTCTCGATCACTTCTACCTCGGGCTCCGGCGCCGTCTTGGCTCTCTTCGACCCGCGCGTAAAAAGGAAGTCACCATCCTGCTCGTCGTAAACCGATGTAGCTGCATGCAAAAGTTAGCTTTCCCCTCTTTTCCTACTGCGCAGCCGCGCACCCTCCTCGACAACGGAGGCGATATTGAACAGGGGCCAAACATACCCGCGAGGCGTTTGCTTTTACGGCGCTCCGGCTGGTTGCTCATGTCCAAGACTAGTAAAGGCTGCCGGGTCCGCACGAGGGTCGTCATGGATGGCGTGTCGGATGGTGCATTAACGCGGCTGTTTTATGAAAACTGCTGCACTATTCGAAGCACGGTGAGTTTCGAGAACGGTGGTGGTGATAGTTAGTTGTTGCGACACCAGGCGAAAAAGTTGAGGCGCGTCGGTCGAATTCGCTCGATCCTTGGTTTTGGCGTGAGATTGGTGTTGCGGGCGGGCAAGGCGGGTCCGACGCGTCAATTCGGTATTGGCCCCTCGCCGGTCGGTGGGCTGGCCTCGGCGGCGACGTCAAAGTAAACTTTTCGGGTGTTGATTCTGAGTACGGAGATGCTGAATTGGCCCATCGGTCGGTTCCCTGCTCGTTAACGCCTTTGCTGCGGAGTTGATGTGCTGGGTCGCGAGGAAGTTGCGCCCCGTTTGTTTACCCGCGGCCGCAAAACTGGCTGCTCAGTGACGCTTGGGCCAGGTCCCCGCCCCACTTCTCTTGGCAAACCCCCAGCGACCAGCAATCACGATTCACGACTGACGATGCGCTGTGTCACTCACGTCAGCAGGTAAAGCATTCCACAACAGCCACTGTTTGTTCATCCCATCGATGCTGGTTCTTCCTAACTTTATCCAAGATATCTCAGGTTTTGGTTATTATTCCGCAACACAACCCTTGTTTGTATAGCTTTATCCAGGGTTGACAAGTTGTCTAGATGTCATCGAAATGCTCATACCCTTTGAGTCCAGCTCTGAAGCGCCCACAAGACTACAATCGATCGTGCTAATAGCCAGCCCACGGTACTTCCATGTCATATCTCCCGTTTGCCAATCACCCCAAGACCATCCGGATTATTTTTCAAAACGTGGTAGACTTTTGTTGCTTTGGCTACCTGTCTCTTTGCCCGCAACCACCACTCGCTCAGGCTCACACAATACACATAGCTACATCGATCACGCTCGGCCTTCTCATGCAGTACCCCCATGGAGATGAGATCCCATCCTCAGGCTGCACCACAGCGCCCTAAGAAACAAGGGGTAATATGTAAAACACGAGCAATGTGAAGATAGAACACGCAGTTCTCATTGCAACCACCCCTCAGCGCCCTCCCACGCCCTGCCATAGCTCCAGCCTTAACGCCTCGTCTCCGTACTGGAACGTTCTGCCGACCTCGCAAATAATACCATAGGAGAATCGAAGCAAAACGGAGGAAAAAGGCAAACACTGACACCACCCATATAGCCTCCCCGAAACGCCACTTTTTGATGTATGCCCCTGTTACCAAAATACATAAGGTACGATTGATACTCAGCATGACGCACTCCCAGCGAGATGAGCAAAAGAGATAGCCGCCAACAATGTCGCGAACCCTTACAGCTCAAGGTCCGTCAAAAAAGAGCAATAGGCTGCGCCTTTTTGTTGCTATCGGCAGTCCCAAACCCCACAACACCGAAATATTTTGTCGTGCCGGTCATGATATGTTGTTGTTAATACATGACAGCGAAGACCTGATGTCGACCGTGACAAAAAGCCGAGCAAACTCAGCCGGTGCCGTGATAGTCGTAACGAGAATAATAACGTTGTCCATGTGCCGTGTTCTCATTCCCTTACCATGTCCTGGACCTTCTTAGTTTGGGTTTTGTCCCGACGGCGAAAGTCGTCATCCCGTGTCAACCCCTGGTCATAAAATGACGGATGAACCGCCCAGGAATTCAAACAAACTCCCCGGCCGCTTTGCGCCGACACAACTTCTTACGAGAACCGGCGATTGACGGATTGGCCGGCCAGTACTGGCTGACTGGGCATGGGTCCACCCATGCCGTAGGGGTTCATCTGCTGATTGAAAGGCTCCATCGGGGGTTGCTGCATAAACGCGCCGTGAAGGCCTTGCTGCTGGGTGACCGGGCAGTCTTTGTGCGCGAGGAGGAGAGTCTTCAAGTTGACAACTTCTTCCCTCAGCTGAGAAATTTGCGCCGTCAATGCATCGTTCTCGCTGCTGAAGATCTCGACCTTCGACTGAAGATTAGCGAGCCACTGCTTCTTTCGTTGGCGGCATTTCAGCGCAGCCACCCTGGAAAAGGTTAACATCACTCAGCAGATGCAGGGCGAGGAGGAGAAAAGCTAACCTGTTGCGTTCCAAAAAGTTCTTGCGTTTCTCCTCGTCTGTCATCTTGGACTTTCCGCCTCCTTCGTTGTCCCTCATCATGTCGTCGTCGTCGTCTGAATGATCCATGTCGTCAAAGCTGCCGTTGATGGAACTTGGTGCGCCACCATTATTCTTAGTTTTCTTGCTTGCCGGGCCTCTGCCGGCGCTATCCTCAGCCTTTCGGCGAGAGTTTGTTGTTCCCCCAGCCGAGTTCCGTTTCCCCTTCGCACGCGTGTTGGGGCGCGCGATCTCGCTCTCGTCAGAGCCCGCGCTTCCAGCCTCACTAACACCTCGCGCCGAGCTTCCGCCAATCGACGCGTTCCCATTCATCTGTGGCGAGGTGTTCACCGCCTGCGCAACTGGAGCAGGCGCGTTATGATTGTGAACCTGTTGCGGTGGAGGTATCACAGGATACTGTTGGGTTTGGGTCTGAGTTCCGTTCCGTCCCTGCGCAAGCATAAACAGGCCGTTCGCCGCGTCGTTGTCATGCGGGTCGAAGGGGCCTGTGGAAGGCTTAGTCTCGTTCTTCAGCGGTGCAACACCATTGCTCATCTCCTGTGGATGCGGTTGCGATGTGACAGGTTGCTGCTGTGCTTGTGATTGCGATTTCTGTTCCCGCTTAGCAGCAGCAGCACTGAGGGCTGTTCGATGGAAGTCAAGCGTGCCTGGTGTAGCAGCCGTGCTGCCGGCGAGGGTAAATAGAGCCTGTGTGTTTGGACTCGGCGCCGGGAACATGGACCCGCTGCCGCCTGGTGTAAGGCCTGACCTTAAAGAAGATTCGTTGGGAGTCGGAAAGCTGCCACGGATGTGGTCACTGCTGAAGTAGTCATTGGTTGGCCCCGACAGCATCGCCGGGCTCAGTGGGCCCGTTCGTAGTGAACCGCCTCCCCAGGTAAAAGGCGTGACGCCGGTGCCGGGGAGAAGGGAGGATGGTGATGTGAGGGAAGCGACAGACGGCAGCTTGGTCCCGCCTGGCGTCTCAGGCGCGCCGCCAAACGACTGCTCGAAAGGGTTCGGCTCCAAGCTCAGGGACGCGTTGATTGGGTTCGAGAAGTAGTCGGGACTGTTGCCCGAGGGCTGTTGCTGGGCAGGGCGCGGTGGAGGAGCGAGCGGCTTGGTGGGTTCGGCATTGGTCGTCGGCGGTTGCTCGGCCTTCGGGTCGGCGTCGACCTTGGACTCGGGCTGAGGATCTGGAAAAAAGGTGTCGGCGACGACACGGTCTCGACGTGAAGGTCGATTGAATGGACGGACGAACTCACCTTGTCGGGGTGGGGATGGGTTGCGCGATCGTTTAGGCGATGTCGACTCACCTCGGCCACCGGCTCCAGTGGACGACCCCATGATGTCAATCAAAAATCTTGCGGCGCCTCTGCTGCAGCGGGTGCGAGCAACCGTGGACGGGAGAAAAAGGAATGGCGACGGATGATGAGGTCACAAATACATAAAATGAGGCAGCTGCGCTACCGTGCAGCGTCTTTTCCGCCTCTCGGGCTGCTGGTGTCGAGGATCGTAAAGAACTTACGTAGTTCCTAGCGATGCGGTGCTGGGTTTGGTGTGTGGTAGGAGGGAGAACCAGGACCGGGACAGACGTCAGGTATGACGTTGGGAAAAGAGATGGCGCAAGTGGGATGGTAAAATAGCCTGGGGTGCACCCACCCAAGCCTGCGCGTACTAGCACAGCAGACCGGGACTCGCCCCCAGCGACCAAAGAAACCGAGCGCGCGGAGAGGGAAAGGGCGTCCACCATCGAGGGACCTGCCAGGACAGGACCCACGCACCTGTCTTCACCCCTTCCCTCCCCTACCTCCATCCACCCATCCCGTGCTGCTACTCGTGCGCCGTGCCTGCCCTCTGTCTACGTCTGGATCGCAGATTTCTTCCCATCATCGGAGTTGGCCTTGGCAATCAGACGGGTTACATGGCGACACAGTGACAATCGCCAGCTGCCCGCGCAGTCTTTATCAGGCGGGCAAATTCCTCCAGTCTGAGGAGCGTAAGTCGTGGGTAATGTCTGTCTACCTGGCAATGTACCCTCCATCCACGACTCAGGGCCCGCTGGTTGTTGTTGTTGCGAGGCAGCGGTCCTGCAGCGATGCAATTTGCCATGCCTGCCAGTTGCCAGCGTCGCCAGTTGCCGTTCTCACCCCCTTCTCGAATGCCCGTCGCCCAGCCATCTGCAATCCACATCAGTCCACTGCGACTGCAGCGCTGCACTTCCGGTTCCCACCACCGTTGAGGTACAGGAGCGGGTCTCGGGTCACTGCACTGTGACCGGCACGGTGCCGACATGTCTTGCTCCTCACACGAGCAACGAGCGCCCCGTCCTTGGCGCTTCTGCGAAAGGGGATGCACGCAACGGGCTAAACGTCCAGCAGCCCCTGCATTGCCCGACTCGTCTGAAGATGTGCTTCACCACAGACAGCCATAGTCGCTCGAAAAGGGAAGCCATCTACACCTGCAGAACAAAGCACATTTTCTCATGACAACAACCAGGCACGCCGGAATGCACACCGCCGGTGTGCAAACCTTCTCGGCGGGGCTCGGCTCAAGCTTCCAAGGCAGCTGCTACAACAGCGCTGGGAGGATCCCTGGCCAGGCATCGAGATCGGGCTGAGGCCTGGCCAGCGATAACCAACACCTCATCCAAGCTTTGGCGCGAATGAGCAAGCACGCCAACAATATAGGTATATTCGAGACCCGCGGGGACTTGTTCCGATGCCTCCGCCCACTGTCAACACGGGCAGTCCTCGACCGCTCAGAACGCCCGGGTAGACTCTCCAACCCCGGCCGCACAACACGCCATGTTCCCGCAGCCGCGCACCCAGACGTTCCGAACATCACTGTTGATGGCAGTCTTGTTCAGTTGTTCTGTCCTCAACGGCGTAGTGGTGTGTGCCTCGTCTGCGGCCGGTGGTCTCGGCCTGGCTGATCGGGGTGCTACACCATCGCATCGCCAGTCCGGCATCCAGCACTCACCGCTCTGGACGGCAGGGAACCGTGAAGAAATGGTCGACAGTGGGGCAGCTGTGGCAAGTGTCTATTGGGCCGTCGAATGAGAGAGCGGGGTCGCGTTTCCATCTCTGTCCCCCTTGCCAACTGGCTACCGTCCTGGGCAAGGAGATATTGCGTCAGGGCACTAGACCGTGCGTTACCATACCGTCGCAATCTGACAATTGATCCTTCCTCCGCCAATGGACTTTGCGCGTTGCGACACCAGAGAGGGCTGTTCTTTTCTGCAGTAACCCATCGCTGTTGTTCCTCTCCGTCCCAAACCAGGAAGAACCCAGGTCGTAGTGCGCCGACTTATGGTTCAAGGAGCCGCGATCAGCAGTGTACCTCATCCGCAAGCGGGATCGATCGATTGTTTTGGTATTGCTGTTTCTACGGATTACGCTGTGCGCAGTTGAAAGGACGGCCGGCAGCCGGGTGGCGCTGGCATTGTCCGACCCTTTATTCACGTCGATGACGTAACCGTGGGGATCGAGGATGATGGAATGGATGTCTCAGGAGCCAATGTACTCTCTACGCTCTTCGCACTGTGACGCTAAGTCTTTTTCCCGTCCAGATGGCCGCGACCCCCCCGGATGTCTTCCGCATTGCTCAGCGACCAGAGGACTTTCATTGTAATGCGCAAATCCCCATCCTTGACGCGAGAGAGTGGCATCTAGCCAGTCGCTGTTCTCTTTCTGAGCGCTGGCTCAAAGACCGGAAGAGACCTGGACTTCTGCCCATTATTGCCTTTTTTTTATCATTCATGTCTTCTCCCTGTCATGCCCCTATGACGCACTGCATGAAATTTACTGCACACGAGGCGCCACCTGGCCCGAGCGGCTAGGGACAAGTTCTGGTTCCATTCCCATCATTCCACGGGGCTCCACCAGACCGTGGAACGAAACAAGCAACACGCTGGCCATTGGCGCGCCGTCCATCCTTGGTTGAGAGGGTCGGCCGCGCATGGGGGCCAAAACATCAGGCCTATCCTTCCCATGTGGAAATCAACGCGCAAAAATACCCGGCGAAAGGGAGGTAGGTGCCGACCACGAAGACTGTCCTGACCACAAGATAAATCAAAAACTGTGCGGGTTAGGAATTTGTCCGGGTATCGGAGAACTTGGTTCGGCTAGGACGCCCGGCCTACCAACCGCCCATTTTAGCAGAGTATAAAAATCACGTCAGTTCCATTGGTTCCGACACGCTTTGGGCTGTGGGGATTTTAGGGAGCGCTTGGCCGGCTCCCCGAGACGTTCAAATCTTGCAATTTGGGAAGAAAACGGAACATCCAGGCAAACGCGACATGCCACGCTAGTCCAGTTAGGGAGTTTTTCTTCGCGAGTGGGTGAGTGGGGTAATATCGAGCTTCGAGAATTATTAATCCATGTTCATATTATTCCACGCGCAATGACAGCCCGACACACCACGCTGCCCGGAAGGCGGCGAATTCGCTTGCAAGTTGACAGCGGACGGGCTGTCGAGTGTGGATTTCAAATGCCCCTCCCGCCCCCCTCACTTCAACTCTTCGATAGACGGTCCGGACTGGAACTGTTTTGACGGCGGCCGTGGCGAAAATCTAATCCTTTGCGCTAGCGGAACTCACATCAGACTAGTTGCTTTGCTCAAGCTTTCCCTCTGTTTGAAGAATGCGCTATTCATAGTTTGTTGTGTCACTGATGGCCAGGCGATCATACGAGCTGGTTGCCAGAGCGGCGGGTGCATGAACGAGATACGCGTCCAAGCCGAAAAATAACTGTGAGTAGGTTTCTTCTGCCGTCGGTTGGGTATTGCCATGCGGGGATGGAACCGAGTGTGGGGGGCATATTGAGAATGGGCATCAAATTGTGGAAATGCTCTAGAGTAGTGTAGAATGATTCCCTACGAGACCAGTCCGGATTCTCTCTGCCCGCTGGGTCGAGTAAAGCCAATGCGGTACGATGCGCTCGCTCTAGGAAAGGAAAGGAACCGCCCGGACGCTTTCGAAACGAACCTACCCGGACGGTCCACGGACTCCTCCCCCCACTCCCGAGACAGCTGTCAGAAAACACTGAAGGTTTCCTAGGCCCGGGTATCTGGAGCCATGGCGCGTTTTCCAGCAGAGCCGCCGACGTAAGGCGGGGTGAGGGAGGGGGAATTCGCAAGCGGATCGTGGCGCATCGTGTTGAGGTCGGGCTTGATAACAAACAGAGCTTCTACACGACCTATATTCGAAGCTAGGCACAACAAACTCCCGTGTTCGCTTGCTCGCAATCTCCACCATGGCAGTCCGACTATAGATATCCATCTCGACCCATGTGCGCATTCATGTTGGCGATTAGGCTCCCGACAACAACAATCACAAGACACATGCGATTCGGACAGTGGCTAACGTTGAGTTTTCGTATCAGGCCATATGCAGCAACGTCAAGAAAACAAAAACATGAAAGCACATGCTTTTCTCAGGGGCCATGTGAGCCGAGATAGTAAGCTAAGACCACTAGACACATCAACAATCAACCCCCCCCCTAGAGGCTCGCACCTGCTTGCTTCGCAGGCCGTACGCGGAACCCATGGCGCGGAGCGTGTACCCTGAACCCAACATCCGTCTCAATCACCACCTCCCTCGCGGTCAACCCCACCAATCTCCCAATATCCACATGGGCCGAACCCGAATCGACCGGCCAAACCTCCACCACATCCCCCTCCTTCAAACCATAAATCTTCACGATAGGCTCATCGCCATCCACATTTGCCCCATCCTCGGCAAGCACCGCCCCAGCAATCACCCGCTTGGCCTCCTCCCCGGACAAAGTCCGCGGCTTCTCCCCCACCGTCCCCTTCACCGCCTTCTGAAATCTATCCACCCACGCATACACCAGGGGGTACTTCCCCCTCGACACCACCTCCTCATCCAGCGCCCCCTTCAGCCCCGTGAGCCAGTGCACCACCCACACGGCCTCAATGTCCGCCAAGCCCGGCCCCTTCCCCGCGCCCAGCACCCACTCCCGTCCGTCCGCCAGGACGACCGTCTCCAATAGCGCGACGGCATCCCGGATGGCGGACATCGCTTCGGGCCGGCGCGCCGCCTCCTCGTCACGCGAGGCCGCGGCAGCAACCGGACCGCTGTAATCTGCGCGGTCACGCCGGAAGGCGGGGTCGCGCAGCAGCGGGAGGTCCGCGCCGGGGAGGAGATTCTGGGCGTGGGTGAAGAGGCCGTTGGCGCTGGTGGTCCAGAAGGAGAGCAGGTGCTGGAGCGCGAGGTCTGAGGTTGCGGGCGGGGCGGACAGTGGTGGGGTTGGGCCGGGGATGAGCTCCTCGAGCTTGGGGAGGATGAGGCGCGTGTCGAGGTAGATGTCGCGGCCGATGGAGAGGATGGGGATGCGCCGGTGCTTGATGCCGAGGAGGGCGATGTCCGGGCGGGGGAGGATAGGTGGTTGGAGCTAGGGGGCTAGTGTGTGAATGTTTTGTTTTGGTTTAGGGGTGAGAGGGGGGGTTGATGAGGAAGGGGCTTACGCATTGGAGGTAGGGGATTCCTCGTAGACGGAGGTACCAAACTACTCGGCGAGCGTACGGGGAGAAGGGGTAGTGGTACAGCACGATGGGGTGTTGCTGCTCTGCCTGCGGTGGGCCCGATGACGACATGTTGTGAATGTGATCGGTTTGTGATGTGAATTTTGTAGTTTACGGTCGGCTAAGCCTGGATGTGTGTCTACCGTGTGAAGGCAATGTTTTGGATAGTGACGGTTGTTTTCGAGGTCGGGCGTGACCCCGGTTTTACGGAGGAGGATGAGCCTCGGCTCTCCGCATTCGGGGTTGAAGCGCAATGTGACATCTCGCAAAGGGCGCGCCCACCACCGCGGAAGGTGCGAGCTGCACGGCTGGTATTCTCCAAGGCACAACCACCGAAACGGTTGACTAAAACACGGGGAAGGAACATGGGGAAGTAATCTCCCGCCAAAGCTTGGCTCGACTCCCGTTCCTGCCAATCGCATGACTTTCATACATAGGTATCTCGGCCCCTTTCTGGGTTGACACTATCTACCACTCCTCAAAGAGGTTCTTCGAAGCAGGCAATGCCGACTCAAGCCGATATCACAGCTCCCCTCAAACTCGCCCGAGATAACATGCGTTTTGAGGCACAGGCGAACTCCACTCCATCACAGTATTATGGGATCAATCTATCACTGCGATGGACGGCTTGATATCAGCTTCGCATGGCGGCAGGGGCCGGACGTTGATCAGAGTTCATGGGCGTTGCCGTTTGATACACATCACCTATCTACCCGAGGCGTTGAGCGAGCGAGGTGAAGACAAGGTTTGCCGGCACCGCAGCTGATTAGAACATATGACCGTTTCTATTTCTCGCTCGTTGGTCCTCGGGAAGGTTGTAGATTTACCTCTCCTGTCTTCTCTCTCTTTCCTCTTCCTGTTATCCACCTGACCTTGACAGTCACTCTTTTGGATCAAGATGGACCACGCTCGAGGCCCCGGCGTCGAAGACGAGGAGAAGAACATTGGTGGCAATGGCTCCAACAGCCCTGTCCTCAAGACCGGCACTGTATCAGTCGTCAATGTCGACGAAGTCGGCTCAGGTCCCCAGCACGGCGCCGACACACCGGCGCCTCGGGGCATTCTCGCAAAGCTCCGTCACTACGAAGACATCTTGGACCAAAAACTGGGCATTGAGGTGCATTCCATCGTGCGTAAGAAGCCCGAGGAGCGCGATCCGAAGTTCAGGACATGGCAGCAGCAGGCCCTCATGATGATGATGTGGTTCAGTTCCTGTTGTAACTTGGCTTGCTTTACGACTGGCTTTATTGGCTATGAGTTTGGTCTGGACCTGAAAACCACTCTGTTGATCATCTTTTTCGGCAACATCCTTGGCACCATGCTCCCAGTAAGTGCCCCCCCTTTACTTCGAGAAGCTAGCGGTTCGGTTCGGGTGGCTGACGGAACTCAGGGGTTCTGTGCGGTGTTGGGAGTCAGGATGGGCCTTCGGTCCGTGTCCATGATGCGATACTCGATGGGTTGGTATGGAGCCAAGCTCATTGCTGTCTTCAATGTCGTCGAGCAGTGTGGCTGGACCGCAGTCGGCGCCATTACCGGAGGTCTGGCCTTGTCGGCTGTCACAAACCGCGCCATCGGATCGGCCCTTGGGGTTGTTATTCTCGCCGTCGTCAGCCTTTTTCTCTCGCTTATCGGTGTTAAAGGTGTCATGAGATACGAAAAGTACTCGGGCATCGTGTACTTTGTCATCTTTCTCATCATGTATGGCCAAGCAGCATATGTTGCTGATTTCAGCACGGCCCCTGAACTCGGGCACTTCGAGGGTGGCAATCGCACGGCTGGAATTCTGTCCATGGTCTCCATCATGTACGCCTCGTCTGCGTCTTGGGGCTCGATCATTGCGGATTTCTACGTCGACTATCCGGTCAACACCCGCTGGTATAAGGTTGCCGGTCTAACAATGGCGGGGATCTGTATGTGCTCTCTTGAGAGATTATTGTGCCCTACTAACACAACTCCAGGGATTCCCAGCGTCACCGGCATGAGTCTGGGCGCTATCGTGGCGTCCTGTCTACACAGCAATCCCGTGTGGAAGGAGGCCTACGACGATAAAATGAAAGGAATCGGCTTTCTCGTCCAACACATGCTCCATCCGACCCCCTTCGCCAAAGTGTGTCTCACCATTCTCTCCATGTCCTCACTCGGCATGATGTCTCTCTCGCTTTACAGCATCGGCATAGCGATCCAGCAACTTGGTCGCCCCGTCGCCAAGGTTCCCCGTTTCATCTACACTGCTTTGGCCTTCACCGCGGTCACCCTGCTCGGAGTCATCGGCGCTGAAAGGCTCATTCCGTTTTTGGTGAACTTCCTGTCTCTCCTGGGATACTGGGCTACGGCATATATCATGATTGTTGTCCTGGAGCACTACCTTTTCCGGAGCGGTTACAAAGGCTATTCAATGTACAACCTTGAGGTGTGGAATGACCCAAGCCAGCTCCCTGTTGGGTGGGCTGGCTGCTCGGCCTTTATTCTTGGATTAGTAGGCGCGATATTTGGCATGAGCGAGGCATGGCACCAGGGACCCCTGGCGAAGCTAATTGGAAGCAACGATATCATCAACGGCAGAATGGCACATTTTGCCGATATTGGAAATGAGGTTTGCTTTGTTGTTACCGTTTTGGTGTTTATTCCTGTCAGATGGTTAGAGTTACGCATTATGAAGCGCTAATAGTCACTCTGGAAGGGCATGTTGGATTGTATTCGTAACGCAGTAGTAAGGCATTACAACCAGGCAATAATCATAGTGCTCTATTTTTAACACTCCTATCTTTCAGCACACCCAAAAAGAGAACCTGGCTACCCCTCCAGTGACAATACACAGGTCAGATACGGACTACCTTCCCCTCTGAGATCTGCCTCGGGGGACAACATGAGGGCAAAAAGCAAATGCTTGCGATAGCCGCGAATCGAACGAGGGGCCCATCGATGGCAATGATGGATTTTACCACTAAACCACTATCGCTTGTAGCTGTTGATGAAGGTCCTGACTCGGTATCCCGGCCATGTGTGGTGTTGAGAGGAGCGACAGTTTTTGGATCCACTTTTGTTTCCCCCCTGAAGGGTCACGGACGTCTCTGGAAGGACGGCCGAAGGTCGTGAGGCTTGCTGCCGTGCATGTAGTTCTGGGTGTATAGGCGGAAGTAGGAGAAAGTGTAGATACTCTTGGGTAGGTATGAGTGTGACAGGGGATGGCGGTCGTGTCGCACAGGTGGTGCATTTTTCAGGGGCGGGTGAGACGGATGGGTAAGGTGAAGCAGAGGAATAAATGTCTACATAGCTGGTTTATTTCTCGCAAACAAACCTGTTGCGGGTGGACTGGTGCCAGTTAGGGGCAGACAACAAGTCTCGATACGCGGGCAGTTCGAGAGTGCAGGGACTCAGTAGTACCGTGACATGGACGACGAAGAGTTCCTAGACAGATGGCCGCCATCGAACAGCATGTCACCACGGTGAGATATGCGGCGCAAATGAGCACGAAAATAAGCTTATTACTCTCTATCTTCCGCACTCTAATAACGAAGTAAAAGAAAAAATACGAGCGTAAAAACGGATTGCCAGGGTGTAACTGCAGTTGATAATAGAAGCTGGCAGCAACGCTGATTTGATGTAGTCAAAATTGTATCTCGATACCGCAGAGAGCCCGTTTAAAAAACCATCCTTGGATTTAGTTTAATCGTGGTCGTAATCATCATGCCCCCTCCCATCGCTGGCGATCCCAATGCCCGAGGGCGGAATAAAATCTTCGTTACCCATACATCGTGCGCTAGTTCACCAACTCGATCCAGTAGCGCTCAGTGCTACAACGCAACCAATAGAAACCCCAAAAAATTACATGCGCTAAAACCCCCGGTACTATAACGCAGTGGCAGTCGGAGGCACACTCGCTGGAGCTGGCGGTGTGGCTTGGCCCATGATAGCCACCGCTCCGGAAGTCATCGATGCACCTGCTGCCATCCCAGGTGCAGACATGGTTGCTCGCATCTGGCTCGCTAACGGGGCTGTTGTGGGGATTGTTGGTGGGATAGACGCGGTCGATATTGGGGGTGTCGCTGAAACTCTCGGCGGGACTGCCCCCGGAACTGTTACCGAAGTCGCTGGAGAAGGTGTGGCGGGAGTCACCCTTGACGTAACTCCCGTTGTTGACGACGGCGCGGGAGCTGCGGCTGGTACAACTGGCGCTGGCGGAGGCATATATTGAGGTTTTTGTACGACCTGAGGCATAGCCTGAGGCGCGGTAGGGATGACCGGTGGAGGAGGAACACGCACTGGTGCCGGCGCTGGTGCTGGGGAGGCATTCAGAATTGCCACAGGATGATGTGCGGGAACAGGTGCCGTTGGTCTTGCAGCCGGGGTGGCCGCCGCAGCCGCAGCCAAACCAACTTGATGCTCCGTCACCATTTTCTGTATGACAGGTATGAGAACCCCCTCTGCTTTGACGTACTCACTCATCTCGGCTTCGGTACCGTGCATCGTCGTTTTCTCTGCAAAGCCAAGAACTCGGTCTATGGCAGACAAGATCAAACGCTCCGACTTGAGCGAGCCCAGCGAAGGCTCTAGCGTCCTGATCATCGTCGTTTTGAATTTGATTAGGGCTTGTAGTAAGCTGGGATGAATTGCTTGGTTCTCGCCGAGGTTCTTACGGCTTGACTCGAAGACCCCAAGCACAATTTTTTCAAGTCCTTCGGCGTCCGGCACCATGCTTTGCGTCGTGAGCCCGAGCCCGCGATGGACAGCAGATATCGCAACATCCTCGGGCGTAGCGTATCGTGTGGCGAGCTGACCGGCTACTGTCTTCTTGAAGTTGATGACATGCTTCAACAGCAGAGGCGAAACTGCTGGTTTGAGTGAAAGAGTATTGGCCACCGGAGCGGGCGGTTGCGGTGGCCTTGCACCGGCGACGCCCCCTCGCGCAGGAGACTGAGGAGGTAGCCTGTTTGTTTGAGGCAACCCGTTGGGAGGCTGGTATTGTCGCGCCATGCTGTGGGGTGTGGCACCAGGCTGAGACACCGTAGTTGGCGGTTTCGAAACGTAAGGCGACGAGTATGATGCCCCTGGGGGGATTCCTGGTGGTGGGCGTGATGCATTGTGTTCTTGATATCCAGGAGTGTGCGGGGGGACAGCTGCTTGGCCGGCAGTAGGGTATGCTGACCGGGGGGGCTGCTGTCCCGGCGTAGCAGATTGTGGGGTGGGAGTATGCTGTGGGTGGTGATTCATGATGCTTGGGGAGTGAGAGTGACTGGCTGGGTAACTCGATCGTTGGTAGTTTACCGGAGATACGTGCTCGTTGCGATACGCGCCATGAGCCGGGTTCGGCGACTGCCCGTATTGCTGTCCGTAGTTTTGCAAACCTCCAGCGTGGTCGGGGGATGTAGCTTTCCGCTTTTTGCCTGCATCGATATCAATGCCTGGAACACGACTCCAGAGGTGTGTCTCGTCATTCTTTTTGAAAGCATCGTTCCCAATTAGATTGTGCCGGACACTGCTCTCCCATCCCTTGGTGTCGACGGTGAAGTAGTAGAAGGGGTATTTCATCTGGATCCGCTTGTAGATCTGCTTCAGGGTAAGTCCGTCTGGTGCTGCGGTCAAAACCTCGTCTATGAGAACACCGTAGTTTTTGTTGGGTTTCTGCAGCTGTTCATCGGTGTAGTCCTCTCTCCGCAACTCTAATGGCGGAGTCTTTGGCTTCTCTCGTCGCTTCTCCTTGATGGCCCTCTCGGCGTCCGAGTCACCTTCTTCTCCATTCTTCTTGCGAGGCTTGTATTTCCGCTTTTCGGGTCGATCGGGGGCATCTTCGGGGGCTGGGTGTTTTCTTGGTCGGCCAACCTTCCTCTTAATCGGCGGCTCTCCTGGTGGCGGCTGCGGTCTGTTCTGCTTTTCTAGCTCCTGAATTGCCTTCTTGCGCAGCCTCTCCTCTCTCTTGGACATGATGCCATTCTTGGGAGGACGTCCCGGGCCTCTCTTCTTGGGCGGCATCGGCAAAAGGTCTGATGAGTACAGCCCCGCGAACTCCGTCTCTGGCTTGATGTCCTTCTGCTCCTCTTCAAGGTCCTGATCATCCTCAATAGTTTCAATCACGCCGCTGTCATCTAACTCCTGTGGCCCTTCTTCCTCGGCGCGCTCTGAGGCCTCACTAGGCGTCTCTTCTTTCGCAACCTGAGCCTGGGCCTGGGCCTCCTCATCACTAGTGCTCGGCTTCTCTTGGTCATGATTGCTCTCAAACTCAAAGCTCATCTCTTTGCCGCCTTCACTGTATCGCCTATCGGCGGCGGCGGCATCTTCGTCAAGGTACTCCTCAGCGCCGGTCTTACCACGCGGGACACCATTGATAATAAAGATGAAATCAACATCTTTGATCTGCAGACGGTCTCCACTCCTGAGAACCACTTTCTCTTCCTTGTAATGGACATCTTCGCAAAAGAAACCGTTCTTGTGGAGGGGCTCCGCCTCGAACACGCCTCGCTCTGGACTGAATTGAATCTTCAGATGCTCTCTTGAAATTGCCTTGGTTCTGGTGGATATCTGCGGCCCTGGGGAGTGGATTCCGATGAAGGGCACATGATATGGTGACGGACGGAGAGCGCTGAGATTGACAGCCGCTGCTCCTGGCGTGTGAGACACATATTGCCTGTTGATGATGAGGTTCTTGTCGTCCTGCACAGCCTGTTCCGCAGCGGCGGCCTCCTGCTGCAGCTGTGACTCGCCTGATGCAGAATTGCCGCCGCCGCTCATTTTCCTTCTCTTGGTCGGTCGGGATTCTTCGTCTCCGTCCGACTCGGGCCCCAACATGCCGCCCTCCTCGCTGACATATGACTTGCTGAACTTGCCACGATCTTGCCCGGGGGGCGACGGGGGAGGCAGGCCCTGCTGTACGCGCTCGTTACAGAGGCGCTGGTATTCCTCAAGCCGGCGCTCATCTTTCCTGGCCTGCTGCAGCGCGCGCTGATCGCGACCAATGATGACAGCATAGGTGGTCATCTGGAAGACGCTGTCGGCGAACTCTATTCGCGCGAAGGATTCCAATGGGGCATCGCCTGGCAAGTACCGAAAGCTTTTGTTCTGGGCATAGAGGCCGTGACTGCCGGTATCGACGCTCGGGTGTGGCAAGGAGATATTAGCGGGTCGCACGGTCGACGGCGGCATCGATACTGCTTGGTGCTTGCTGGCAGACAGACGGGCCAGGGCCATGAGGATGGAGGTAGACTGCTGCTGGTACATATCGACTGTCTCCTGGCTGGCGTAGGCATTCACCATGTCTATGGTGTCGCCAATGGCGGACGCGGGCATCGTGCGGGTTTGCAGTGGTGGTATGTCAACATCCATGGCTGTGGGCAGATTAAGGGGGGCATTGACGGAGGGAGGAAGCTCTGCGGGCGAGGGTTCGCGGTGGCCGTTGGTATAAGCGTTTTCGAATGGGGTGTTGACGGAAAGCTCGCGAGATGGAGGCTCGCGGTTCCCCGGATCGGCAGGGTCAGTAAGGGGAGAGTACGCAGGTGGCGCCGGCGACGGGGCGCCGACGCCGTCGTGCAGGGACGAATTCATCGCTTGTTGCTCGAGACAAGCTCCTTCGTCAGGCGGCGGCAGCGCGGGCGCAGCGAGGCTCAAGAGACTGTTCCAACCGGCGCGGTTACGGTGAGATGCAGCTTCCCAGCTTCTCAGCTTCTGGCCCCGAGAGAGTCTGCGAATCGCGAATGCGCCTGCCCAACCTCGTCAACGAACCAGCACCGCTAGTTTGATGTGGAGCCCAATTTTTTTGACTTGGGGGAGATGTTGATGTCTCATTGGCTGCCCGCCCAGGAAACTTCCGCGGCCCCACACTCAGCCTGTCCGGAGGAGCCAGACTTTTCCTTCATGCAGTCGCAGTCGCCCAACAACTGACATCTGATCGGTGCTTGGATGTATGCGCAGCGTGGAATTTTGGCTTTGTTTTGACCTGCCGAGCAATTGCCAGTCTGGTTGTTGGTAACGTGCCAACAATTGCCGGCTTGAATTCTAGTCCCAACCCTGAGCATATTATCGATAAGCTCAAGCAGACCGCTGGCAGTCCAGAGGTACGAGGCACTCCAGACGCCGGCAATGCTACCCGGCCCCATTCCAACTCCACTTGCAAGCAACTATTCCCCAGAGCGTTTACTTCACCTAGGTCACTTAGGTCACCGCCTCACTCTCTTCCCTCTATAATACAATTTTGTATTACTATATCTATCGTGGTGGGCGATCTCCATGGCCGCATGTTTGACAGGTCTCAGCATCGGCCGCGGCGCAACCTGAAGTCTCGGCGCGTAACTTTCAGTCCGGCCAACACCAACAAGCCGCTGCTCTGCATCTTTCCATCTCTGGATCTGTTTCTCGGTTTCATTCCGCTACACTAACTGGGTGGCCTGACTTCGGTCCAAATTCACGTTCCGTATCAGGCCGTTCCGTGACCCAACTGAGGCAGTGGTTGAGGTCTCTCTTGATTTAATGACGTGGTTAGTCCGAGCATGGCGGTTCCCTCGGTGTATATTATACCAGGCTTTGTCACGATCCCGTAGTTTGCTAGCAGTGATGCGTGCCATGTCATTCTCAATTTAGGACCCTCTTCGTATTTCTCATTGTCGTTGTCGGAAGCAGTGCCGGGCACTGTATCGATCTTTGGGATCTCACGCCTTGTTGGCAGTGACATATGGCCCGCCATCCGCGATCCCCCTTTTGATTCTTTCTTCAAGCTCTCGGCGCCGCCGAAGGGGGCTGGCACGTCTATTTACTTAATTCTAGGCCCGTCCCCTCCGGGGTGTTTACTGTGACCTTCCGCACATCCACCTCATCCATGGCTGCGGACCCGCCAGAAGTCGAAGCGGCCGTTAGATCAACACAATGGCGACGTGACAACCCACCACATTCGCCAACTCGCGAGAAATTGACGACGGAGAAACCATGTTCTTCTTCCCATGACAGCGTCACCTCCAAACCTCGCACATGCCCAACCTGCGAACTCACCACGACAGACGACCAGCGCCGATCAAAGCCCTGGTTCCCGTCTTTCTCCTTTCCAGCCGGCGCCAACCGAGCACGCGGGTCCTTATCGTCTTTCTTGACACAAAAACAAATCCCAGGCCTTCCATCACTCGCGGGTCGCAACGAGCCCTTCTCGCCCAAGATGATGTCTTCTCAACCATCACCGGTGCCGGGGCCGGTGCCGTCGCCGAGACCAGCCCCACCCCCGCCGACATCCCACTCCCGGACCGGCTCAACAGCCTCGGCAGCATCAAGCACCTACTCCCCAGACTCCCACGCTGCTCCTGACCCAACCTTCTTCGTAGACGACGACGGCCCTCCTCCGCAAACCAGCTCAACCACCTCCACAGACCGCGCCAAGCCCGTAACCCTCCACCCCCTGAACACCAACCCCAACCGCCAATCGACCCTCACCAACAGCGGCAACCGGCAACCCATCCTAACCAACGGCAACCGCCAGTCAACCCTCACCAACAACCCCTTCGATACCGACACCGACAACAACCCCCACAACACCACCCCAACCATCACCCAAACCCGGTACATGCGCATGCTCGTCACCCTCGACAAGATCCCCCGCCTGCACAACGTCCTCTCCCTCTTCTTCACCTGGCTCCTCCTTCTCGGCTTCCTCATCCTCACCGGGTGTTTCGCGCCCGCCCCGCCGCCAGCCGCCAAAGTGTCTTACTCCAACTCCAGCCCCAACACCAAGAAAGCACCAGTGCAAGCCCCTAATGTCATGAACATCTTCGTCGCAGCAGCAGCATTCCACTGCATCACTGTCGGTCTTATCGGGATGATCTGGCTCAGTCTGCGCTGGAGGCGGAACTACGTGTGGTTGATCAACAAGGTGTACATCCCGCTGTGTCTGAACGGTATAGCGGGAATTATTGCGACCGTCGTGAATGTGTATCGCGCGCAGGGCGGGATTTGGAACGTCCTGGCGAGGCTGGCGATGGGGCTGGAGGTGGCGGTTGTGGTGGTCAGTGGAGGGTTGTTTGGGCTGTATAATTCTTGGCTGTTGGAGAAGGTGAGGGAGGAGCATCGGGACGGGGTTGTGGGAGGGGGGCAGAAGCCGAGGATGTCGCTTGGGGAGAGGTGGGTGTATGTAAAGAGAGCGAGGGGGAAGGTTCCGGGGAGTTTGGTTTAGGGAGGGGGGCAGGGATGCATTGATGCAGTGGCTGGGCCATGGCAGTAAGGTATGTGCTGGATGTACAAACCGCGACTTTCTGCCATTTGACAGAATAGCGCCGTTATCGCCGGTTCTGTTAGGGAGAGAGTGTGTAGGAGAGCAGAGATAACTTTAACCCAGTGTTGATGTTAAACACCGAATCCCTTATGCTGATGATCCAAGTGAATTCTCAACTCAACTCAACTCAACAACGCCCGCCTCTCCCCGTCCCCGTCCGTCTCTCCGCTCCTCCCCTCCCACCAATCCGCCCCCCTATACGCCCAATACCACAACATCCCCACCGCAAACCCTCCCGCCGCATTCTTGAGCGCCAGCATCCCCGCGGCAGTCATCAGCACGACCGTCATCCCCTCTTCCCCTTCCCCTAGCCAGCCACACCTCCCCCCCCC
>Ga0247758_1000782_pt1 | contig 27225 bp, 25 predicted proteins | sample UWRJL156409C4_FD_180950 | JGI IMG/M metagenome (GOLD analysis project Ga0247758, IMG submission 180950) | Plant litter microbial communities from Arlington Agricultural Research Station in Wisconsin, United States - UWRJ-L156-409C-4 | ecosystem: Environmental > Terrestrial > Plant litter >... | reverse complement strand
CGGAAAGCGTGCGATTTACCACCTGGCGCCTCATAACATTAGCTGAGTCGTGTATATAATTATGTATTTGGAGTGTGGCGTATGATCTGATAAGCGGCAGCAAATGAGACACGATGGACGGCATCATATCCATTGCTGGCCATCTTTGTGGACTACATCTAGCCGAGCCAGCTTCACGTCTTGTGGCGGAAAAACTCGCTTCCTCTCCGGTCCGTCCCACTGGTAACCCGGGACACGCTATGCTATATCGATGCTGAGGATCTTGATGTCCTCCTCTGGCTTCTCCTTGTAAGTCCTCGCCGTTTCAATCTTGTGAATCACGTCAAACCCCTGGGTTGCGCGACCGAAGACTGTATGCTTGTTATCAAGCCAAGGCTACACCCGCGTCAGTCTTTGACCGGGGTCATTAAAACAGAACAAGTGGGCTGACTTACCGTTTTCTCTGTGGTGATAAAAAACTGGCTGCCGTTCGTGTTGGGGCCCGCATTAGCCATACTAACCGTGTATGGTTTATCATGTTTCAAGCTGCTGAACTCGTCCTCGAACTCCCTCCCCCAAATGCTCTCGCCACCAGTCCCGTCGCCCAAAGGATCTCCACACTGTATCATAAACTTCCGTATCACGCGGTGGAAGATGGTATTGTTGTAGTACCCGCGTTTGGAGTGCGTCACGAAGTTCTCTACCGCCTTCGGGGCAGCGTCCGGGAACAGCCGGATGTGAATATCGCCGTAAGTCGTGTGGATGATGGCCGCTGTGCCGGTCTCGATCTGCTTCTTCTGCTCCACCTTCTTATGTCCCAACACGGTTGGTTTCTCGTTCTGTACGTCTCTCGTCGACTTTGACACCTCCTCTTCGTTCGTGAACATGTAGAACCGAACTTTGCCCACGCCCGTGGAGATCAAGATGGGATCTCTCGACTCCGATTCCTGCAGGAGTGGGTTGTTGGATGCTGCCATTGCAACCGTGGTCACGCCCTTTTTCTGGGGCTGGCCCTGGTACAGTGCCAGGCCAAGTGGCCGGAAGCCTTCCTCCTTTCCATACACCTTTACGACTTGGTTTGTGTACGTGTTGAGCACCTTGATTCCGAGATAGGAGCCATAGATGAGGAAATGGCCTGATTCATCAAATATGACATTGAACTTGTCGCGAAGGGCTGGCGACTCAATTTCCCGCTCCTGGGCGAGCCGGCGACCGAAGTCCACCGCATCAAGCTTTTGGAGAGCAGTGCCTGCTTGCTGCATTTCTTCGATGACTTGCAGCGACTCGTCGTATGTGCGCTGCAGTTTGGCGGAAGCAAAGTCGAAGACACGGATCTTGCGGTCCGGATACGAGATAACTGCAAAGCGACTCCCATCAGGAGACAGACTCAGAGTTGTGGGAACCGACTTTGCCTTCTTGAATTCAAAGAGATTGGTGGCGCTCTTGTATTGGAAGACGTTGTCAGGCTTTTCGTAAGTGCCACTCGGCCGCCAGTACTCAAGCATGCCGCCGTCGTCGGCGGATATCACGCAATCATAGTTCCCATTGAAAGCCATGATGGCCACCGGGCTCCGGTGGAGGCCCTTGATTGTATGGACTGGCTCCTGGCTCTCGCCCCGCCCATCATAGAGGTGTATGTTCGGTGTCGCGTCGTCGGATACAGCAAGCAAGGGCAGAGAGGAGCCTTTTCTATGGACCCAGCAGACACACCGTGGCATATAGTCGAGCTGGAGCACGGCAAGGAGATCAAACGTCATCACGTCAAAAAGTTTGACTGTCTTGTCAACGCCGGCCGATGCAAAACTCCTCCCATCCTGGCTGACCGAAACCGACCGAATCTCGCCCTGGTGCGCCTTGAACTCCTTGACAAACTCAATCCCATCGGCGACCTTCTTCCAGAACTTGATGACGCCGTCGATGGACGAGGTGATAAGGAAGTCGGTCACTGGTGTCATGGTGAGGAAGGACAGTTGCTCCTTGTGCATAAGCGATTTGGAGTAGCGCGTCGCCTTGGGAAGAGCCGATATGAACAGTTTCTCGTAAGGGAGGACGCGGCGCTTCTTTTTGGGGGCTGTCGAAGGCAACTGAGGCCCCATGTCATCGTCGGAGGAGCTACCTGCCAGACCAAGCCAGAAGTCAGTTGTCGCGATGCATGACGGCGCCTAGCTGCGGCAGATTTCTCACCTGACCCATCCTCCTCCCCCTCCGTGAACTCGGCATGGCTGCGCTTATTCGACTTACTGTCGTCGTCAATAGTTGGTTCTGCCATTTTTGCGCCGAACCGTTGTTCGCGACAAGCGCAAAAAAGAGGCGGCTGAAAAGCTGTGGAGTCACGGCGCCGATTACGATGTGGGGCCGGGGTGACCCGTTCGAGGAGGAAACTTTCGCCCCACCCGGGGGTATATAATGGCCCCAAAGGATTTCTCTTTTTTTATTTTCTCTTCTTCTCAATAACAATAATGTCGAGGCCTAGATCATGAGTCGCGTGTGAAACTATTCAGTGTTCACACAGGTCTATATGACCTCTTTGGTGCTAATCGATGCCCAGAAGAAACATCCCATTCCACACTGCTACCCAAGACCTTTCGAGGTCATCCGTTTGGGTGTGCGCAAAAAGGAACTGTGATACATTCTCACCTGCTTCCTGTTGTTTGACACGACGTTTCTGACGATGCTGGCGTGAGCTGGGGTTCGGCTCTGGAACCACAGCATTTTCCAGAATCTGCGCATGTAGTCCGTATGATAGTTCCGTTCCCCCATCCGCTTCACATCGGACCAATACTTCGCCGATGTTCTGCACACCATTTTGGTTGCTGCCATCCTTGTCAACTCCTGCTGCTCAACCTGTACCCAAAAATGGTGAACGCGCACCCTATGGTGTATAGCTGAAGCTGATGCTTTTATGGTCACTGGACCTCTAAAATTAAGAAGGGCGTGGCCAAAGAAGACCAGGCGATTCACCCATGCGCCAGCGACACCCAGACCATTCTGCCTCTCCCCAAACCCTTAATCCTCCACCTCCCTACATCCCAGATGCCTTTTTTCGCTGCTCCATCTTCAGCCTCAGTAAGCCAGCCTTAGGGCAGCTGGCCGACGTTGCGTCATCACCATGTTTTGCATAGAACGCTTGGCAGCACTCGTAGAGCAGATTGATCACGTTGGCGCACTTGGCCTCTGAATAGCTGTTCCTTGCTAGGCAGTCTGCCTCCTATCAGCCACCACTCGACGGTACGTATGGCTTCCGCCAGAGGGTTTTACCTTGTATTGCGCACTGGTAGCCACGTTAACCAGGAATGTTCAAGTGTGCGACTTTGGAAGGCCAACTTACTGCGCGAGGCTGGCAAGGAGGGTCACTCTTGAGGTCTGCTTCAAATCCTGCCTCCATCGGCTGTTAGTAACGGCTGGGTTCTGAAGATGCCTACGACTTACCATTGATGGTGATCATTAAATATTCCCTGGTGACTTGCCAGTTGACGGTAGAAAGGACCTGTTTTCACAGCAAACAGAAGACGAGTGAAGCTCTGGTGAGCTAACCCCGCTACAGTGCGCAGGCACGTAGTTCCAGGCGGCAGTCGCCCCCCCACCTTGACCTTCTCTGGCCGACCTTCCCCAAAACTTTGTTACCCCTCCGCCCAACCTGGAACTCGACTCTATCACCACAACTGACCGATTCCCGGTAAAACTGCCCTCCCACCGTCAAGGACGAAATCCCCAGCACTTCCATCCCCTTCTCAAGTCAAACCTCAACAAGTGCACACCATGGCAGACAACCCGGAGAACGGAAGCCCGGCGCAACCCGAGGCGCCCGCGGCTGGCGGCGCGACCGAGCATCTCAACATCAAAGTCACCGACAACAACAACGAGGTCTTCTTCAAGATCAAGCGCAGCACGAAGTTGGAGAAACTCATGTCCGCCTTCTGCGATCGCCAGGGCAAGACGCTGAACTCGGTGAGATTCCTCTTCGAGGGCCAGCGCGTCCAGCCCACGGATACGCCCGACACGGTAAGTCAAACGCCCATCTTCCCCTCTCCCCACTCACGCGAGCGAGCCTTGCTAATAATATCTATTTGTCTGCAGCTCGAGATGCAAGACGGAGATACCCTAGAGGTGCACCAGGAGCAGGTTGGAGGCTGTTAAACAGCTATGCGACGATGGGTTGACTGGAGCATCGGGTTTCACGGTTTTTGGGGCGAGCTGGCGGGGAAAAGGTGGGAATTCACCGAGCAACTCTTTGGGATGATATTTGATACCGAGGAGGGCGAGCGGAAGGAAGCTCTTGCGGACGTCTTCCTCTCATATTCGGGGCCAGGGTTGAGGGCTGTGGCGCAATTTCACACCGGTGTCCGGCAGATGGGATTCATATTTGCAACGCGCTCCGAGGCAAGGATACCTAGGTATCTAACCTACTACTCTGGAGCACGCTTCCTGTCCCATTGGCCGGACTGATTGATCAATGTGAGACGTGCTCATGTGTGATCGCAACATTGCCTTCGACGTAACAAACGCTCGTCAGCAATACAGTGCTTCTCCATGATGTTACCAGCTAGGTTTCCAGTTTCAACTGGAGATTTCAGAACATTTAGCACAGTACCATTCAAAAGTAATCGATTACTGCCAAAGAACGCCCTATTCGCTTCATCGCCAAACGCTACACACAATGTCCCAATACTTGGAAGATGCTACGCCTTCAGCTCCCTTTCCATGCAACCAGTGCAGAGCACGCGAGTCTCACCCGGCGCGCCGCGTCCGTCCATAGGAAAGATTTGCCCGTCATCGAAGCCACCATTGCAAGTAGCGCAGCGGAAACACTCATCATGCCACTCACCGCCGAGGGCCTGGACATACTGGCCGATCACTGCCTTCTTGCACCTGCGGCACTTGGGGGCCCGTCTTTCCGTCCGCTGTGTCTGGCAAGACACGCACCAGGCATAACCATCCTTCTCTATGTGCGTCATACCACGTTCGAACGGGTCACCACACTCGGCGCAGAAGAAGTGTCCAAAATGCCAGTGGGACCCAAGTGCGACGACATGCTCGCCCATGATGGGCGTCTTGCAGTGCTTGCAGCGCGGCGCGAAGAGCTCGTGCCAGTCGAGATGGCAGTAGAACCGTAAACGTTCGTCCCCGTCTTCCGCCATCGTCTCCCCAGGCTCCTCGGGGAGAACTTCACCCGCCGCACGACGGGCAATTCGATCAAGGCGTGCCTCTCGATTCACATCAGGCTCTGGCGATATCTCAAGAGCCTCGAGTGATGTGCCGCAGGAATAGCAAGCGAAACACCTCGGGTGGAAGCGTTCGGTACTCCCAGAGAGGGACACGAACCGCCCTTCGATAAAGTCACCGCATTCGTGGCAGCAAGCCGTGGCTCTGCTACCTACGGGCCTGGTTGCTGGCGACCAATGACCGTGAGGCCGTGCGGGTTGTCGAATGCGAGGTGCTCCTACCTGGGGTGTAGGGAGAGGACGGCGTGTACCACTGCTCACGCCTTCGTCGGGTGTCACAATTACCGGTATGCTAGATCCGTCGTCTGGACCGTCGGGAATATTGATGGTGGGTATTGTGGGGGTAGCGTCCGACACTGCAATGGTGGGAATTGACGGTGCAGCTACCTGACTAGGGGCCGTGGCTGGCCATGGGCGGCGTGACGACGTTGGCGCGGACGCGGGCGCTGGCGCAGTATCCTCCGTAACAGAGATAACAGGGATGTTTTGCGCCTGCTGCTGTGGCTGCTGGCCGTTGACTCGACTGGGGATTGTGGGCGTCGCATGGGCGTCGCCCCTGCCAACTCTCGACTCTTCTGGTGCTGTATCAGTAGCCTCCTCTGGGGGCTTCCAGTTTCTGTCAAAGCTTACGATTGGTCGGCCTGGGCTATCGCTCACGGCTGATGGCGTTGGGAGCTTGGGGCTGCGGTCTTTCAGCCTCATGCTTGTGGCTTGTCTGATGTCGTCGCTCCGGACTTCCATGCCATGCTTGCGGGGAACATTGTCAAGATTGACAGGGGTTTCAGTGCCGTTGTTCGTAGTATACTGGGGATTGCGCGTCTGCGTTGGTGGGTTTCGGTATATCTCGTACTTATCAACCTTTGGCGCAAGAGGTCTGGCGCCATGTAGCTCGGGCGCAAACTGCACTCTGTTCAAGGGGTTCTTTGGTTTTGCTCGCAAGGGCTGTGTCGAACTGACTTGGCCCGGGACGTTGGAACCCCCAGAAGAGTAGCCGTTTGGCTCTTCCCAGATTTGGTCGCCAGAGAACGGCTTCTGGACCTCTCCGCTGATATTGCGCTTCAGGCTGCTTCGACGGTGCCCCCCCTGAGCCGCAGAGGAAGCTCCCGAGATGGCGCCATACGATTTGGGCGTCCGAGATTCGGGCAGGGCCCTCCGTTGGCTCTCTGAGCTTCCACGACCAGGTTCCCGGGCTCCCGAGGCCTGGCGAGATGAACCAAACGACGACCGGCTAGGAGCAGAGTCCGGACCGTCACTACCGGCAGAGCTGCCAGAGACTGAGCGCATGCTGGGGTCTCTTGCGAGGCCAGTGGGAGCGACATCGTTCCCATACATGCCGGCACTCGCGGTGCGCGCATGCGCGTAGCTGTCTTTCCGCATGTGCGGTTTGTACCGATATGCAGCACCGGGCTGGGGGACCTTCCCGGGGTTTTGATGCCGCCAGACTAGTTCTGCAGCTTCGTCGAGCGCTGCTTCGTAGAGGCGCCTTTCCTCGGGACTCTCCTCCTCAGGAGCGGCATCCTTCCCGCTCTTGTCCTTGAGGTCCATGTCCTGCATTGCCTGGCGCAAAGAGACAGCTTCTTCCTTCTCCATCCATCGCTGACCGCGCTCGATGTATGTGGCAGTCGGAACAACTTCAGAGGGCTTGAGCGGCTGGACTGGACGGTCAGGGTAGTAGTCCCTCCCCTGGGTCGTTGTGGAATACCTCGAGGAAACGCTGGCGGAGACGGAAGGGCGACTGGCCGCGAGGGACGGACGGCCGGCGGGAACGGTACCGCTACTGCTCACGTCCGATTGTGTCCGCTGGTGGGCCGAGGCCGTCTCGGAGAGCGGTGGGGTTCCGAGGGACGACCGGCCGCTCACGGACGGTCCGGCAACATCCCGTTTGCTGGGGGCTGGCTGAGGGCGAGCGCCGCCGGGCCTATTGATGCGGGTGTTGCGCAGGTCCGTGAGATAGGCAGCTGCGAGGGGGTCCGTTAGCACAGCATACACCGCCATCGGCATCACAGGGTACGCAGGCGGCTTTACCAAACTGATCGCTAGACATGTAGGATGGCGACGGAGGCGTAACCTTTCGCGTGGAGCTTGGCTCCTTGGATTTGCTTCGCGCAAACATGGCGAAGTTTGGTATTTTTGCCCTGTGGAAATACAAGTGGATGCAAATGCGGATTTCTGCTAGGGTGTTGCGAGGAGAGAGAATCGAGATGTCAGGGAATGGCTGTCGAGAAGTCGAGAGAGCAGAGGCGCTGGCCAGACATAGGCGAATTTAGGTGTGTGTTGTCATATAAAACTTGTTTACCATGTGCGGATGCGGGCATGAAAGAGCATGTGTACACCGCTTGGTGAGAAAAACAATCGGGGAAAAAGAAGCCTTGTGCATTTCCTTCTGCCGACAACACCGTGACAACAAATTGATTGGGGTTGCTGGGACAATGAGAGCTAGCTCCGAGCCGGGGAGCTGGTTCCGACGCGGGGATTGGATGCATCCATGGGTGTTTCCCGGTAACCGACCTGAGACGGGACAATCACCCGTGGAGACAATTGAGCAATTCAGAGGCCCGACGGATGAGAGATGATTCTTCAGCCTCACTCACGTCACCGCACTTCTTTGTTCTAACAACGTTATAGCACGTCTTGCTGTCGCATGTGAGTCTCATCAGCGGCGTTGCTGGCTCATCCCGACAGGAATGGAATGCCTCATTGGTCAGGCCCGGACCCCGAAAAATACAATCATCGCATCCCGTGTTGGAAAGGCTCCACGCCAACCGAAACAGCGGTAAAGCGGCTTGCTCCCGTCCAGCACAATCCCACTGTTTCGCTACTGCGCTCGTCAGTTATTCCCGGGACTTGTTCCCGCTGGTAGCCCGTGTCAAGGGACAGATCCGTGGTGCATAGAGGAGAAGCTCAGATGTTTTTTCCATGGAGGACGCGACGACAGATCTACCAGCAAGTTCGAGGCAGTCATCCATCGATGACGCGGATGAAGGCCAGCCAAGGTGGTCGCAGTGGCCCTTCATGGCTCGGAACGCCACCCATGTGTACCTAGGTGCCGGGGTGCCCATCCATGCTCGGCGGCATCGCAAGCCGGGGGCCCCACCAAGTCTGTTTGGACTGCTGCGTGCCTGCTCCGCTTGTCGGGTCCGCATTTAGGGCCCGAAAGGGGCCGAAGAGCGGGATCACCACCCACGCTGAACGGCCGTGTCTGGCTGTCTCCCATTCCGATTCGAAGGGAGCGAAGGAACTGCTGCCGGCTCGCCGATACCTCAGCCCGTCCTGCCCGCGCTGGTCCTTTCCAGTAGCTGCTTCCCGCCCTTTCGGATTTGTCGCCCCTGGATGAATTGCTCCAACACAACCCTTTACTTGCTCCCTGTTTGGGGCCGGAACTCTACATCGCCATGCCTCGTTTTCTGGGCTTCGGGACTTCGAGGAGCCGTGACTCCGCCATTGCGTCGGCGAGCGAGAGCAGAGAGAAACACATCGACAGTCTAGTTGACAGCGACTCGGATGCGGATTTCAAGGAAGGGGGCTATGGATGGTAGCGCTAGTCTTTCTTGTCTCTCCAATTCATGAGTCCCGTCTGCTCTAACGCCGCTCTAAAGGGTTGTCGTTGCCTCGGTCTTGCTCGTCAATGCCCATACTTGGGGTATGAATTCAGTCAGTCTCCGCCACAGGGGGGTGGGTGATGAGATGAGGCTAAGCTGACAGTGCATTCCCTGCCTGCCAGTCCTATTCCGTCTTCCTCGCCTATTATCTGCGATCTGGGACCCTGACTGGCGCCTCGCCTTTGGCCTTTGCGTTTGTCGGAGGCCTATCCATCTCCATGGCACTGCTCGTGTCTCCCCTAGCCACAGTATGCATTGGCAGGCTTGGGACCAAGGCAACGCTGAGAATAGGAGTGGTCCTCGAGGCGTGAGTCGCAGCCGCCCGCCTATTGCCACACTCCGCAGCCAGACTGACGCAACAGGCATTTTGACCCAGCGCTTCCTTTATCGGTGCTTCGTTTTCCAATGCCATGTGGCAGCTGCTCCTGAGTCAAGGCGTGTGCTTCGGAGTCGGCCTCGGCTTTTGTTTCACGGCCACCGTGGCTGTGGTTCCGCAGTGGTTCGATAAACGGCGTTCGTTTGGTATGTTAAACTACCTCTGTTGGCCACCATAATATGGGGATAACTCACCGACGTTTCCCAGCGAATGCCGTCTCAACAAGCGGTTCCGGCTTTGGTGGACTTATCTACGCGCTTGCAACTAACGCTATGATCTCTAACCTCGGGCTTGACTGGGCATTCCGCATCCTGGCCATCCTGGCTTTTGTAGTCAACGGTGCGTGTAGTCTCATCTTGCGTGATCGGAACAAAGAGGTCGGCGCCATCCACGTAGCATTCCATCTAGCTTTCTTCAAGCAGCTTGAATTCTGGCTCTTCGGTATGTTTGACTGCTTGCCTAGAGAACGAGACATTGACTGATGGCACCCACCACACAACAGTGGGCTGGGGCTTCTTTTCTATAATTGGATACGTCATCGTCGTATTCTCTGTGCCAGACTATGCCCAGACGGTCGGTTTCGGCGCGAGCGAAGTGAGTACTCAATCAGAAAGGGTTCCTTTTCGTTTTGTTTATATTCCTCTTGACTCAGTAGTGACGAGACAGTGCCCCCCCTCAGACACAAAGAAATGTCTTAAGTGGAGAATATTGGCTGATATCTCGGTACCATCAGGGGTCTATCGTAGCCGCTGTCTTCAACCGTAAGTCTCACCCTGCACCTCTAGACCCACCCGCCGATGCTGATGGTGGGATACCAGTTTCCCAGGGTCTTGGAAGACCTTTGATCGGCCTTGCTAGTGATAGGTATGGAAGGTTAAATGTCGGCGGCCTCTGTACTCTGGTCGCCAGTCTCGCAGCATTCTGCCTTTGGATCTTTGCTGGGAAAAGCTACGCCGGGCTTATCATATACGCGGTATTTGGCATGTTCGCCGGCTCTATCTGGCCGTGCGTCGCTCCAGTTGGTGCCGAAGTTGTTGGAATACAGCTACTCCCTGCGTGTTGGTGCTCCTTCCCCTCGATCGTTCGCGATTCACCGAGCGTATCTAACATATGGCTTAAGGTCTATCGGTATGTTCAGCCAGTGCCGCCGGCCCCATTTTGGTTTCGACTTGAAAGTGTTTGGTTAACACCGAGTCAGATCTATTGGCTAGTACTGGTCTTACCAGCAACATTGTAAGCGTGCAGATCTTCTCTTTGAGAAACCAAACATGTCCATCGCGTCTGTGTAACAACGGCAGATCCGAGCGTCCTCACTAACCTCCAAACCTCAAATGATAGCGCCGAAGTGATTGCCCTCGCGTTGAAACAGCCAGGAGAAGACGGATATATATACGTGCAGGTACTCGCAGGCCTAATGTACGCAATGTCGTTCTTGTCGAGTACGTTCAATCCTCAAATTCCCGAAATAACACATTCTGTACTGACTTCACGCACAGTCTGGCTCTTGAGAAGCTGGAAACTTCATCAAGTGAGCCATCTAGGTCTGGTTGAGGGTGGGGATGAAGAGCCCCGGGGCTCACACCTGTCAAGTCCCCACTCTTTTCGCACGTACGCAACTGGGATATTCAAGATTAAACATATATAATTTATGATATTGCGTATGATGTGTCTAAGCTCCTAGAATGACTTCAACGCTCGCGGGATAACTCAATGGCCTTCGTGCACGCGTCATCGAAATCATCAAATGCGTACAGCGGGAGCCCGCTCTCGGCTATCAACGCCTGGCCTTCTTTCTCATTTGTTCCTCTAATGCGCACGACGACGGGGATTTTCAGAGACAAATCCTTGAATGCCATAATGATACCCCTGGCAATCATGTCCCCGAGCGTGAGACCCCCAAAGATGTTGACAAATATCACACGGACTCCTGGATCTTGCAAGATGATTTCAAAGCTCCTCTTCACTGTTTCGCTGGTTGCCTTTCCACCAGTGTCGAGGAAGTTTGCGGCCATACCCCCGCTGTCTGCCAGGGCGTCAACGGTGTTCATGGCTAGCCCTGCACCATTGACAAGCGTGCCGATCGTTCCGTTGCCTTCAAGCTTCAAGTAAACGATGCCGCTCTTCTCCGCCTCGAACTCGGATGCATCTTCAACAGCTAGGTTACGTAATTCGTGGACTGCCTTCTGCCGACCGCCAACGCGAAACGCAGCATCATCGAAGCCGAACCAAGCGTCGACAACTGTGAGAGCCCCCGGCCCTTCCACGATCTTTGTCGTCAGTAGAAATGCCTCCTTTTCGTAGAAGATATCCTTCAAGGCGCCGATTATCTGCCGCAGCGACGAAACGGTGTTTTGGCTGCTGCTCACTTGCAGATGGTCCGCGATACGCTTATAATTAAGCTCATCCGGACCACGCTGGAATTCAAAGGGAAAACGTTTGACGCTGCCGCTGTTGCCGAAGGGCGACCTGGCAATGACGCACGGAGAGCGTGTCGAACGGTCGATTCCGATGCCTAGAGTCCGTCCGACACCAGTCCTCGAGTCGGGATCACAACTTACTTGGCCTGTCTCCCGGAGCATATCCATGGGAACCCTTCCCGTGAGGTACAGATGTCGCCTATGTTGGCCAGGGCATTCTCTGTATGGTTGTACACCCGGTCGGCGTCCACCGGTAGACAGTTGGCGATGTTGCTGGGTGTTGATTGTCTTGATTGTGGTAGACCCTGGTCTTTTGGCCCATCCTGAGCTGAGTTGCAGCTTTAGGACGTCGCCAATCTTGGATGGGTGATTGACAATCGTGACACCTGCAAGGGACAGTGCATCGATCTTTTCTTTTGCGTTTGGCTCCCCAGGGATGGTGAAAGCACCAGCATGCCCCATGATGCGATGCCGGACCTCATTGATACCTGCGACAAGCCCAACGATCGGCCTAGCAAAAGTGTAAGCTCGCGGTGCCAACTGTGTCCTAGACTCCACGGCTCACTTTGGTGATGCTACTCGAGAATGGTAGTCCTTGATCCAGACCGCAGCATCCAATTCTGCCGTGCCACCAATCTCGCCGATCAGGGCAATAGCATGTGTATCTTCATCATGCTCGAGAACGCTCAGTGCTTCCCAAAGATCGGTGCCTAGTAAGATGTCGCCTCCTACTCCAATACACAGAGATTGGCCGAGTCCTGATCTGTGGTGGATATCAGCTGATATTCTCTATTTTTCGGGATATTTCATTACGCCTGAGGAGGAGCGACTGTCTCAGGACTCCCAAGACGCGAGGAAAATGGACAGAACGGGAGAAATCATCTCCAAGTGAGTACTCACCTTGTCGTAGATGCGACGGCTGGATGGTCAGTACAAGGTGAGCATCAAAAGGGGGATGGGAAGGGGGTGCAATACTCTCGTAGCTGAGAGTCCCAGATTTTGCGATTATGCCCACCCGGCCAGGGGAAAAGCATAGCAATGGCTGGAAACCTGTCGCTACGGTAAGCGTCTGGGCATACTGTTACCACAACGACACGAACGAACCTATTCGGCATCTGCCCACGGCGGATATGATGCCGGGCGAATTTGGGCCGACAAGTCTCGACTTAGACTGTGTCTTGAGGATGGAATGGATCTTGGGAGAGGTCAGGAAGTGAGACGCGGGTCAGCCGAGAAAGTAAACCGGGCTCTCACCCGAAGCATGTCGTGGAGCGGAATATGCTCCGCAACGGCGACGATGAGCGGCACCTCGGCCTCAATGGCTTCTTCGATGGCGCCGGGGGCTTGGTGAGCGGCGACATAGATGGCCGTGGCGTCGGGCCGCAGAAGCCTAACAGCTTCCCGCACAGTTGGTAGCACGGGCAAGCCGAGATGCTCTCCTGTTCGCCCGGGCGTGACGCCCCCTACGATTTTGGTCCCCCATGCAATCGATTCCCTGGCATTAACTGTCGCCTGTGAGCGGGTACGCTAAGTAAGCAACACTTCGCCATCCCGGGCCCAGCACCGACAAACGACTGACCTGCTTCCCGGTAAAGCCTTGGAAGATAACCCGCGTGTGTTTGCCGATCCGGAGGTTGGGAAGCGTCTCGGCGTATGTTTGCAGTCTCGCTGCTACCGAGAACAGTCGCGAAGGGCGTGCAATCGAGGCCGACTGCGCGCGTGGACGCGGCCGAACACACCGGTACATTTTTTTCTGCGGTGCCTAGGTATGTTGGAAGTCTTGCGTCTTGTTTACCCAGGCAAGGCGGTTCACACTGCGGTGGGGAGGTCGACTGTGCTTATTAGTCGGCTTCTGAGTCCCGATCGTTGTTGGCGCTCAACTCCGCTATTCCTCATGTGGGCACTACCTCGTCCCGGGCGAAGCCGAGGTTCGGAAGACGAAGCCCGGGCTAGGTAGGTAGGTAGAGTATGTAAGGTAGACAACATGAAACATAGGTACGGTAGCACACCTACTGAATTTGATGCCCATGCTCCGAAGCAGTGACAAAACAGACAGACGGTCCGCTGCCACACAGCGTGGGCCAGATACGCTCTCCCAGGGAGCCAATCCACTGAATCTTAGGTCAGAACCGCCATAATCACCACATGAGCACCCCTTTAACGCCCGCCTTATTACTGGCCGCCTGCTCTCCCTGGGAATTATCTTCCTTGAAGCCTAAATTTTTCATTTCGTCCTTCGCCATTAGATTTCTAGGTAGCAGTTCGATCAGCCGTGTTCTGTCAGGATGGGATGCACTGCGCCCAGCAATGGGGGAATGGCCACCCACCGTTCCATGCGGCATGTCAGGTATGATTTCGCCAGCTCCCGGCATTGGTCCTCATTTACACCCTTTACTCGCTTCATACAGGCCAGGTAAGTTGTCATGACGTGCTTGCACTCCCCTGTTGTGCCTGTGAGAAGATTGCTCGACTTGTATCCCGCGACATCGCGCTCTTACCATCATGATCAAGTGGAAAACTTCCCCTCTGAGGGCTTGCAGTGAGATCCTTGGGTTAGCTGATGATGCTTTGGACTGCTGGCAGACCCGAAGACCTACGGAATAGGTTTTGTAGTAGGCAGAGGGCCTGGACTTCCAAAGGTGCTCATTTTTGGACCAAGAAGTGCGTCGCTACTCGAGGGCTTGGAATTCAGTAGACTTTGCGTGATCTCCAATGTGAAATGTGAGATGATATGAGCAGAGTGTTTTCAAAACCGAAGCGAAGCGCACCTGCATGGTGACACCTGGAAATTGAGACAGGCTACCTTACGGATCCGTACTGGGAGCCCCAGAGAAAAACCACGCTAGCCTGGTCAGGACCGTTGAATTCACACAGCCTGGCCACTAGCGTTCTGTACCATTCCACCATTCTCAAAAGGCCGAGCAAGTTTCTCAAATAACCTCTTTTGGTAGGGATAATGAAATTCTATTATAAAGCAGTCAAGGCCTCCAACATTGCATATAAGGGCCTTCCTGCAACGTAGTCAAGTTCTCTTACAGTATCGGCGATGCCTGTAGTGCCACAGCATGCCGACAAGCACTGTATGGAGAGAGCAATATGCTACGCGGATAAGTCTTAACCATATCGGGCTAGACCGGGAGCAACTCCTGCGCGACAGATGCACGCCGTCCGACACCCAGGTATTTATGTTGGAAGTTTTGACAATACCAATGAACTTCGCTGAACGCGACCCCCACCCTGTCGTTCTTCTCCTCGACAAGTCGCATTGCTGCAGCATCGGGCTGCCCTGAGCTGTTCGGACCTACGTCGCTGACCTCGTTTTGCAAGCTGCTTCAACGTCAAACAGACCTCAGCTGTTGCGTCGCCCCTCCCTCAGAGGTCGCCATTGCGACAACTTCCTCGATATCCACGGGCTTGCCCGGGCAAAACCCGAGAACAAGCTGCTGACGCGACACGAACTTTTGATACGCAGCGCCTCATCATTTACCACAATAATGGCTGCGCTAGGCGACGATCTGTTGGCGACCGTCAACAAGCTGCAGGATCTTGTCTTCAACACCATCGGGAACGACTCGCTCGATCTCCCCCAGATTGTACGCTCGCGATATCAACTGGCACCACCGGCCCTGTACCAATAGTGCTAATGCTATGTCTCTCCATCTAGGTTGTAGTCGGCTCCCAGTCAGCTGGCAAGTCGTCGGTACTTGAGAACATTGTTGGACGAGACTTCCTGCCCCGCGGCAGTGGCATCGTCACCAGAAGACCCCTCATCCTCCAACTCATCAACGTTCCAGATGACGACCCCGAGGACTCGTCTCGAGCGAGTTACCGAAACCCCCGCGAAGCCGCTCGCAATGAATGGGCTGAATTTCACCACATCCCCAACCGGAGATTCAACGACTTTGGCGATGTCAAGCGGGAAATTGAGAACGAGACGGCTAGGATCGCCGGCAACAATAAGGGCATCAATCGTCAACCTATCAACCTCAAGATCTTCTCCCCCAATGTGCTGAACCTGACGTTGGTTGACTTGCCGGGACTCACGAAGGTTGGTCCGCCCTCCCTACTGCTACCCCTTGATTCTGACAGCCATAACCCCTCCGCCGCAGGTGCCCATTGGCGACCAGCCGACAGATATCGAAAAGCAGACACGGAATCTTATCTCCGAGTACATTGCGAAGCCAAACAGCATTGTTCTTGCCGTCTCCCCAGCGAACGTCGACATCGTCAACTCCGAAGCGTTGAAGCTCGCTCGTCACGTCGACCCCTTGGGGCGACGAACGATTGGCGTACTCACCAAGGTTGATCTGATGGACCACGGTACAAACGCTCTTGACATCCTATCAGGGCGCGTTTATCCGTTGAAGCTGGGCTGGATTGGAGTGGTGAACCGGTCTCAACAGGACATTCAGGGGAACAAACCCATGGAAGAGGCCTTGAAAGCCGAATCCGATTTCTTCAAGCACCACCCGGCGTACCGAAACATCGCGACGCGATGTGGCACTCAGTTCCTGGCAAAGACACTGAATACTACGCTCATGGCTCATATCCGAGACCGCCTGCCTGACATCAAGGCTCGACTGAACACGCTCATGGGGCAGACGCAGCAAGAGCTTGCAAGTTACGGCGACATGCATTTTAGTGGTAAGGAGCATCGCGGATCTCTTATCCTGACACAAATGACTCGCTTCGCTACGTCGTTCATTTCGTCCATTGATGGCACATCAACCGAGATTTCCACAAAAGAGCTTTGCGGCGGCGCTCGTATCTACTACATCTTCAACTCCGTTTTCGGTATGTCTCTGGAATCCATAGATCCTACGTCTAACCTTTCTGCTCTCGATATTCGGACTGCTATCCGGAATTCAACTGGCCCACGTCCGAGTCTCTTCGTACCCGAAATGGCGTTTGATCTATTGGTCAAGCCGCAGATCAAGCTCCTCGAAATACCAAGTCAGCGCTGCGTGGAGCTGGTATACGAGGAGCTCATCAAGATCTGCCACACTTGCGGGTCCACTGAACTTTCCAGGTTCCCGAGGCTTCAAGCCAAGCTGATCGAGGTCGTTTCGGACCTTCTCCGGGAAAGGCTTGGCCCTGCCTCTACCTATGTTGAATCGTTAATATCAATTCAACGGGCATACATTAATACGAACCATCCCAACTTCCTCGGCGCCGCTGCGGCAATGAGTCATGTTGTCAGCAATAAGCAGGATAGAGAAAAGAAACGGATAATTCAAGAAGAGCGCGAGCGCCGCGAGCGGAGGCGCTTGAAAGAACTCGGGGCAAACGGTGCGGATACGCCGGTAGAGGACGAAGATGAGAATGCGGCTGTGGAGAAGGTCGATCCCATTGGAGTTAGAAAACCCGCAGGGAAGGGCGGACGGAGCCTATCGCCCGCGGTCCGCGAGAGTGCCCATGGCGGCATTGCCGCTGCCCTGAATGGCGCCCGCTCAGCATCGCCATCTCGACACGGCGGGCAGCCGATGGGTAGCGCAAAGGACTCATTCCTGAATTACTTTTTTGGAAAAGATGGGGCGATTGTACCCGGACCGGCTCCCCACAACCACAACGCAAACATCGGCCGCCACGTGAGCCAGGCCTCGGAACCGACCTTCAGCCAGAGCATGAGACGACCGGAAGAAAAGGCCTTGCGTTCGCCAGTTCAGCCACTGCGGGCCGATGACGAGTTTGACTTCATCAAAGCACCCAAGGGTGTAGATTTCGTAAGTGCAGACCCTCCTCTCAAGTTGCGACCCTGCCGATGCTTTCAATGTGCAGAGTTGACACGTATATACAGGGAAACGGCGGAGAGCCTGCGATGACGGATCGCGAGGCGATGGAGACAGAGCTGATCCGAGCACTCATCAGCTCATATTTCAACATCGTCAGGGAGAGCATCGCCGACCAGGTCCCCAAGGCTATCATGCATCTCCTGGTCAACCATTGCAAAGACGTTGTGCAGAACCGGCTCGTCAGCGAACTGTACAAGGAGACGCTTTTCGAGGAGTTGCTGTACGAGGATGACGCGGTGAAGAAGGAGCGTGAGAAGTGCGAGAAGCTGCTCCAGACATACCGCGAGGCTGCCAAGATCATTGGTGAGGTTATATGATGTCGGACCCGCTGATGCAGATGTACGAAGTTGTGTATCAATTGTTTTCGCTTCCCTACCTGCTGTATAGACATTAGAGAGGGAGATGCGAGATGTATTCTGATGTGTATGTCAGTGCTCGATGCTAGCTTGCACAGGTGCCGTCCCAAGTAACGGACAGAGGACACGAGGGTCTGATCTGAGTCTGGTGTCTGATACGGCGTGGAGATACATATCAAGCCTCTCAGCCAGCGAAGCAGTTGATCCCCTGTCCATTCATGTCGTCCGTGCACCCACAGCGTTCAGCACATGCTTATATAATTCTTGCCGTGCCAGCCGCCCCCCACCAGCTGGGACCCACAAAAAGCCGTCCCTTGACTTCTTCTGCTGAACAGGACATCGAAAATCCCGACGCGTCCAGAGAATTACCAATGACTAACGCTCAACACCGATCTCCCCACCTACGGCATCTCTGTCTATATCTTGTACCCACGGAGCCCGACTGTGCTGCTACGAGATAGCCACGTCGTCCGAAGAACCTGGTGCTGACGCGCTGCAGGGCTCAAAAACATACCGTCAATCGGTAGAACATCTGTTCTGCGTTTTTCTACCTTGAACATTGGCCCTGGGACAACCTGGTGCTCCAAGAGAGTGCTTTCACGCCTCTGACAAGGAACTGGCTCAACCGGCCAGCCATTTTCCCTTATTTCCCTTTGTCTGACAAGTGTTGTTTCGTCTTTTTCTCGTTCGCTTCGGCGGCTGTCCAAACCCTATGATTGGCTTTTCCATCCCCTATTTCCACAAACCAATGTCGCCAGCAGCTGGATCAGGAGGACCGTAACCCGCCCCTTTTACGATGGCCTCGATCAACGGTGGCGTTGCAGCCGATGAAACGAGCCACAGCGACGACCAGGCACAGTCCGTCGCCAAAACCACCCAGACCAACATAGCGACAGACGATGCCGCATCTTGCGAAGACATACACGCCCATTTGATGGGAGGAGTTTTGCCCGCCTCAGCAGCCGACAGAGCTGCGAAGAAAGAGAGCCCTTGTTTCGTCTCAAGGAAGCGCAAGTCCCCTGGCCACGACGCGGATCTACGTGATGCTCTGGAGCCCGAAGAAAGCGCCAAGAAAGTCAAGCTGGCTGGCAGGCATGGAAATCAACCCAGCTACCCTTCTATGCGTGGCGAATATTCCCTTTTGCCAGCTGAGATTTGGCATCAAATTTTTACTTTCTGCCCTCCTAAGTCGCTGGGGCGTTTGTTGCGTGTCAACAAACTATTCAACTCCTATCTCGATCCACCCCCGTTGGCTCACAGAGAAGTTCATGTTTCTGTGACGCCCAGTGCTTTGGACTTCTTGAAGCCAAACGCCATATGGCAGGCTTCAAGGCGACTCTTCTGGCCGCAAATGCCTACGCCTCTTCCGTTCAACACAGAGCTTGATATGTGGCGATTAGCCTGCTCGCCGAAGTGTCAGTGCTGCAACAGGCAAGATAATAAAGACAGATCAATCTCAGCTCAACCGCCATGCTCTGGTCCGGGAGTCAATGGGGTTGCTGCCATCTGGCCATTCGCTATCCGCGTGTGTGCTTCTTGTCTTTTACAGAAAACCATCAAGGTAATACCACTCGCGCCAAGGAACCAACCGCGTATCTGACCAGCTCGCAGGAACTCGATCTTTTGGTCTCGCCATCCATTCCTTCCGCCACCCTGGAAGCACTTCCGTTCGCATGCGTCACACAGGAACTTCGTATCGTACCCGCTGCTACCGTAGAGCAGGGACAGCTGCCTGCCGATATGCAAGTCACCAAGCTCTTTTTGCGTTCCGACGTCGAGAAGCTCAAGCAAGAGTTTGAGACAGTCAGGGACATGGGTTCCGGGACTGTGGATGAATGGCTGAAGGGCCTCGGCGGACGAGGCAAAGATGCTCGGCACCAAGCTTCGAAGTGGGAGAAGTGGGACGTGTCTGGTGGTGTTGCGAAGATGCTCTCACAGCTTTACCCTGGGTGGCTAGAAACATCGGGGCCCCCGATCGCTTCTCCCACTACCGTAGAAGTTCCCTCCACTCTGGCTCCAACCCTGGCAACACCAAATCCGTCGCTCCCGTCTCTTCCACCTGTCCCTCTTCCGCAGGGACGTCAGGAACGAACCGCAGAAGAAGTGGCCAAGCTGAAAGCAGCCAGAAAAGCGGAGATTGAACGGCGATCCCTGCTGTTAGATCCACCACTGGCGGCGAATGTTCTTCGACATATCCCTTCGTTTCAAGCCGCTACACATATAATTACCCCCCTCGACGATAGTGCATGGGAACTCTTGAAGCCTCGACTCATCACTCAGCGTGCCGAAGCCGAGTTGCGTGAGCAGGAGCACAGTTCGCACACTAAAGCTCTTGATGAGCGCATCGAACGGCACCGTCGCCTGGAGACCACTCTTGCCACTACGAAGGAAGCCCGGGACCTCGTTGATAAGGACTGGGAAGAGATACAGGCGCCGCTACGAGCCCGGATTGCCGCTTACGCGGACGAAATCGTCCGCGACGGTTGGGAAAAGGGGAGGAAGGTGACGAAAGACACATGTCCGAGGTTTGCTGCAGACGTGCTCATCTACGTTCGGAAACGCTTTTACGCCGAGATCGCGAAAGACGCCGTCGCAGCAAAGGCCGCTGGCCAGACCCCCCATTCCGACCCCCTCGAAGGGCCATTCACCCAGAAATTGACGTTAGAGAACATGAAATGGATTTTCGACACTAAAATCAAGCCGCACACTGAAGCCCATCGCAAGGAACTTTTTTATTGCAATGGCTGCGAGGGGAACCTGAAAGCCTTCGGTTTTGAGGGCGTCATCCAACACTATGCTGCAAAGCATACAACCTGTTTGAGCCTAGGCAGCATTATCGTGCATTGGAGAGCTGAATGGCCGGAGCACTCTCCTTTCAGCCCCGAAGCGCGGGTAACCAAGCAGCCTTTTCTTGGGCCGGTATCGGCCCCTTACACGGTAGACTCGGCGGCGGGCCCTCCAGCCAACTACGGCTTTCAATTTATGGTTGGCCCGCCCGCGCCTCCAGCCTACCCGTCTCATCCCGGGTTTGGGGCGCCCCCCTACAGTGACCCATACCACCATGTACCTCCCCAGTCGTATCAGTCCCTGGCTCCGTTTCCCATACATGCGCCACCTACCGGCTACGGCCCATCACAACAGTATCCACCTCAGCCTAGTTCATATCCTCCATACCAACCTCCAGGTGTACCATACACCAACGGTCCCGTCGATCCTGCGCCGGTATACAACCCACCTCAAGGGACCAATTACGCCCATGGCTACGGCCCATTTCAGCCCAACGCGGTATCGGCCGGATACACCGCCCCAGGGCCGTCTCTCTACACGGACAGCTATCAGACTAAACTAGAGGATATTGCCCGTAACTCGCGCGAGATATGGCACTCATTGGGTGGTGTTAAGGAGCTTCCAGGTAGCGCAAAAGTCTTCGTCACAATTCATCATCTCGTCAAAAGGTTCCGGTTCAGATTCTACGAGACTCCACCTCTCAGTTTGTTTATCGAGGGCCTGTCAAATAACAAAGATATGCGACCTGTCCGAAATATCAACGGGCTGGCCTGCAAGGCATGCCATCTTGGACTGGGCAATGCGGCTTCGATAGCGCAGGATAGGAAGAGTTTCTCGCTGCCGCAGTTGACGAATCACTTTCAGTCCAAACACGTTGAGCCAATGCAGGCATATAACGCTCCGCTGCTCGACTGGGTCGTGGACATGGTGTTACTGGTCGACGAGGCTAGTATATCGAACCTTCACTCGTTCGTTGGTGAATACCAGAAGTCTTTGCTTGCTGATGCTCTACCCGGTATCTTCCAGCTACATCCCGCTCCAGTTACCGGCAGCCATCATTCCCAGCATATGGCTCCCGAAACCCAGAACTTCAGCACCAATAGTCACGCAACCTCCAGTGTGGGCAGTTACGGGATGTATCACGTGCAAGCATCATCATCACAGCAGTTATCCGGCGATCAAGCAAGCGCAGAAAACTCAGTGGATGCCTATCCGCGCTTCAAGCAGCCATTCATCACATCTGGCCACGATGGGGACTTATACCAGCCTCATAGGCACGACCAGTCCGACAGGTCAGAACATGGACATATCCCTCACATACAACCCGGATATATGGATAGCATGGCCGCCAACGGCACATCGTCACATACAAACCCAGCGAGGATTCACACCAGAAATGGAGAGCAGTCCCCGCAAGGTCACAGACATGAGCAAAGCTCGCACCAAACCCGCAAGAAACACGCAGGCAAGTCTAAGCGTGGAAAACCACAGGGGCCAACTGATGCTGCTAAACGTATGTTCCTCGAAGGGATGGAACGAGATGTGGACGAGACGGCTCAGGATGGCCATAGTAGTGGAGCTACGTGGGCAACAGACCATTCCCAGGCGCGACACACGTTCTCATCGTCTGGAAGGATCGGCTCAGGGGAGTTCCCAGATATCCCTCCAGCACAACACCATGCACACAATGGCTCTCGACCGCTACGAGTCGAACCAGCCTTGTCACAAGTGGCGACCAAAGAGCCAAATCTTCTTTCGGCACTAGAGATGCATTTAGATCAACGACGAACGCCTATGTCGGAGACGGGACAGCGGCCATCACATCCTCGCTACGCTGACAGCAGGAACACATCTGTGGCCGCTGAGACAGGAATCCTGTCGAGATCTAATATCCATTACGGTTTCGATAGCGACCGCTCAGGGTCGCCGACACACGGGCCTCGGTATCGACCAAGACCGGGACACCCTGGCAGATACGAGGCAGCATATGAGGAGCGTGGTTTGCTCTCGGATGCCCCGTCGCGGCGCTTTGAGGAGAGGCGGTATGAGGGACCGCAACTGCAGGTTGCCGATGATGGGCACGGGCCAGAAGTGCTAGCCGATACCTACCGCTACCCGGAGGATATACATACTACTAGACCTCGGCAGACAGTCGAGGCATATGAGATTGTCCATGTCATCGATGAGCAAGGGGAGTACTACATTCGACGACCCGCCCGGCATGCGCCCGAGCCCAGGTACGCGCCCGAGCTGCGCCGAGACAGTGATGATTACCACACCAACAACGCTGCTTACTTGGGCGCGGCTACACAGACTCGTGGGACCGATGCTTCGCGCAAAGTTCACGTCGATAACCCTGCATACTACGAAGAATATGACCCAAGATTCCCGGGCGCCTAATAAATCAACAGGGCTTGGGTTGGTCCATGGGAGACCAATATTTGGCTGCGTCCTTTTATCTCCTTTTTTTGGGACATTTACCTGCGTATGTCTTGTACAGTTACGAGGGTGTTTTGAACGGTAAACATAACTTTTACGGGAAAGCGGGCGTGAACTTGCTATAATAGAAGACGGTAATAATATAATACTCAAATTCTCTGTTGTGTAAATATTCCTTCAAACCTGCCAAGTGTTGGATACGGTGTCGCTCGCGCAGCCCACAGTATATGTCCTATCAGTGCCGGCTTGCCACGTGACTGTACCCGAACTGCTAACGTTAATGTATTTGAACGCAATAACGGCCCCTGGGGGTAGCTGAACGTATCCCCACCAGACGGGTTTGGCACTTGTGTAGCGAGAGGCGCTCAGTGTAACGGCGTTACCAGCATTCCAGGACCCGAGAGCAGATACATTACCGACACTAGTTGTTCTCGAGTGTCAGCCAGAACGGGCACCGGATATCAGAAGACAACAATGGGGCATACATACAGCTTGATAGTATCTCCCAGGGCCGTTTGCGCGGGGACTTCAAACAAAATGGGGACTGTGGTTGCTGAACACGGCAGAGTTGAGGAGCCCGTCGAGGACGAGATGTTGGTCGGTGTCGCAGTCGGGGTCGCAGTTGCGGTCGAAGGGACGTCAACTTCTAAGCCAGGGCACATGGAACTTCCCGAGAGGCGTGTCATTGGATACAAAACCCTCGGGAGGCCTTGGGAAAGTATAAGGGTGATACTACCATTAGAACTGGCTGTGAAGAAAGTGCAGTTCAGGACATCCACGAGTTTCTGGCCGGGTTCGAAACTCGTTTGTGATGACGGCAGGGTGAGCGTGACGGTAGACCTGGACCCGATGTTGCTGTAAATAGAAATGACCTGGTAGCCCGTGTGTCCCTTGCGCATGACGATGGTATTGCTGTTGGAGTAGACGGTGAAGCCACGGTACACGAGGTGTCGTGGGTCTTGAGCTGCTACCCACGTCCTGATCTGATTCAGCTTGGCGATCCAGCCATACATGTCCGAAAAAGTCGAGTAGCCCGAGAGCCAGAGTGCTTCGCGGTTGCTTGGGGTCGGGCCTCCGGCAAAGCCTTGCTCCTGTCCCTGGTAAATGATTGGAATACCGTCCTTCAGCATCATGAAGGCAATCGCATTCTTTGCCAGGGACAGGTCGCTGGTGAGAGAGGCAAAGCGTTCGATGTCGTGGTTTTCCAGGAAGGAACCGTACAGGCTCGTGTCCAGGGCTGTGTCTTTCAGCGTGCTTAACCCCCGCACCAGCTCACTAATGCTTCCGCCAGGCGACTGAAACGCCCGAGTTATCCAGTAGTAGCAAGGATAATCCAACAACCCGTCCATGAACTGCTGGTACGGCACCACGTACGCCGGATCTCCGCTGAAGACCTCGCCCAGGAGGTACACGCCAGCGGCGTCTTGAAACCCGGCCCAGAATGAGGGCTCAACATGCTTGGCGCTGTCAATCCTGACCCCATCGCTGTGCCCGGAGCGTTAGCGGGTGCGGAAGTCAAGGTAGGTACCAGAATAGGGGTTTATTACATGGAATACCGCGATACCATGGACGAAACCCAGCCGTTCCAAATTCGCCGCACATCTTCTCTCGAGGTGCGAAGATCAGGCAGGCTGACAGTGTCGGTGCCCTGCCAACACACCTCAACCGATGACTGATTGCTGTAGTTGATGGGACAGGGGGGGTGATAGTAAGAGGACTCGGAAAAGGGGCTGAGCCGGCTGTAGTCGACGCAGTTGCGGCAACCGTGGTGGGCCATGTGGTTAGTTACGACATCGAGCATGAGATACATGTTTCGAGCATGCAGCGCCGCAGAGAGGGCCACTAAGTCGGCGGCATTCCCAAAGTCCGGGTTCTAGTTGAGTGGTAAATATCAGCTGCCTGGGCAGCTATTTGTGCATCGATGGCACGTACCAGAGACCAGATATCTTGCGCCCAGTATCCATGATACGACGACCCGTCCCGGCTCTCACCGTTGATCTGTCGCGTGACTGGCGAGATCCAAACCGCGGTGAATCCCATACCTTGGATGTAGTCAAGCTTCGAGATGAGGCCGCGCCAGGTACCTCCGCAGTAGGCTTGCCGAGACGTGTCGCATTGTGCCGTGGTAGAGAGGTCTGTCCGCGCGAACCTGTCCACCATTACCTGGTAAATCGATTGCTTTCGCCACTCCCTCGCCGTAAGAGCCTCGACTCCTACGCTCCCGAGGGACACGGCGAGTGCCACAGCTACCAACAAGAGGAGCCTGGGCCGCCCGTAAACATAGCCCATTGTCGACGGCAAGCAGAAGACGCTCTGCCAGATGAATTCCTTTTGCAGCCTCAGGAGAACACAGTCGGCTTCCATTGTAGCATATAAAAGCTTTAGCATTTACCGTAACTGTTGGGTAGGTACCTGCGCCATCCCCAATTCCAGCACGGGGGCAGCCTCACATGCGGGGCCCCATGGGGAACAAAAAGGCCCGAATGTCTAGCGACCTCCGGCCCAGACGCTGAATACCACCCCGGTACAGAGTCCCCCGTGATTGCCGGCCTGAGTGTGTGGAGATGGTATATTTGTCCATGCACTGCCAGAACTAAAACGGTGCCGTGGTCCTATTGTACAGTGATCGTCACCCCGGTTTTCCCGCGAGCGCCTCGCCTCCTTGCCTATTGCCCTGCCCCAGGCATGTTCGGCATGTTCGGGTCTCCAAATGAGAACAGTGTGCCGTCAGACAGTCCATTCGGTTGCGGGGGTTCTCCGTTGCCTGTGACAAATATCGACTGTTCCACGCCGAAGTGGGCGGTTTGAGTGTGTGCATATGTCTCAAACGACTCCTGAAGGTTTCCATCAATATGTGTTAGCTGTTTTATCACGAAGAGAAAAACAAGAGTTGGCCATAGGGGAAGGCGGGACTCGCCCAGTCAAAGTTGCTAGTGAAGTCCATGCTGCTGCTCCCCATACTGTTGAACATGGAGAAGGGGGACGCGGGCCCCTGGTCACCGCTCAACATATCGCCCGTAAAGTCTGGCGTCATACCCGAGCCTGAGGATCCAAGCGCAAAGTCGAAAACTGGAGGTATCATCGCATCAACCGCCGAGGTAGACCCGGGCGTCATGGTCACCCCACCAGATAGCATGCCCAGAGTCACCGCTGCCGAGTGCTCTGACTGCATCTCGTCGTTCATTCTTGTGCCCCGGAATGGATCCGCACCGGCATTAGCGGCAGCATCCTGCTGCTGGCTATTCGTGGGATTTCCAGTCGATGGCTTTGTGATTTTATTCAGCATGATGTCCAAGATGTTGGAAGCCTTGACGGCCTCCATCGAGGTGTTGGAGCTCTCTGCCAGTCCTTTCCAGATGTCCCGGGTCGTGTTGAGGCAGCCTGTGGCAGATTTTAGCCGATGTTTCCATTTTGGCAATGCTTTGTGGCTCGTGAGAATTCCTCAGCTCCCTAGGCAACATAAAGGGACAAAACGAGAGGGAAAGTCGCCCGAATTGGGCACTCACTGATCATCTCCTGGCGCTGCTCCCGTGTCCAAAAGTGGAGGTTGTGAGAGTCTCTACGCTCGCCTGACTTCTCTGTCTGGTTGTCAAAGTGGAGATCCAACACGATCAGCATCGCCGGCAGCAGGAAATCCCTTGTCGCTATCGACGTCACGAACCACTTTATGGACCGCAGCCGGCCGTCTACTTGTGATTCACGGTTCAATGTCGCGAGGTGCCGTAACGCCTCGAGCGACGCATCTATAGCGCTGCGCCGCGAGTGCGCGTACCGTGGGTTGTGTCTCGCCCGGGACATATACTTCCTGTGAAGTAGACACATTATCTTGAGATATAGGATATCGAGGTTGAAGCGGGCGATCACAAGCGTGAGCGGATCATGGTTACCCTCAAGCGGTTGAAGCTTCAGGTGCGGCGGTAGCTCGGCCTTGATCTCGCGTAGCTTTGCATCAAACCGGAGAATCTCGTCGTAATGCACCTGATTCCTGACCCGACTTGTCGCTTGCAGGATGTTGCCAAGCTCGAGGCACAGCTTGACCTTGGAGATCATGTAGCTGATGGGCGTGGGCTCCGCATTGGGCCTAGAAGGCGGAAGCACCTTCGTCTCTGGGCCAAACTCCTCATCAAAGAGGTTGTGCGGCAGCTGCGTGTCACAGTCATGCTCGTAGATCATGTTGGGCAGTCTGTTGAGGAATGTCAGTTAATTACGCCCTCTTCAACAGTGGGCAAAAGAATATCCCAAGCGTGGTTGCTCTCCC
>Ga0247758_1000781_pt1 | contig 27226 bp, 34 predicted proteins | sample UWRJL156409C4_FD_180950 | JGI IMG/M metagenome (GOLD analysis project Ga0247758, IMG submission 180950) | Plant litter microbial communities from Arlington Agricultural Research Station in Wisconsin, United States - UWRJ-L156-409C-4 | ecosystem: Environmental > Terrestrial > Plant litter >... | reverse complement strand
GAAAGGAGGGAGGGGGTCTTCATTTTATTGTTTGGGTAGGACTTTAGGAAATAGGTGGGATTGTGGTCCGTTGGTGGTTCCGATGGATTTGGAGTGGAGCTGATACTGAAGTTTCGGATGCTGTTGATGCTTGCGAGGAGGTGATGCAAAGAAGAACGGGACGATGCTGGCCCTGATTTGAAGCTGATGCTGATGCCGATAATGTTTCAAGACAGCTTCATCATCAGGGGTTGTGATATTTTATCTTCAGAACGACTCTAAAACTGAGGCACCCGACTGTGCGGAACTTTGAGGGCATCACCATCGCACCAAGGGGCTTTGGTGGCTCAGCAAGTTGGAGGCGTCCGGCGGTTCACCCCGCAGCGGAAGCACTGTCCGTCCAGGACAGCTCTGGGACAGCGCGGGGTACAGCCAACGGGAAGTCCTCTAAGGCGGGCTGTGCAGTCCTAGGGCTGAAGGGAGCACAACTTGAAGCTTCCAGCGAGTTGACAAAGAAGCTTGAATTGTGACACGACACGCAAATTATGAGACTTCAGAGCTTCCCTTTTTAGACTTTAATGTCCGGTTTCCGGAAGTGGAATGGGGTTTGACATTGTTTTCTTGTCTTTAGCAATCTTGCTTTTCCGTAGGACGCAGCATCAGGTGGGTGAATTTCGTGTGGGAAACCTGAAGCTGAATGGCCTGGTCCGCAGCAGGGTTCAGCAACCAAGCTTTGCACAGCCCCGATCTACGCAGCGGGATCTCGACTGCCGTTTCTCGGTATCCCATCCGATCTTAGGCGCAGCCGATCGTTCCCAAAATGGTATGCATCGAGGGCGGCTCCGACGTTGAGGCCGAAATGAGGGCTCTTTCTCAGTTCAGTCTTTGGGTAAACAATCCCCATACGGTGATATCCAAGGCAACTTGGATTAGCATTGATAGAGGCCTTTTCGGCGTGTGAAACATCACTGTAAGATGCCCACAAATAACCCCAACCCTCACAACGACCCTATCGCAACAACAACGACAGCAACTTGCACCAGGCTCAAACAAAGTCAAACTCCATCTCCTCCGCATCATCGAAATACCGTGCGACCCCCTCATGCCCCCTAAACATTCCCACACGACACCTACGGTCCTTTTCACCCCCCTTCACACCCCCAAGGACCAAACCATACGCCGTCTCATCACCATGCCCCTCAACCCCTCTATCCCCATCCCCATTCCCATCCCTCTTCCCCACTGTCGCAACAAGCAAACAATCCACAAACTGCGGTTCAGTTTCAAAGTCCTCCCGCATATCGAACAAATCCCCCGCTGCAAACGACCTCGCCGCCTCACCCTTGACAAACTGAGGAATAAAGTCATCGAACACCACAATGCCGATTCTATTCTCCAAGGAGGACCTATCCGCCATGTCGGCAACATATTTGCTCTCTTTCTCGTCCCATACTGAAATATCGTAGCATTGACGCTCTTGGTAACGCCCCTCCCAGCCTGCCCCGGTGACAGGTACTGCCAGGATGCGTTTCAGTCGGCCGCGGATACACAGGGGCGCGCCAACCAGCCGTCCGAATCCATCAGTCTCGGGGACTCCGATGACCGAGATGTGAGACGAGACTTCATCCCTATGACGCGCCTTGCCGGCATAGAACGCAGACCAGACGATCTCATTCCTCACGCTCCCATCAAACGAAAGCCACGACCATGAAGGGAGGTGAGTGATGCGGCTGTGATTCCAACCGCTCCCAAATCGCTGCAGGTCTGCGGCGGGACGCGGGTGCTGGCGGATGGTACTCCAGAGGAGATCGATGTGCACGCTCTCGAGCCAAATACCGCATAGGTAGGTTGTGTTGTTGTCTTGGTATTGGTCCTTGACGGCGTGGATGGCAAGGAGTTTGTCTTCGAGCATGGAGAGGATTCGGACGGAATAGTTCTCCGCCACCCAAGGCCAGTAATATCCGAAGGAGGAGGGGGTTTGGAGAACAGGATCGCCGACGCCGCCGAATCTCCATGGCTTTGTGTTCTCGTCTGTGGGTTTCGAGGTAGGAGGTGAGATGATGTTGCCCAGGTCAAGAGCGGTGAGGAACTCCTCTGGTGAAGGCTCGCCGCCGGAATGGGAGGCCTTGCGGCAGACCCAATAGGGCTGGAAGCTTGAGAAGAGGAGGATCCGCCGGGATAACATGGATTCCTGGAACGTCCAGCCACGCTGGTGAAGGGGTTCGAACTCGGAAACAGCGCGTGGACGACGGTCATCACCTGAAGCGGGGACGACTTGCTTGGTTGAGCCAATCAGCCCACGGCCGTAGGCGCACCATTTGGCTTCAAATATGTTACCGTCTGGGAGGATCATGGGTGCTGAAAAGAAAGGGCAGGTTTTCGGCTGCAGGAAGCCGCGGCTGGCACCGTCGGCGACACTCGCGGCGATGGTGAGGTAGGCACCGGCATAGATGTTGCCCATATTGGCAATTTCGAGTATCTTGTCTTGGCCGCTGTCCTGCACGATGCAGAGGGCATCGATCCAGACGTACGTCACACCAAGCCATGTGCAGACTGTGATGGCATCTTTTATGGTTTTTGGAAGGGACGAGAACTCAATGTTCTTCTTATGAGCGTCGACATTGGCGCGGAGGGTGACTAGCGGAGTGTGCACAGCAGAGTCGCCCCAGCAGTAGCTCAACGCAATGTAGCGTAGGGGATTCTCCTGAACCTCTTCTGTCTCGATAAGACGGACGTCTGGTGCTCCCCCGATGCCTCTATGTCCAATTTTAAGGAGGCGCTTTGGACGCCCCGTAGGCGTAGGAGGAACGAAACAGGAATGTCTCGTATCACAATCTTTGATCCAGTTGCGGATGAAGCCGATAGTGTCATCCGACGTGGTATCCCAAAGAGTTGGCCTCCCAGGGATAAACTCAGCAGCAACAGAGTCTGCATATCTTCCATATCAGCCTTCGTCGCCTCACTTGGCCAGAAATTTCACTTACCACGCTCAACAAAAATCTTGAACCAAGCAAACGACCACCCCGAATCAGTATGAATATACACCTGATTCGGATTCGGACCCGACGTGGTATACTCAAACCGAACCGTGAACACATCAGGGTCCCGCCACAGCTTGGCGACAGCATCGAGCGCATCCGAAGCTCGTCCGACCAGGTCCCTCCCCAGAGGAAAGGACGCGACCGTGGGCTTCGTCCATTTCACCTGCCCGGGACCTTTGCGGCCTTTACGGTCCCGCGCGACAAGGAGGGCACGGAGCTCTCGGCACAGGGGGCATTGTGAAGATTCTGAGTCGCACTGCGACAATGCGCTACGCCGACCCGAGTGGGTGAAGGTGGGGTGTTGGGGCGCGGAGCGTTGAGAGGAGCGGAGAAAGTTGATGCGCCGGGAAGAGGGTTTTTGATGGTGGTGGAACCCTTGGCTCCAACCCGAGGTCAGGAGGTTTCTGCAGTTTACGCAGATTTGTGGCTCCATCTGGTCAACTTGATGGGAGCGGGATTTTGGGTACGCGGGTGCCGAGCCTGTTGTTTCTGCAGGAACGAAGGTGGACCGACGGGACTTGGCCCCGCGGTTGGACGAGCGGTGGGGTTCTGTGGCGGAGCAGCTCCTGGTCATTGGCTGAGTACCTGCATGTACCTGAGACTTAACGATCAGGTAACCGCGACCGCCTCCTGAAACAAGGGGACTCATCAGCACTTGGCAAAGGCACTCAGACTTTCACGCCGCCCAATCGACAGCAATCAATGTTGGAGAGAATGAATATAGTTTGTCAAGCCCACCTCTCCAAGGCGCCGTCTATCTCATAGTCTACCGATTTCGTCTACATCACTTCAAAACCTTGACAACAGCATCCCTGAACGTCCCACAGTTGACAGAGTCGGCCTTATACACAGGATTGTCAGTCTTATAGTCAGTGGCCGTCTTCGGCACCTTGTCCTGCTTCGCCTTGGTGGTCGCGCCGACGTATCTCAGCGTCTTGCCGACACTATCACCCTTGGCGGAATCCCAGTTGGGGCTCCTGATGTCGGTCTTGCCGTCCGTCATCTTGATGAGGTCGTACATACGGGCCTTGAACTTGCGGGTGATGGTGGTGATGGCAACTGGGTTCTTCTTGGTGACCTTGGAGGTTGTCGACACCTCCTCGAACTGGCCGACAATCACGGCGACGTGGTCGAAACCAAGCTTTTCCTGCACCTTCTTGATCTCGGCCGCCGTCTCTTTGTTTGCCGGGGGCTGCGTGCTGCCGAGGGGCCACTCGACTTGAAAATAGTGGTAGGAGTTCGCCGCGATGTTGACACCAGCGGCCTTGGCCACTCCAAACGCCTTTTTCCAGTGTGCGTCTTCGTCGATCACAGGATCCGCGCGAGCTTGGAGGTAGGCGTCCTCAGTTGCGACATCCTGGATGGCGATAGGGCCTGCAACCGCAAGGGCGGCGAAGAGGGTGGAAAGGAGGGCTGAGAACTTCATTGTGAATGGGTGTGATAGAGACCTGTGCTGCTGACCGGGCTGTGATGATGAACACTCCTCATGAATTGTGGCAGATTTATGCTGCTACTTATTCTTTTTTCCCTCCACCATAGATATCGTGGGCTACACCACCTTGATGCACCTCGCGGACCTTTGTGCACAGCAGGATCCAGACGGCTCAATCGCTTGTCGCAGTCGTGACATTTTGAGTGGCTTAGGCCTCAGTAGTGCTCACTCCTCAGCTCCTGTTCTCCGCCTCATATATGCCAAGAAAATATCCTCCAATTAGACACTGATCAATGTGCCACGTTTTATACAAGTCTCTGACGTTTCTCTATACTTTGATTGCTATGTAATCTTGTAAGCGATTCCGATATTAATGCTCATCCTCGTACCCGCTTGAACCGAACTACTCAGTCAGCCTAGGGCGGCTCCGGAGGTATTAAGCAGGATGAGCCAATGGGACCAAGACAATGCACTCTAATTCCGCTGACTGCGCCTGTTGGCCCGCTGACTGCGCCTGCTGGCCCGTGGAGGGTGAGCGGCAAGAGCGGCAACCCGGGTCCCACCGCATGTGCAGTGGGGCTAAATCGAACGACTCCGGGTCAAGGCGACTGATTGCCTCCTTCCTCCCGTAATAAACTAACGCCGCAGCCAAATTGAACTCTGAGTCGCCAAAATATCTGAATCAAGACATATTCTTCACCTCGTTCTGCTCCACCGTCAGCAGATACGCGGAGTAAAGCCAACTAGGTAGGTCGTATTCGGCCCACTTAGCATCAGCATCCCATTCCTGCACTCGCTCGCTCACCATCCCCAAATCTCATCAAGCAACACAACACGACTTAGGGCAACAAAATGGCGCCATGTGAAGACTGGGAGTACGAGATGGTCAACAAACTGGTTGCACAGGGCAAGCTCAGCATCGAGTTTATCACGCAGCGACTCGACTCGACCATTGCAACAGGCTCTGGTTTCCCGGATGAGGCGAAACTAGAGCTCAGACACGTGTTTGACACGGCTGCAAACAACGAGGGGCTGTTGACGGAACCCTCTCTTCTCGTGCTGTTGCAGAGGAAATCAACCATCGCTCTGTCTCCTGAGCTCGCCGAAGCCAACAAGATCATATTCTCTGCCCTGAAATACCTCAGTACCCTGCCCTTTGGACCCAAAATAGGTACCCATGTTGAGGGCATTACTTTTGCCGAGTTCAGTCGGGCGCTGGTGTGGATTCTGCCCGAGACCTCGGGGTGGCTCTTTGAAGAAGATAACTTCTCTCGCGCACGCAAACCGGCCGATCATCGCAGGCTTCTCTTCCAAAGCATCGCCCTGAGACATGACCATCCGCTTTACGAAGCCTCTATCGCACGCAAGTTGGCACTGCGCAATGCTTTCAACACAGACCAAGAGTTTGGGGCTGACCTTTCTGCAATGAACTACGATGACGACGGCGACGAGAGTTTCCACGACCTATTAGAGATTCTCTACTCGAGCCAGGACCAGATTCCCGGCCGACTGGGGGCTAGGCCGGACTCTCTCCGGCCCTTGGCAAAGAGAATCTCCACCGAAACTGACCTCCCCGTCATCCGCACTCTCGGCATCCCAACTGAGCGCTTTATCACCCTCATCCGCGTCTTGCTGGCGATGCAATTCCACCCTCCAGCCACTGGAGAAGAGCCTGTCAATCTCCTCTCCTTCACCCCTGCGGCTGTCGCCATCTGCGCCGCCTTCGAGGCACCAGACACTCACCACCTTATCACCCACCCGTCTTTTGAGAGCGCATTGGAGCACCTCGCTCCATACCTCTTCGACCCTCTTCACCAGTTTCTTTCGCTAACTTTCCTGGGGCGCACACACGGCCACCTCTCGGCTAATATTGATGCACCGATACACCTTTCGTCCACCCCAAGCCCGGACAGCATCCTCACGATCCCTCTGGTTGCTCAGCTTACGGCCTTCCTGTGCTGGAGTTTCGATTACACAAGCTTGGAAGCTCACGCCATGTTCACGCCGTCGGCTCCTGCTGAGAGTGCATCACGCTTGATCAAGTCGTTAGTGCCGCCTAACAACTTTGAGCCTCCGGCACTGCTGCTCCTTCAAGGGTACAGCACGGTCACTTCTGAGCGGGTTGTGTTTGGGCTGTTTACGCCTCATCCGGACAAAGGTATCACCTCCTGCCACTGCCCACCCCCACACATACACCCCATTTGCCAGTGTAACTCGAGTGACTAACAAACATATCCAACAGACGGTGATGCAATCCAAGACGTCTCCGTTCCACACGTAATTGGGAACCACGGCTGCATGCTCTTTCAACTAGCACCAGTCCACGGTGTCTTCCGCGGCACCATCGGCAAGCCAGCTTGGAGCGTGCTTGACGAAGAGACGGTAGTTTTCGGGGAGGTTGGGGGAGCTGGTGTTTCTATGACTCTGGCTCTGCCAAGCTCGGGATCGAGACAGGAGGGAGGCGAGGGGAGAGTGGGAAGGGCAAGTGTTAGGCAGATTGTTGTAGACAGTGGTGATGAAGAAGAGAAGGATGAGACAAGGGGGTGGGATCGAGAGGAGGGCTGGTTCGAGGAGGCGAGGGCTAGGAAGGAGCGTGAGAAGGAGGGTTGGACGTATGAAGCGGATGTGAAGAGGGGGAATTGGATTGTGGAATTTGAGATTGAGAGGATGGAGGCTTGGAGTGCGAGGGAGTTGGAGTGAAGTGAGATTTGTGGAAATATAGGAAGGGGCTTTTGTATGTTGGCATTTACCTACACAGTTCTGACAACCCCGCCGCCCGCATCTTGCAGGAATATGCGCCTATGAAATTGTGGGGTGCAGAACAGTTCAAGGACAATTGCGCAGTTGACCAGGGCAGTGGGGGAAGGAAGCATTTGCAAACCCCCCCCCGCGAGCACACCGCTTTGACGCAGGACGGTCAGGTAGCTGTGGCCCAACCAATGGCCGTAGGACTAACGATTCCGCCCAGCTCATTGGATGCGGGGCGTCACGCTATCTCCTTCCGTTGGGCAGATGTGAGGCAGAATCCAATTTCTCGCACTGCATCCGTCTGAAGCAGTGGTTTCCCCCCAAGGCGACCCAGACCGCCATAGACAGGTTGTTGTTTTCAAGTTTGTTGCATTCTGATATTTCGGTCAAGTGCGAGGGTGCCTCTCGTCAATCCCACTTCGAATCAGGCTGAGGCCTCAACCCCTCAGCTGCTGATCCGGAAACCCGACTGGTTTTTGCGGCTTGCGACCTCCAGTGCCACCCGCCCGCGCGATCGCTTTCGCCCAGCAACCTACTCACTTAAGCGCATTGCACGCTGTCCATCTCGACCTCCACAAGATGGCTTCCTCGGGCGCACAAGCTGGAGCCAGTCGGCCCGAGATAAGCCCTCTAGGAGTTGCCAAAAACGGCAATGTCACGGCCATGAAAATGTTGCTAGGGCGGGCCGGGGGCGGGAATATCAAGACTTTTCGATCAAGAATCCTCATTTCGGACGCCAACCGATCAAAATTCGAAATCCAGGATGAAGATGGGAGGACACCACTATCATGGGCCGCCGGGAACGGGCATTCCGAGATCGTGCAGCTACTCCTTGACAATGGAGGGGTTGACATTCGCGCCCAGGACTCTACTGGGCGAACACCAATGTCATGGGCAGCTGGGAATGGGCACACAGCGGCCATCAAACTACTACTGGCCAAGGATGAAGCGGATGTCCACTTGTTGTTTATTGCCGACAGGTACCATGGATGGACACCGCTGGAGTGGGCGATCAAAAACGACCGACAGGCTGAGGCTCTACTACTACTCACCGAGATCCTCGACAATCCGGACCTCGCAAATTGCGTATTACCAGCAATGTGGCCGTGGTGGATTGCAACTACAGAAGGCAAACTACCGACAGAACCGCTTCCAATCACCCCTGACGAGTTCGATATGCTTTTCGAGAGATGGCGTCGGCTCTCACTGATCCAAAATGCGGACTCCTCCCAATCGAACTTGAACGTCATCACAGACTCCCTGCTCATCTTTGCTGCTTGCCAAGGTCGCTCTAATCTAATGACGGAGCTAATCAGGAGCCCTGACCCACCCTCCTGGAACCATCTAGATATCTACCCTTTCCGTGGGCCTGGGCCCAAGGCATACGGGTACATTTTGGAACAGGCGCTGCTGGCTGCGGGGAAGCATGGGCATGTCGCCACGGTTAGGATAGTACTTGGCCGACTTCACCCCGAAAGCAAAGGCCGAACGCCATTATCGTATGCTGTTCGATACGGATATGTTGATGCCGCCCAAGCTCTTCTTGATGCCGGAGAGGACCCTGAGTACCTGGATGGTGGTGGAACGGCCCTCTGGTGGGCAGTCGAGAAGGGAAAATTGGCCATGGTAGACCTTCTTCTCAGCAACGATAAAGTTGATCCAAACCCCGTCTTCATGGGCAAAACACCACTGTTTGCGGCAGTCCAGCTCGGAAATCTCGAACTCGTCAAGACCTTGTTGACAAGTCGGAGAATTGCCGTCGACCTAAGCGGCACTGATGGCCGAACACCTTTATCACATGCTGTAAAGAGGGACCATCTAGCAGTTGCGGCGTTACTTCTACAACGAAATCCCGACCCGACGGGGCTTCTGGCGCACGCGGCCAAGTACGGAACAGTTGAGATGGTCAAGGTACTTTTGGACGCCAAAATCGACCCGAATCCCAAGGACCTGGATGGCAGAACGCCACTTTTCCTTGCTACAAAAGCAAGACGGTTAAGTATTGTGAAGACGCTTCTAGGGAGAGATGACGTCGATCCGGAGATTATTGACGACAAGGGGAAGTCTCCGTTCGAATTGGCCTTTCGTCATTTCCAACAGAGAGAGGCCCGTCATGACCCCATCATGGACCTTTTTCTAAAAAGACTTCCCCTCGTTCCAGCGGGCCAGCTGTTATGCCTGTTCTGTCAACGATTGAGGAATAAATCAAAATTGGGCGGGTTCAAAGGACGACACCGTTCACTCCTCTTGTTTCCCTTAGATTCCGATAAAGTGACATGTACGTTATGTCGCTTCATTTTAGATCATGCCACAAGGAACACTCCTAATCGTGATGGTTGGCTCGAAATAGAGATCGACGGGTCACAATTCCCACACTGGGATGTTCTGATCACAACCACCACGACGAGTTTTACCCGAGCAATCAAGGCGAAGCCTGGCATCACCTACCACTGGCCCACCGGTATGTTGCCACCCGGGATTTTATTTGAGTACCTACTAACTTGAACCGACAGAGGGCCGTGTCGATCAAGCTGTTTGGCGGAGCAGCCATACAGTCGATCTTGATGAGAGTATTCGCGTTATCCAAGGATGGGTTGAGAAATGCTCCACCCATAAGCACTGCCACATTGGGGATTCCGATTTCCCTAAGAGACTGCTGGAGCTCGACTTTACACAGCCTGACAGAAAGCTAAGACTGGTTGACAATCGAAATCACCAACAGGGCCGATACGCTGCATTGAGCCACTGCTGGGGATCCCCGGAGACAGTAGCAAAAACAACTTTGCAGAACTACAGTGATCACCTCGGCGCTGTATCGTTCGAGAGATTACCGAACTCTTTTCAGGACGCAGCCGAGGTGGCCTGGAGGCTTGGCATTCATCACCTGTGGATCGACAGCCTTTGTATCATTCAGGATGATGCTAGAGACTGGAAACAAGAGTCGACGAAGATGAACGAAATTTACGAAAACGCGTTCATTACCATTGCTGCTACTGCATCTTCTAGTTGCGAGGAGGGCATCCGATTCAGTCGTCAACCCGCCGAGTGCATGGATGAAACTCAGCCGTTTTATGTTCGGCGGCGTGCGGATCCAGAGTCTCTTCTCGAAGAGCCACTTTACCAGCGTGGTTGGACCCTACAAGAAACCGTGCTGTCTCGCCGTCTGGTACACTTTGCCAAAGACCAGCTTTATTGGTCCTGCCGCAGTGTAAATCACTCGGAGGATGAAATGTATATCGTTGAGACCAGCACCTTGGAAGAACTCTGCTCACAGCCTGGAGTCGCCGCCCATAATCTGTGGTGGTCCTGGTTGGAAGACTACTCAAGGCGGAAACTATCAATGCCCCAAGACAAGCTACCGGCCATTGCTGGCTTGACGCGAAAGTTCCAGAGTCTGGCCAAGATGACACCTGCTGTGGGGCTGTGGATGGAAGACATACATCACGGACTCTTATGGCAGCCAACAAAGCCGGCGGCTCGAACCTTGACCGACATCCCGTCCTGGTCTTGGGCTTCGGTTGACGGCCCTGTGAGACTGCTGTATCACCGCGCCAAAGGTCAACCCGAGGATTTACACACCCAGGCTGTTGTCAAACCTCAAGAGCTCACAGTTCGCTGGGAAGGAGAGCAATTCACATCAAGAATATCCCAAGCTTCACTACGCATCAAAGGCCGTCTCAAGCAAGCAAATTACACCACCACATACTCCCAGATGTTCTCTCTCGATTACGGGAGCACCTGGCGACGCGACCTCGAATATCTACCCCATGGGCAACTGTTTCACGAGGGTTCTTGGACAAGCCCTCGCGTAAGCTATCTTTTCTTCGATGACGGCCAGGGTCCAAGCCACAACAGAGAGATATGGTGTCTTCAGCTGTCTACCAACCCCCCTAGAGGGTTCACATCTCAAAACACGCACAATTTCTTGATTCTCCAGCCGACTGGGGGTTCTCGGGATGAGTACCGGAGAATTGGCGTTGGGTGTGTCGAGGATGAACAGCCGCTGTTCCGAGACTATGACCTCTTTCGTGATGTTGAGGTCCAGGAGGTTGTTCTGGTCTAGTTACAAAAGCCCAGGTGGGGCTTATTCGACATTGGGTGATATTGGACCATTGGCGCGTTAGTGATGACAGCAATATTGTGGTTTCATTGGGTTGGGTGGGTTTCGCACCACGCGCCTTTCCTGCCAACATCGACCCCTTCCTTGGCTTAGAGGGGGAGTTGAGCGCCGTCTGATTGATGGAAGGTACATCCATCCAGGGATTTACAAATGCCAGCTCAAGTAGTCAAACCCACCATTCCTCAGTCTTCTGAACCCCGTAACCTCCCCACCGCAGCGCGGATAGATGAAATAGCCCGTGGCCTTCACTTTATCCCAACACTCAGCACAGTAGATCCCATGTATGCATGGCTCCATAACACCCTTATCCTCCTTTTCCCGAAAGCACTCCTGGCATTTGAGTTCCTGCCGCCTTTTTTCTAGCTCTGCTTTCACCTCCCCCAGCTCCTTTCTGTACGATTCAGCCAACATCCGATTTAAGGCCGCAAGTTCCAAAGTGGATTTCTCCAGCTCATACGCAGAATTACGCAACCGATCCGAGTTGTCCACTCTCTCTTGAAGACGGGCATAATCACCATGACGGGTGTATCCATGACATTGACTTTGTGCCAGAATTTTCATCCTCTCGTTCGCGAGCTCAACGTGGTCGTCTGTCGGCTCGCGAATCCCATCTAGATCCACGGCAAGTTGGTGAATCTCACTGTAGGGCTTCCTGCCATGGAAACAGTCATGAAGTTTCGAGGGGATGCCTGGGATTTGCGAGAGGGACTCGATTGCTGTGCAGGCGAGGGTTCGAAGTTTGTACCGCTGTCTCAGCAATGTGTGGATTTCGGTGTGCAGCTCGGCCTCTCGCTCGCTGCGGTTGGCAGTTGAAGGGCGGGAAGCGAAAGGTTGGTGGGTGATGGGGTCAGGGGCACCGCTCTGGGTAGGTCTGGGTGCGTCGTGTGGGACTTGGTGCATTTTGAGCTTAGACATATCTGCATTACGGCCAATGTCTGACTTTAGTATTGAGGGTGTATCCTGATGGAGTGGTTCGACTTGTCGAGAAGGGTTGTGCATCGAGGCATTCAAACCTCCCTGCTTCTTGTTGGGCGCCATTTTCTAGTCCAACAAGGGGGACTGGGTTTGCCTTGGTCGAGGTTCCTTTCCTGCTAGATGAACTCGGCTCTGCGATGTCGGTGACTGCAGTAATTGCCTGAGGGCCAGGTAAAGGGAGTATCGCTCCCTTTCTTATATGCATACCTATGCACCTCAGTTCTCCTGCGTTGCCGACCCAGGGTTTCTTTGTTCAGCAGTTCTTGTTGATTCCAATACTCTACCACAATCTGGAACATCATCGCACTCCTGAAACAACCAACTCACCACCCTCCAGCAATCAACAATGCAAAAAGATTCAAAGACACAACACCTAGTTCAAAGAACGCGTTGATTTCACGTTTCCCCAAGCTACTAGCAACAGAATTCCACTCGATTCCATTCCAAGTCTTCACACCACACTACAGCAGCCATTGGACTCAACCAAACCTACAACGTCGGCGGCGTCAACAGGTTATTCTCCAAATACGACGTCAAAAAGTCCATCTTCCCCACGGGCACGCCCTTCGCCCTCAGAATCGCATACGTCGTGGTAGTATGGAAGTACACATTCGGGAGCGAATACCCAAATACATAGCCCTTAATCTCGGCCGTAGCCGTGCCCCTCGGGCCCAGCTTCATCTCGACGACCTCGCTGTCCTTGTCGGCCAGGTCCTCCTTGGTGATGGTCTCGAGCAAGGCGAGGGTCTTGTCGACGCGGGCGATGAGCTCGTCAAGAGTGGATTCCTTGTCCTCCCACACGGGGTAGGGGGCCTTTTGGGGGACGATGCGCTCGAGGGCTTTCTTGATGGTGTTGGAGACGGTCTGGACTTGGAAGCTCAGGGGGAGCATGTCCTCGATGAGGCGGAGGGTGGCATATTCCTCGGTGGGGGAGTGGGCCTTGGCTTTTTGGAGGATGGCCTTGAGGGACTTGCAGGAGTTGATGAACTGAGTGATGCTCGCGTCGAAGAGATTGACGGGGGCCATCTTGTTGTTGTGTGGGGGAATATGAGGAAGATGAATGATGAGAGATGTTGGGTTTGGTGTAGGCTCTGGTAAACTTCAGATGATGTGAATAAAGAGAGAGGGGGTTATACGTCAGAATGGCGAATACTCCTCATCATTCTATATACTCCTCATCGACAGGCGATCCACACCTCGGGGACCAATGGCTGAACAGTCGCCGACCCCCTGAAACAAGTGGAGCGGCTGCTCCATCACCGATCTCCTGCACGCCAAAACCGCCAAAACCGCGTAATCAAAAAAGGTTTGCCGACGCTAAAGCATTGGGCCGCGATCGCGTTCAGATCTGTACGTGGAATGTTTGTTTCCCCGAGTTCCTAGTGTCTTACGTCCCTATAGCGCAGATTAATAATCAGATAGAGCCGCAATGAACAAGGGGATGAGAGGAACGGGGTGCAAACAACGCGGACTGCAATTGCCTTACCGCTTAATTGAATTAGTCATCCGTGATCTTCAGGGGTAGTTGTGCCTTGCTGATAAATCAAAGGTTGCTCCGCAATAGGCCTCAAGTACCACTAGGGACGGCAGCGGTGCAACCATTCAATGCCGGTGCGGGGGTGGATTGGCCTGGTGGGAGACTCCGTGCAAAAGGATCATTTGGGAAATTGCCGGAAAAAAACAAAGCAGGTATCGACACAAAATTTCAACGCAGAGTTGTTGAGCGTATTGTTGAGTTGCAAATAGGTGTTGGTCGACGACAACATCGTCAGTCATAATTCGTAATCTGTGGGATCAAGCGTTTGAGCGTCCTCCGTTTCCTTCCCCGCGCGGCCCCACTTGCTTCAAAGGCCGAGCACCGCATTGGCATGCTTGACAGCGTCCTCGCCGCCAGGCGTTTCTCCGTTCACGACGGTGAGCGTATCGAGGCCCATGGACTGGACGCCAATGGGGTCTCCATGTTTCCTGACATGCTCTGCTGTTGGACGCCCGACATGCTCAGATTCACCCTGCCCACCAGGGAAGTCCGGAGCCGGGGTTCCGTGGAGGAACGCGTCCCTCTGTCGTGCCACGTATCTCGCACTGGCCTCGGTAGTTGGGCAAACGGGTATGTACAACACACTGGAATCCGACACACCATTGTGTACCTTATCGACGGCGTGGATTGCTTTGGATATGTCAGAATACTCCTGTGCAACATCGGTTATAAATGAGCTTACTGTCGCAGTGCCACACTACATAGTCCCCAGGCTTCACCTTGGGGACGTGTACCATGGTTTTCTCCAACTCAAGGTGTGGGTGTAAGCCGTCGGGGAACTCCTGTCCGTGTCCGGGTGTTGCGCCTTGCAAGTCGCTTGTCATTCCCTCGTCAGCGGTAAACTCCCAGTTCTCGGCGTCGAGATACCTCGCGTCCCGTGCAGACCCCTCAAGCGGTGTGACAGAACGGAAGAAGGGTCGCAGGAGCGAGTATGCTGTGCTCTCTCGCAAGAGGGGGTTGACCAACAGTGTCCCCTCTCTGGGTCCCACATCGCTCATCGACAACCAGCCCTGCCACATTCTAAACATGCTGCAACTCCCGAGACCGCCGTACAAGTCTGTTACGGCATGCACGCGGCCGCTGGCGTCAAAGGGGTCGTACTTTTGCCAGTCGCCGCGGAATACATCGTCGTACACCCCTCCCCGACCGTACCCGTCCTTTTCCCACCGCTCGACACTCCCGCCATCTTGATGGGGCCCTAAAGCGAACCGAGCATCGCCAGGCTGTCTGATGCGAAGACGGTCGGCGTAAGATAACGGGGTGCGCAAAGAGATGGGAGAATCCGGATCAGAAGTATGCCACAGCGATGTCATGAGAGCCTTCTGTGTCTCAAGCATTGCCGGATGGGTGCGTGCGCGAAGCTGTGGTGCCGACCAGTACAGCTCAATCACCTGGGGGTTGTTCGCCGGGAAACCTGCCACAGCAATCATCAGTGAGCATTCGAGAGAGAGTGCTCAGGCTTCGCGTGAAGATACTCACCCCGTGTCTGTGGATTCCGCCTCACATACTCCTCGATTTCGAACTTGTATGCTCTGGCCTCGTCCTCAGGGATTACCCCCCTGACCACTGCAACGCCCCTTTTCTTGATATCGGTGACCTTTCTCTTGAGGTCATCATGAAGATTGGCGAAGTTCACTTCGGGGATGACACTTGACCCACACTCCGCTACTAGCTTGTTTTCCCGCCGAAGCGCGGCCAGTAATTTCTTCCAGCTAGCAATGACTGCCTCCTCGTTGCCGGCGACGAGCTGGAGCTTGAGTTGGCGAAAACGGTCGGGAAGGGGCTCTGCTTTTTTTCCGGACAGCGAGGCGAATGAATCTGAGATGTCACCTTCACGCTTCCCGCTGACACCCATTGACGCCATGAAAGCGACGCCTGCCGAGCGGCACGCGATCGACTTCCGTGGGAGGTGGCGGAAGGAACGTCCGAGGAGAGCACGCTGTTGAAGCATTTTGAGAACTTGGCGTGAATCAATAGTTGGCGTTATTGTCCATTCCGGTCTAGCTGCACGGCGGAGGGGTTTTGTACCAGCTGCCCACGTTAGTAGCCATTCTCATTGTCGTCGCCGCCGACCTTCGCCGCCGACTCAAGGTGAGTGAGCGGGCGGGCGGAGATGCTGCTTTAGGAAAGTGCGATTGGCGCTGGCCACCGACGTCATTGTGCCCCACTGCAAGTTTCCGCTTGTCCGCTGTGGTCCCTGCACGGACAGCCCACAAGAGGAAGGCCCGACGGAAGTGGGAGCCGTCGTCGCGCTCCGCGTTTTCGGTTGCAGTCATCCAGCCGAATTTCAATGAACGCCGACTGCTAAAATTCCGACAAGTCCACACCAACCTGCGGAGGCTCCTTTCTCGTCACATCGTCCGCTCAAGTGTCGGGGCCGTTGTTTACATCCAATTGCCCTGCGGGGTTTACCTGCTGTGCTCAACTTCAATATGGCCGTGCCGAAGCGTGGCTCCGCGCAACCGGTGAGATTTGTGGGCCAGGACGCCGCTGGCCTGCCCGTCAAGCGCAAGCAGGTCCACCAAGCCTGCGAGTCGTGTAAGAGAAGGAAGGTGAACGCTCCTGTGTACTCTTCATCGTCCCATCCACCCGCTGACAACAGGGACAGAAACGCTGCGATCATGTCCTGGACAGCGACTTGGAGGCATCCGATGCCGCCGCCCGGCTTTTGCAGTTCCAATCTGCATCTGAGAGTACCGGGAGGGAATCGCCGGCCGCTACCGGCTCGACAGCGGTCCCTAGTCCTGATAGCCATTCCGGCCATGCCGGCCACCGCCCGGAACAGGGCCGTGCTGCCCCGTTTCTTGGCGACCTCAATCCCGAGGGAGTATTCGTCGAGGCAACCATGACTGAGGTCACCAAGCTTGTCCCGGTCGAGGCCGAAGGGGACGCTCGCATTGGAATCTGGGGAACTTCCGTTGCCGAGACAGTTCACGGACGCGCCGGAGTTAGCCAGCTGGCTGGCACCCCCGTCCCGGTCCAGGACGTCCAGCGCACACCGCATCTCGTTGTGCCTGGCGCCGGTGATTCCCGGGCCGTCATTCCTGTCACCGATCCGATATCCTTCGCTAAGCATGCTGCTGAAGCTATTGTTCAGGAGCTCGCCGCCGTGGTACGCCCATCAGACGCCGCATGGGCCGCATTGAGGCAAATATACATGAAGAGGACATACCCCATCTTCCCCATTTGGCAGGAGCGCTGCCTTGTTGACGAGAGTATGCAGAAAAGTCCCCAGCCTCTCCCTGACTTGATGAAAGCTTCTGTCTGTCTTGCTGCTGCCAGCGACAGCGATGCAGCCCCATACTTATTTCTCAACAAAGCGATATCGGGACCCTGGGACAGGGAGTCAAAGCTCGTCTCGTATACTGAATACAGTCAAACGTTAGTGAGCTTCATCAAAGAAGGCGTGAGATTGCTCCAGACCAAGGAATCACGCCAACTTCTCAACAAAATCCGCGTCATGGCCCTCACCTGTATCTACTGGCAGCCCGAGCCGACAGCGCGCACAGAACCGCTCGACTTCTATGGCGGAATCGCAAGCATGGTCCACACCTACGGGATTCACCTCAAGGAGATTGTTGATCAGGAAAAGCCCAATCCAGAGGGTATCGGCCGGGGTGACGTCGGCCGGCTGTTCAGATGTCTCTATGCGCTGGACCGGTTAACATCAGCTCTTTCCGGCAGGCCTCTCATGTTCCACAACTATGATCTTCTGAAGATCCCGCAATCCGACAAGAACGATACTCCAAGCTTCAAACTGTTTATGTCGATAATCATGTACCTTGACAAGACAATCGATCTCTACCGACCGCATGCCAAAGATGATCACATCGACCTTCCCGTCCTTGAGCGCTTGATCCTAGATGCCGGCGCGCAGTATGAGCCTGATGGCATATTAGGTGGGTTTTCTCTCCCCCGGGGCCATGTCCGCCGGCTGGCCTAACTGTAATATTTGACAGCAACGTTGGAGGTTCTCTACCATACCGTGTGCGTGCTCTCAGTCAGAATGCCTCGCGATAGGTTCAAGACATCACCTCAAATGGATGACGTCCCGGGTGTCACTTATAGCCATCTGCCGCCCAGCATTCTCAACGCTAGAAGGTCACACTCTTCGGACCGAATCTTCGACATCATCAACGAGCGGGAACGCTACCATCTTAGCCCGATGCCCTTTGTGCCTTACGCACTTGCACTTTCCCTGACTGTTGCTTATCGAAAATGGCGATTCAGTCAAACCCCCATGTTTCGTTCACGCGGAAAGGACAACTTCACGGACATCCTCCCGCTTCTCGCTGATCTCGGCAAGGTGTGGACCAGTGCACGTATCAACAGCAATCTCGGAGACGCAGTGATGGCCCATGTCAGCCAAGTCGAGCATCAGAACCGGGGAAAAACGGCACGGTCTAGGGGCGAGTCGAACTACAGCGCCCCCAGCGCGAAGCGACTCCGCAGGGCACAAAAGGCGGTTCAAGGACGTACGGTCCGTTTTCAAGGGGCTGACGGTACCCGAGACAGTGCCTGTCTGCCCCAAACCGACAAGACTACAACATGCGACTCGCGAAGTAGTCAGCTTCCACTTCCAAACAACTCATCGTCCCCGTCAACCGAAAGATCTCCCGCAGAAGTGCAGGACAGCGTCAATAGTGTTGACCTAGGTAGCGAAACTCTAACAAGCCCCTGCATCTCAAGCGTCTCACCATATCCACCCTCCTTCAGCGCAACAGGAGACGGCCTCCTCGGATCTGCTGGCGCCAACTCAGAGTTCCTATTAGACCTGGATGAATCACTATTTCAGTCCTGGGACTTGATGGACACTGTCGACACGTGTTTTGGGAACAACTTGGACCCTGGCTGTCCATTTACCTGGCCCGAGTACTCTAATGAGTATAATACAGGGTACTACAACCTCCAATAACTACTAGGGCTCTCGGGATGTTTTGGGTAGGGATGGGAGGAGGTACTGCGGGATTTTATGAACCCGGATATGACTGGTATGACTTATGTCCGGCCGTAGAAGCTGAAACCGGAATGGTACCTTACAATCGGGGAAAGAAAGCGCAACGGATTCTCCAGCCTCAATAAAAGGCCAATCCATAGACCTGCTCTGTGAGAGGATGTGATACATGAGTTTTTGGCAGAATGTCCTCATCAGGGAGCATCAAACGCAATCAAGACCCGAGGCTCAGCTGGACTGCATCGCGATGAGGCTCTAATATGAAACAGATCATATTCCCGAGGGTAGTGGAGATACTCGATCGATATACATCTCAAGCCTGGGGTATCTTTTCCTCGCTCATCTTTACCCAACTAAACATCACCATATTAACATGAGAAGAAGCATTACTATTGATTGCCGGCTTCGTTCTCATAAGGTCATCAAAGGCAACCTCGCCCTCCCTCTAATAAGTATTGTGAACCAAGCCAGTAATTAGGCTGCAAAATACATCGATGCCCACAGAGGATGAAAATGTCACATTCCGGGGCACAGATTGCGAAGACACCCACCGCCACTCCCCCACTAGTGAATTCCACCATCTTGGTCATGATGCCTCCAAGAAACCTGCTAAGACCCTTCTTCAGCGGCTAGACAGTCATTGATGGCCTGGCACAGCCCAACCATGTTGTCATGAGTGGAGAGTCGGTCCAGGATAAGACGGCCATTCGACGTGACGCTGATGGAGCATATGTGACCTTCGATCGACTTGCGCTTGTTGGAAATAGTGAGTTGAAAGCGAGAATCCGCGGCTGAGAGGGCAGCTGCAAGCCGGTGCGTGTTGGTGTGTCACCCGTGGGGGCCCCATATGACGCGGCCATTGAAGGTGAGGGTACATTGGGCCGTATGCCCTTCGATAGAGTGGCCTTTTGGTTCAATCCAGACTCTGAGATCACTGCGGGGCTTCGTCGACGCTGAGCTCAAGCTAGAGAGCCAGACTGTGAAATTGTAGTGTGTGTCTCCCGCTGTGGCAATCCAGTTATTGCTGCCGGCGGAACCGAGTTGGATACCGTTACTGTTCGAATTGTGTTCCATCTCAAACGGGCTATGGTGACCTATGGCGAGGTTTCGCTGCGGCAAGGGCGGTTAAAAGTCAAAGGTGAATCCCCATGATGTACGTGGATTCTTTGATGTTCCAATCTTCTGAGGACTGGGGCCTCCAACAGATACATAATCATTTCACTTCGGCTCAATTTCATCATAACGCAATATGCCAGCAGCCTCGACAGCTCCAAGTGGCCCGCCGAGGCCTTTTGTTACCCGCCTCTCCCGCGTTCCGACCCAACGCCACCCTCCAACTACCAATACTTCAACTTGTCAGCCAATTCTGAGCTCGCATTCGACGCATCTACAGCCAATACCTTGCCGTGTCGTGTTCGAGGAAACGCAAATGAGATATGGCCTACCCCGCACCTGCAGGTGGCCTTAGAATAGGTACCCCCCAAGGTCCAGCCCCTTTCGCCGACCACGGGTATTTAAACGAACGAGCCTCAGTCCCGCCCCTGACAACCCACCGCCCCCTTCTCCGCAGCACCCCAGACTCGAACGGCTTTTGACTCAGACACTCCAAGAAACACGATACCACCCTTTCGAAACAATCGCTGGCTTCAAGATGAACAAAGAATACCAACAGCAACGGCATCTAATAGTCAGGCCGGGTCGGGGCTGGCTCTAATGTCGGTATTGGCTACGACAAACAGGTCTCGTCGCCGCCTCCCGCCGCTGCCAGGCAGCCGCAGGCCTCGACGAACAACACGGACTCAGAGCCTTTTGAGATGGAGGGCAATGAGAACAGAGACGGCATCCAGACCAGTGAGGCCGGAGAGGGCGTCAACATTGGCAAGAGTGAGGATCCTCCAATTCTACCTCGTTTTCTGTTCTTCACATTGCTGACTCTGGCCTTTCGGTCTGCTCAGGGGGTTGACTTGCCTGTCCGCCGCGCACATGCAATCAAGCCTTGTGTCAAGTCTTGTGACGCGGAGCTTTGCATTCGAAAATGAGGGGAGTGGGGAACAAGGCCGGTGCTGATTTCATGCAGTCGGTGTTGGGGTTATTCCAGGTCATCTAGACTACCTACCTACCTAGGTACTTAGCACAGCAAGACAATGTCTCGAGTTATTTGTTGCACTTCTGGTCATCGAGTTGTTCTCGCGATTGTTAAGGTAAGGTAGGTACTTTACGCGTAGAATTAAACGACAATATGGGCGGGCCCGACGCCCAATCTACACTGTATATGGAACTCGTCCCTACCAACAAGCTAATGGCCATTTCAAGCTCCCCGTTCCTTTCATTTATTTGCTTTCTGCTTCAGAACCAGTCGACCCTTCTAATGACGGTAGCTCAAGTGGCATCCCAAGACTTCCAGGTTTGTTGCTCTGTCACAAGTTTGGACACAGCCCAAACCACTTGATGAGCCCCCACGCCATGGGTCACATGAGGGGGCCGGTGGAGATGGACGTGAAGGGGGGCTCAACGTGCTGACGGGCTGTTGGAAGCCAGGCTCGCTGCGACCGAGGTTACACAGCATCACCCCCGTATTTACGGCCCAGTGCTGCAAGTGGTGTCTTGCGCGTGCACTTGAGTGGCGGGCGATTTCTGCATATGTCCTTCAATGCCCCCAAAGTCATCTTTGCGGCACCAATGATGTTATTTTCTCCCGCGGCTACAGCGGTTCGTCCAAAAAGGGACAGAACACATGCATCCAACCAACTCTTTAATGCCACACCCGTTCTTCCATTGGTACACATGGAATTCCAAGCTCCAGTAGACCAATATGGCGATGCTTGACTGGCGAAAGTGTTGACCCAGAGCATCACATTCACGATGTCAAGGTGGACCTAGAATCCCGGCGAGGCAATGGAAGAAGCCCTGGGCGCTGCTGGTGATCAGACGACGAAGTGGAATGGCGATATTACTGTTGTGAGGAAGGAACTCGCCGCCGTGAAGAAAGCCCTATAGGTACAGATGTGTGGGTGCGGATAAAACCCGCAACTCAACCGTGAAGTACAGTTGCAGTTTGTCTTCCACCGCCCTTCCTATCTTGTCTAGGTAGCAAGACCGCTGTTTCGCTGGGTGGTAGGTGAGTATAGCCAATCATCCCCAAGCCACTGCTCTGAGGGCTGCCTCGAACCATTACTGCCAAGGACATCTTGAACATGGGAGACGGGCCCCTTTTTTGTTAGCATGGCTAAATCATCATCCGGTTTTCGTCAAAGCCGCATTCATCTCCCAGGCACCTTCGACCCCACCACTTCTTGTATGATTGTTTTATGTTGCAGCTATTCCTCTCCAAGGCTATTAGCCGTGCTGCGAGATACTTATGCACAAAGGCATTCCAATTAATAAAGAGTAACAAACTCCAAAAACAAGACCAACAGTTCACAAAATTCGGGAAGCCCAGGTACCTCTAAACTCCACCGACGTCCTCAAAACGGGTTCCTCGCCTTGGCCACAGCAAGTCTCGGCAAACTGCTAATCGAAGCCGGGATCCAATTCGGCGATGGCCTAACAATAACCACAAGTTAGCATCGTCCCAAATACCCCTATTTCAAGTCAGGAGTAGGCTCACAATATCCCCTCCTTCCAAGTCCCACCATCCCCCGGCGTAGGTGACGTCAGCCCCTCACCCCCCCTCGCCTCCCTCACCACCGAACTCTCAAACTCCCTCCGCATCCCCAACACCGTAAGCAAATGATCCAACTGCAACGGCACCCCCTCCGCCCGCGCAAGCGTCCTCGCAGTGCATATCGCATGCGCGATCTCCCGCCCGTTGAGCTTCTCAGCCATGAGATGCCAGCGATCGACGTCCTTGTCGGGGCTCATATCGAGCTCTGCCTCGGGGATCAGGGACAGGAAGAGCAGCCAGAGTTGGCGGCGGGGTTCAGGGCCGGGGGTGTCATAGGCTAGCGCGAGGTGGATGTGGGAGGTGAGGGATGTGGAGAGGGCGGAGAGGCGGCTGGTGGTGAGGAAGATGGTGCCGGAGAAGTGTTCTAGAAGGCGGATGAGAGCGGTGGGGTGGTGCGGGTTGGGGGCGGGGAGGTCGGCGTGGTGTTGGGGGAGGAAGGTGTCGGCGTTGTCGAGGAGGAGGATGGCACCCCATTTTGTGGCGTGTTGGAAGATTTGTTTCAGGTGTTGTTCGAAAGTGGCGAGGGAATCGTTCTGGTTCAGGTCGCCTGGCGAGAGGGGGATGATCACTTTCTTCGCGCCTTCGGCGGCGGTTTCTATCGAGGGTGTTAGTTTTGCTGCGGGGGGGTGGGGTTGGTGTATTGGGGATGAGCTTACCAGCAGTGAGTGTCTTGCCCGTGCCGTGACTTCCGTGGAGCAAGATGATAAGCCCCTTGCCCTTTTGCTCGGTATCATCGTGGAAGTTCTCAGGGGAGACATGGGATCCAACGAGCGCCTTTAGGGTTCGCTTGTGTCGGTCCGGAATTAGTAGGGAGTCCCAGGGGGATTCCTTCCACTCAATATCGCTGAGATTATCGAGGTAGTACCGGCACCACGCCTTTTTATTGGGCGAGTATCCGACCACAAACGGCGGGCATAGCAGAGGATCTGCCTCGCCGCTCGACTTGATGACAGGAGTCTTGAACACCACCTCCTTGTCAAATGTGCGACGGTCAAGGATGATCCTTCCAGTTTCCTGCCCCGAATTAACATCGTTGTGTGCGGAGCGAGGGGAAAATGCTTACCAAGAAGGGTTGCCAATGAGCATCCGAAATCGGGCGAAGAGCACCGTCCGATGACGTCTGTAAATACTTGGCTTCGCCGTCGTAATACTTGAACTGCACATCCCGGTTGATGGCAAGATACTTGGAGCCCCTTGCCTCCAGACGTTTCCGCAGTGAGACATAGTCGCCGTTCCAGAAGGTCAAGGGGTAGATAGGAAGCTCCGCAATGTCGATCAAGCCGTTCTGGTCGAAGATCTTCCGTTGGATCACAGTTCGAAGCTCAGTATCGCCTTCAAGCTCACCGCTGCTGTCGGTGAATCGAGCAGATACAATGCAGACAGGGCCACCGACAGGGTCATCCTGGTAAGTGGTCTTGCTGCAGCGAAGTAGCCACGGGTGGTCGCCATCGGAGTGGTAGAGCTCCTCGCCCGGCGCAAACAGTGACCACAGATGCTCAAAGCTAATCTGGTGCTGCTGGGTCACGGATCGGATTCTCTGGCGCTCGACTCCAAGCTCGGTGTTCATGAACTCGAGAAGCAGCTGCAGGTGCGCGCGTACATCATCGTCAGTTGCCAGCCGGTGGTATTCCTCAAGTTTCTCCCAGTGGTGATGGAGCAGCTCAAAGGGGCTGCATAGCTCAAATGGCTCCTGAAATTGGGACAGGTGGTTGGCATCAACGCCGATGACATTGCAGAAGGCCTTCAAGATAATAGGGGAATTAACCGAGAGCACCGGATTCTCGTGCCGCTGGATATTGTCGAACGTTTCGTAGACGAGCGCATACTGATCCCTTTCTCGTTTGTCACTCTTCGCGCCATCTTTTCGGCACGTTTTCCGCTCGCATCGAATGCCCACACCCGGAGTCGACATGCTGTCACGGAATCGGTTGACGGTGATGTGTTTAAGCGTGGTTCAAATCTTGAGTGTAAGGTAAATCCAGGCTGATGGGGTATTTGAAAGGGGTCAGCTGCATCAGCAAGATATTGGACAGCACATGGTTTACCTGAGTGTCGGGGTTGACTGCTCAAATTGAGACAGGACGTCAGGCAGCAGCAAGGTGGCAGTGCAAGTGCCTCTAATGACACAAAGAAGCCAGATTGCCGGAAAACCAACGCATTAGATCCTGCGCCGCATCTGTGCATACAGCGATACTTGCACACAGGCTGCATCGCCGCTGGAAAATGGGATCCTCCTTGCACTGCCGGATTAGGGGTAGTGGCTGGCGTGTTGTGCCGCATTTTGACATCCGGCAGGGCGTGGTGGTAGGCGGAATCCCAATCCTGTTTGACGGCACTCTTGAGATGAGCCTCAACTTGGCGGGCAGAGTAGGTAGCGAGGTAATAAGTCACCGTAACTTCAAAGGGCGTGTAAACGCCCTACGTAATACCGCGAGGCGTTTTCTGAAAAGTCAAAGTCGTCTGGTCTGTCATGGGGTGGGTCGTTGGATCGAGGGGACGTTGCCTGAGTGCCTGTGCAATGCCATTAACCACGAGCGCGTGTACTTGACCAAACATGTTGTCGAGCCAAGGACTGACTCCCAACCTCAACCGCCCGGGAGTATTTCCAAATCCCCCTCACAAGCGCCGTTGTTGGCAACATGCTCCTTGACCCATTATCACGCGCGCTGTCCCGCAAAGCATATTCGACGGGAAGGTTTCTTACCATTTCCTTGGGCCACTCTTTTGCCAGCCAGGAGGGGGGTAAATCCATACTGAGATGCCGTAGACAGTCAATCAATGGTCATTTCCCCTACAGGTTGATAGACGCATGGATAGGTGGCCATCTGTGCCAAACAATTAGAGTGTCGTGATAAGTTGTAGAGGGTGCACATGGGTAAAACTTAGAAGTTCGTGCATCATATGAACGCCAGTTGTAAACGACATTCGAGACGATGGCAAAGGCTAGGAAGTGGAAGGCCACAGAGAACAATGTCCCAGGTTCAGGGGCATCGACTACGTTGTCGGTTGGTCATCGAGAGCTCGGGGCGGTACGCATCACTTGGAAAGGTCGGCCTGAAGCGGGTGAATCGTCCTTCCGGTGCAGCATCGCCGCTGTAACCGGCGCGTAGGTTTGGGTAACAAGCCGCAGATTCTGTCGCCGGCCATATGTTGCTGCATGATTTGGCGTGGGGACGAGACGTCGGGGGATGTCAAAATGGGTTTGTCCCCCGGGATCGCAGAACACGGAATATCAGCTTTCGGGCTTGACCACGAATATCTTTCGGAACCGGACTCAGACTTTGCCTAGGAATAACGAGAAATGATCAGCTAGCTTCGGAAATCAAAGGGTGGCTGAATGTCCCTACGCTGTGCAAGCGCAAAACGAGAATGCTGCGTGCAGGGTCGACGATGTGCGTCTTGGCCCCTTGGATCCCTATGGTCCATCGGCAGTCGGTAGTGGGCCAGTTGCCCTGCGTACCCCCTGACACTCTGTTATCTCTGGAGCAGCAAGACAAGACAGGGATCGAGGCACTCGTCAGTTTGCCACGCTGAATTCCTGAGATGTCCCGTTGCGGTTGGAACAGCCGCCTCAGGTGGTATTCAATTTCTCTTGCGCACAACTGTGCAACCAAGCAGGAGGGAGAGCAGTCTCAAGGGCGAGTGTTGAACTTGAGGCGGGGAGTCGCAGCATTTGCCGTATCCAGTCCGAGTCATTGTGGTCGGCTTCGCCAATGGCAACACTGAACGCGTTGTTCAATGCAACGTCGAAAACGACGTTCAAGGCAAACATCCGGTCCCTAAATACGTTTTGGGCAGATAACGCCCCCCGACTGGTCATCGCATCCGTGACATGCAACCTCGCCCCCCGCGATGGGATCGAGGAATTGGCAAGGTTTGGAACCTTCCGCCTCCCCGGATACGCCCGACCATCTTGGCGGGCGAAGCTCGGACCGGACAAACACGGCCAGGTTCGTCTTGAAATCCAGGCTGCCAATCAATCGGCTGGTATTATGACCTGGTCTTCAACGGCCTGAGGTGGCGTGCGCCGCATTGCCTTGTGACGACTGCCGCTGGCTTCCTGCCGGCGAGGCGTTGATGATCATCAGATAGAGATGCGAAGAAGGAGCAGATCACCAAGGCGACAGGAGACCCACAGGGGTCCAACGAGGGATGACGGTTACGCTAAGCCGCTTGCGGCGAGGATCCACCAGTTTTAAGGGTCTCAAGCTCGCACGCCAATGGAAGATCACCACCACCCAACCGCAGAACCAGCTGCCTTGAGAAACAGGCATGGCTAGAAAACTTATAAGTCGGCCATCTCCACGAAAAGCGCGTGCATCTCGTTATAGTTTGGTAGAAGTGAGATGAACGGCATGTTAGACGTGCATCCGTCGCTGAGATGAATCTTCTCCGCGCAGCGGCCATCGCGCAGCTCGTTTTCTACGCCCCCGTCGTTCCCACCTCGTTCCCATCAAACCTCGCCAGTGCATTCGCAACTGAAAGGATGCTCCCCGGATGGCGTGAGAGCCCCTGGCGCGCGTTTCCCTCAGCATGGCCGCCTACCCAATGAGTTGCACTCGTCCCAACGTTGCTAATAACACCTTGTCGTCTGGCTCTCGGGCGCTTTCACCACCATCACTGCCCGGGAATATTACCCCGCCAATCGAAGCTCCATCGCGACGCTCGTCTTCTTAAATATCCGCCTCGTCCCTCGGATTATGACGTTTCTGGGCGTAGTGCGGCCTGTGTGAGCAAGTCTGCTTTGCAGTCCAGTGTTATCATGCCACTGGGAGC
>Ga0247758_1000780_pt1 | contig 27256 bp, 39 predicted proteins | sample UWRJL156409C4_FD_180950 | JGI IMG/M metagenome (GOLD analysis project Ga0247758, IMG submission 180950) | Plant litter microbial communities from Arlington Agricultural Research Station in Wisconsin, United States - UWRJ-L156-409C-4 | ecosystem: Environmental > Terrestrial > Plant litter >... | reverse complement strand
AGGTGCAGCTGCTGGTGTTTTCCGGCCGAGCTGCTGTCGGGGATGGAGCCCTTCATGAAAGCTGGGCATGTTAGACGATAGATACAATCAAGTGAGGGTAATGATGTGGAGTGAGTCTTACCCTCGTAGTTGTCAGCGTGCACCGTATATACAGCCGTGAAGCCCAATCCCTCGCTGTCGCAGCTGGGAAGTGTCGCAATATACGGGCCATTCGACTGGAGGCAAGAGGAAACCACCAAAGACACGTGGACCGTAGACCCAATGTCTTTGACATCGAAAGCAGCAGCCATCAAAACCGTCTCAACCCCGTACTTGGAGATGAAGGTGGCAACTGACTCATACACCAGCACGCTGGTGGAGGATCCGTTGTACTGGACGTACAGACACCCGAGGAACTGCCCAGCCGTCCAGACATCGTCGGAGGCATACGACGAAACAACACCTTCGAGGAAGTCGGCGGATAGAGAGGTCGCGTCGCCCTGAAGAGTTGCGATGGTGCATCCCACATAACCGCTGGTTTTTTGGCCTCCGAGTTGCCGACTCAGTGACGATGGGGCTGCGCCTCTTGGGCTCTGCTGGTAGTAAACGGGTGATTTGAGGTGGACGGGAGCCCAGAAGTCGGTATTGTTGTGCTTCCATGTCAACGCCTGGAGGCTGTGTTCGATCGAAATGGCTAGGACCGAAGTGGCCAGTCCGATCAGGGGTATCAAAAGAGAAGCCATTGTTCAAGAGCAGTTGAGTTGCATGTCACAAATGATCTCTTAACAGCGGTGGTAGCTCTTATACAACTACCAATGTCAAGTCGCCCCACTCCCGGAGTCTTGAGTCTCCCGTAGGATGACAGCGGCAATGCTTAGATCGATTAGATAAGATATCACTGCTGCGGAAGCCAGCGACGAGTAAAAGAAATTAGCAATGCGCCAGATGGACTTGTACGTATTTCCATTGTTCACTGCGGAGAAGATGTTATCACGTCTAGCGGACGGAGACATGCACGCATTGTGGATCCTAACCCAGGTTCTTCAGGGGTTCCGGTACAACCACCAACTAGCCAAGCCCTAGATCGGCAAGAAGAGTGCTCGGGGACCACTCTGATCTGTCTTTGATAAGGACAAATCCTGTCTTACTAGCTTATCCACGCCATTGGGCCGCATCAACGAGATCGCGAACGAAGATAAGGTACCTCCCTCATTCTATCGGCGCGATCGTCCCGGTTCCATAGAACGACGAAAAATTCGATGCCCTGTGAGGGTCTCACTTTGGAGCAAGCTTTGCACGATTTCTGTCAACGTCCTTTCGGCTCTCACGCCATGGAGAGGATTTGAGATGCAGCCACCACCCTACCACCCGATTCATAACCTACCCAAATGCATTACCTCATCTTAACCCCGGCCATACGCTGGGAGATGCAATGACACACTCGGTCCCTCATTCTGGTTTAGCATGGTGTTCGCTTGCAAATAACTGCATATCCCATATACCCGTAGTCTCGATCCGTGCTAATACCGTCCTCTACAGGGTAGTAGTGCAGCTGGGACGGGAGTTAGCGAGGGTCGCCTCAGCTCTATATTGCGGGGAAGGCGTAAGATCGGAGAGTTGGAGCTACCGAGGCGTTGCATCTGATGACAACATCGGAATCTCGGTGGCAACATTAGGAGGGAATCAACGCCGTGCTAGGGGTATAAAGGGTGGCAGACGAGCTGCAAGCCCGCTGAGTGCACCCGGCTGTGGTTCCCGCCAGCAACTCAACTCTACCGAGACGTAACCACACAGCTCTCGTCGTCACTCCTATCATTTTTGACTATGAAGCTTTCAGTTCTGACCCTTCTCTCCCTTGCCGGGGTCATCTCCGCAGCCCCCGCCGCTGAGCCGGAAGCGGTGGATCCCGGCCCTCTTCTCCAGCCAAGACAGTCCTGCAACATCGCCAGCGACGCATGCTACATCAGCTGCCGCGGGGGCAGCCAGTCCCTCAACTGCTCGGGGTCTTATGTGAGTGCTCAAGCGGTACTATCGCGGTCATTGTAGTTACCAAGGAGGTACTGATCGCTGTCACCCTCAGTGTAAAGCAAGCGGGACGGCTGGTCCGTATGGGACGTGTGTGTGTAAGTGTCGGTATGGAGCATGAGGATGTGAAGCCGTCATGCTGGATCGATCGATGTTTGGGTAAGGCTAGAGCTGCGTGTGATTCACAACAAATATCAGAACGTCACTATGCCATATTTCCTTTCCGCGTGAGGCAATGACGACAAGTCTCCCAAATCCAGCCACAGCGTGATAATACTTCCAATCTTGCCCCCCCCCCCTCTTTAACTTAACTCATACCGCCACCAGCCCTCCTCAACCGTCCCCATATCTAAATTCGAGTCACTGCCAGTGTCACTCTCACTGTCACTGTCACTATCACTATCACTATCACTGTCACTCTCACTCTCACTCCTACTCCAATCACACCTGCCATCACCCCCCTCACCCCCAACAAACCCCAATTCCAGACAACCACCACCCCCCAAATCCGTCGCATTAGTCCACGCCCCCAGCATCTCCACCACCCTCATCCTCCGTTCCAAAAACAACTTGAACTGCACCCTCCTTTCCTTCTGTGGGGTCAAACTTTCTATAGTAGCCCTTGGGTTTCGAGCCGGTCATCTATTGGAGGACCGTGAGGGGTGGTGTTTTGTTTTTGGTGTCCGTGGGACGGGGGATTCTCCTACAGCGACGGGAGGGGGAGACTTCGACGATTTCCGGGGTTGCGGGTCTAGCACGAGCGCCGGGGGGTGGAGGCGGAGGGGGTAAAGGGAAGTGAGTGGGGCGAGCGCCGGGGAAAAGGGGTCGGGTGGGACGCGCCGGGGGAATACCAATGGGGATGGGCTTTGCGGGGTTGGGAGCACCGCTCATGGGCCACATGTGCATGGTGATTTTGTCGCCGGGGCGGATGGTTGTGGACCAGAGAGAGGGGAGGATGAGGTCGCCGTTTGCGGTGGCGAGGTCGTAGAAGCCGCGCTGGACGGGGGGGCCGATGACTTCGATGTGGAGGAAGGCGGTGTTGATGAGGGCTTTCATGTCCTGTTGCGGGTTAGTCCTGGGCGTATGTTGTTTGAGACGGGGAGGGGGGGAGCGTGGGTACGTACCTCCCAGTCTTTGCAGAACTCGTAGGGAAAGGAAAACTGTCGGCCGATGCAGTCTTTGAAGGCGATGGGTCTCGGTGGGTCGGCGAGCGAGAAGAAGATCAGGTAGGACTTGGGATGGCCCTCTCGCTTGTATTCCTCGACACCAACGCAGGTCCGCACATGGGGCGACTGGGTTTTGGCAAACTTGGCTACATCGTCGATAATGGCGCGCTGAGCGGGTTTTATATCTATTTAGTTCAGCCAGGCAGTTTTGTTCTGTTGGATGTGACCAAGGCCGAGCTTGAGTCGCTCGTGGCCGAGGGGTACCTTGGTGGGCAAAGATGCTGTGGCTGCTTCGGCGATGTAGACCTCTAGGGCTGTGCTGGCACTGTCGGGGTCGGGTTGGTCGAGCCAAATATTCCTTGGACCAACCAGGGGATGAAACTGGGGAATGAGGGCGAAGAGAATGACGTTACGATGGCCCCCGGGGAGGTGGGGTTCGCGGTCGACACGCGCTCGGGGCTCCCCTCACCCCCATTGTCTTCCCCATCCTTGGGCTTCTCAACAAAGATAAAGTCTTCCTCGGTATTCGAAGACCCGGGTGACTCGTATGGGGGAGGAGGCTTGCACCCGGCCAAGGACTTCGCTGGGGGCCCAACCTGGTTGACTCGATAGTCACCAGCGCGATACGGCCGTTTAGGGGGTTCAGCTGAGGGAAGCCGACCTTCTTGGCCACGTTCGAGACGATCCAGAGCCGGACCATCACCAAGCACAGGATCCGCCTCGGGATTTGAACAAGTTGGAGGCTTGTATCTGGGCGGGGGCTTCGTTGGGGGCCCAATCAGGGAGAGTTGGTACGGGTGGTCGTCAAAATGGCACCCGTTCACATTATCACTGACCATTTGAGGATTTTTCTAGTTCGAGTACATGTAAGTCGTCGTGATCGGAGGGTATTCATCCTTGACTGGCTGAGCGGGTCGAGATGCCAAAGGGCCCTCTCCCATACCAGTTGTTACGGAATCGATCCCCAGCTGCTGGAGGGTCGACGGTCGTAGTAGTCGAGTCGATCCCGTGGGAGTATTCTCTGTTGGGATCTCCGGGGTATGAACGCCAAGAGAGTCGGAAGCGGGAATGACGCTAGGTACTGAAGTGGTGCCAGTTACTAGCTGACTGTCGGTAGGCGAAGACACAGTGTTGGTTCCTGAGTCCCCGTTAGACTCCTCGTCCGACTCCTCGTCCGAGCTTGAGTCCTCGGAGGCCGAGGACTTGTCCGTATCTGACAGTTTGCGATCCTGCCTCTTGACGACCTTCCTCGCGATCTGCAGCTGTCAGATCCTCAGTCTCTCCGCAACAGCTCTAAAGCCAAATTCGAGTTCAAAGGCGCCACTTTGCTTCGAGCCGTGGTTTAGGTGAATTTCGGCTATGCCTGCAAGTTGCAGATGCACGAGAAACCCCGATCTGAGCCAGTGTAGCTGCTTATGGCAACGGAGGAGTCGAGGCTTGAGCCAATCTATCGAGTCGTCGTCCAAACCGCGCAGGAAAAAGGAAACGAGCTTCAGGGACTCGGGGTCCAGTTGGGTATTCAGGGCCTGCGGGTTGCCTTCAAGCTTGGTTGATCTGCTCTTCGACTGGCTGGCCCTTTCCAGCAGACCGAGGATCAGCCTGAAAACCCACAGGCATTGAGTCGCGAGTCTTTCGACTTCAGCCATCCCCTCGGGCTTGTACGCGGCAAGACGGCCCTGCTTCTGGGCATCTTCCTTGTCGCTGCGGATCGTCCCTTCAAGCTGGGTGAGGGCGGATGTTGTCTCGTTCACCTCGGATATGATGTGCTGCAATGGTGCTTTGGTGCTCGGGCCCATTTCTGCGCACAGCTGCAGCAAGGTCGCCAATCGTAAGCCATAATTATGCAACGACGTCGCCGAGCGAGACTGAGCGCTCGTTCCCGTTGGCGTCGGCCATGTCGCAAGTTTTTGAAGACTCCGAGTCGGGCGTGATCTTCGTCTGGTGCATCCAGTGGTTACCTACCCATGTTTGACCATGACCTAGCAGATAACTGTCACTTGTAGCAAGGTGAAAGAGCAATGTGAATGGAAAAGAGGGGCTGCTGCAGGATCCAGGCAACCAACATCACGTGAGGATGGGTACCTTGGAAAGAGAGAGCGCACTTGTCCAGTGAGATGAGTCGATTTGGTGGGCGTGCTGCACGCACCCTGCAAAGCCTTCAAGCGCCCAGGAACTATTCAAGCAGGTCCGAACGGTGTCGCGGCCACTGACCGGGGCTTGGGGGGGTTCATTACTTCTCCACGAGGATGGAACAAGGGAGCTCTCAACATTTGTTGCCATGTCAAGTTGAAAGATGGATGCGAACTCAGATCTTGTGACCCCTGTGAATTCTTAAACGCGCACCCCCGCATGCATATGCACGCCAAATTGGAGGGCCTATGAGATCATCACACCAGATCAACCATAACCTCCGGTGGAGAATCCCGCAGAAACTCCCAATGCATAATGCCCAAAACATACGCCTGGCCCAGAATCTTGAACCCTCCCCCGCTCACCTGTCGGAGGATATACGGGACATCAACATCCGGAAAGATTACGATCACATCGCCCGCCCGCATTTGCCGCGGACCCAGACCAACATAGTCCGAGTCGATAATGAACGGGGAGTAGAACTCCAGCCATCGGATGATAGCCGCTCGAACTGCAAGGCAGTTGGTGGGCTCGGGTTCTCCCTCTTTGAGCGCGAGGAATTGGTTTCTGTATTGCTCTTGTTTCTCTCCCAGAAGGGGATGGCTTTTGTGTTGGAGGGTGTGTCGGGTTGCAAGCTGAAGAGCCACCAGAGCAGCTTTCCGCGCAGGATATGATCCAGCTCTTTTTCCTGCCCGAGGAAATCCTCGGCCTCGCGGATTATGGACCGCGCCATTGCCAGTTGGGTGGTTTCGAAATCGGGTTCGGCTGCATCTTATGTTCGGATGGATAGGTCGCAGACTTTCTTGACGTTTCCGATACGTCGGCAAGGTACCCGTAAGACATCGGGGTGTGGAAAGTTGAGGGGTGAGATTTTGTAGGTGTAAGACTTCGAAGCATCGGATTGCTGGAACGCAATCTCAGGGCAGCCTTCGTGGATGCGATAGCGAAGCGGAAAGACAGATTCAGTAGTGTGAATCTGCTCTGCGATGTTGACCCATGATGGAAAGTATGGGGATGTTCCGGTATCGCGGCACTCAGGCGGTGCATTTCTGAAGTTAGGATATTGGAGCCACTGGCCTTCTTGGATGCAACGCATACCATGACTCGATAACGCTAGCGTCATCGCCTCCACGATTAACTGCTTGCTGGTCTTGTTGTAGCTGACAAGATCACGCAGGTCATTCAAGTTGGCAGAGATGCTCATCAGTCCAAACACCTTGTCTACGGGCTTGGTGCTCTTCAGGGAACTGCATCGCTGGAGCATGGCGTGAATCGTGTCCCAGGACTGGGTAGCGTTACGGGTTGAGAACATGTTTCGCCGCATACACGCCGTACGAGCGCGTATACAGCGGGCTCCCGTCCTCGGTCCCAGATTTTCGGGTCCCGCTCACGACCCATCCCGGCTTTGCTGGCGCGTATTGGCGCGAGAAAGATCGGCTGTTCAGTGCGACAGGGTTTGCGAGAGTCCTACCGGAGAGACACGGAGAATGGGCGGCGTCTAAAATACGCCTACGCCTCGCCGAGGTCTCGGTAAAGCCGGTCCAGGCGTTGATGTGGTAGCCCAGGCCCGAAGAGTGGCCCGGCAGTGTTGAGAGGATGATATCCCAAATGAAGAGCGCTGGGGCGTCTAGGGACATGTATTACGAGCATGCCGCCGAGCCTCCCGATGATGCATTTCTTAGGACCATCTTCGCGGACACGGTGCCTTTGAGCAAGCTGAAGGGACAGCGTTGGACCAAGGAGTCCATGTTTGAGGCGCGCCAAGAGGTGTCCATGAGCCACTGGAGACATCTGATGAAGAAGGGAAATGTAGGATTCTTCTTCACCGGCACGGGCAGGATAGGCGCCAAAGAGGGAGATCTCATCCACCTGTTACTAAGTGGGAAGGTGCCCATCCTCTTTCGTCTACATCATAACGGGTACTATTGTAGCTGCATATTACGATATTGAGTGATGCGGCAGATTAGTGTTGTATTAGCTTGTTAGCTGCCTTAACTGTTGTGGGGAGAATCCTCACCACGACAGTCGTCTATCTATCTGGCTGGTCTGCTCAGCAGCCTTGAGCCAGTGCCAGGCCCCACTCGGGGAATGCTACGTCCACGGGCTAATGGACGGAGAGGGCATGGTGAGGGCTAGACGTCGGGCGTGCGGCGGCTACGGCTCGGATGACACCTCGTGGTTACATCGACACGAAGAACCATTGCCTTTCGCGAGCGAGCGCTTTATCATTCACCAGAGTGTTTAGCCCCTATATACAGCATCAACAACATTCGCTTACTTATTCTATGAAGGTTTTGCAGAGCGAGAAAAACGTTGTCTCTTCAACGTGCCATCTTCCAGGCACGTATATTAGCCTAGCAATTGTCAGCAAGGAAATAGGACAGTCCGACGCGACCATATCCATTTGATGACCGCCAGACCCCAACTTTCAAGACCGCTGTTAGAGAATGTCTCCACAGGTCAGACTTAGCCGTTGAATATTTTCTCGAGTGTCTAGATTTCCTACGAGAAACCTTGAATCTTCTCACTGAGTACTTTCTGGAAGAAAATAGGGCATTCTTCGTACTGGATGTGGCCCGGAGAAGTGGGTATATGCCTTTTTTTTTATTTTTACCCAGAGTACCGAATCTGGGCTTACAAAATTTCCATTTTCGGTCGCAATCCTAAGCTAGGGTGTTTTGCTTTCGTGCCAAGTCGGCTGAGGCTACGCAGATTGGTCGTCGACTTGATCAGGCACCAACCAACCTTGGTCTGCAATGTGGTCCGTGCGTCGAGACTGGGCGGCTCTGTCGCCAGGCTCTTGACCCCGCACCCTTCTGGGGATGGGCGAGAAGACGAAAGACAGATGGCCACCCTCGAAAACCAGCAAGCAGGAGATGACGACCATGTCGAACGCCGGGATGGTGGAGGTACACCGCAATGGCTTCACGCAGCTCACAGGCAGGGGGGCGCCAAGAAACGGGCCGTTCCAGGCTAAGTTTGTCGGCCCAGCAGAAGCGGAGACAGTGGAGGCACAGACTACAGCTAACGTCACGTCGGTCTAGCATCATCTTCGTGCACGGCCTGAGGGGGCATCCTAGACACACATGGGAGGACAGAGAACCCAAAAGCACGGCCATCAAGTCGCCTGTGCCAGGCAAGCTCGACCGCTTCAAAGCCGCCTTCCGACCGAAATCGCTCACAGCACACGCTGACGGCCGGGACGGCGGGTTGGGCTCCACCGCGTCGACCTCACCCAACGTCTTTTGGCCTAATGAATTCCTCGTCGACGATCTTCCCGAAGCAAGAATATGGACATATGGATACAATGCCGACGTGGTTGGCCTCTTCCAGGCCAACAACAAGAACAGCATCTCGCAACATGGTCGCGATCTGTCGGCCCAGATCGAGCGAGACGTCATGGTTGGTAATGGAGACCCCATCCTGTTTGTCGCCCACAGCCTCGGCGGCATCATCGTCAAGGACGCCATGAACCGATCCGACGCCTGCAGACAGCGATGTAGGTTGGTCATCTTCCTCGGGACGCCACATCGCGGCGCCGACTTCGCCGGCTGGGGAAAGATTGCAGCCAATCTTGCCGTGATGGCCCTCCAGGACTCGAACACAAAGATTCTCAACACACTCCAGGTGGATGGCGAAGTGCTAGATAATATCCAAGAGAACTTCACAAATCTGCTAGACAAGAGTGAAATCAAGGTTCATTCCTTCCAAGAGGCGAAAGGAATAACAGGCATCAAAGGGCTTCATGGAAAGGCAAGACCCGAACCTCAACATGTCTTGTGCTCCTATGACTGACGTACCTGGACAGGTTGTGGACAACTTTTCGTCAAAACTTGGCCTACCGCGAGCGCTTGAGACAGTGGAGAGCATAGACGCCGATCACCAGCAGATGGCAAGATGCAAGAGCCGCTCTGACTCCCAATATCGCGCCATACTTAGCGTCCTCAAGATGTTCCTTCTGGCTAGCGCACCAACCAGAGATGGATTGATGTCGCAAGTCTCGGGACCCCCGTTCGGCAAGGTTGCTGAGGTTGACTCTCCGGTGGCTGGTTAGTCTGCCTTACATAGCAATGATACGCATGTCCCATTCATTGACAGAGCCACAGTTCGCGCCTCGCAACCCTGCCTTTATATCCCGATGCCCCCCAATCGACGATTCGTCGGACGAGAAGCTGACTTGGATACGCTCAGGCAAAAACTTTTTCATAATGATCAAGTTCGCACTGCCGCACTCGTCGGGCTGGGAGGTGTGGGCAAAACACAGTTAGCTCTCCGACTTGCCTACTGGGTGAGGGATAACAAACCCGAGTACTCCATCTTTTGGGTCCCGGCATTGAGCGGAGCAACTTTCGAACATGCATGTGGAGAGATTGTGAAGAAACTCGCCATTGGAAAGAGCAGCAGCGACAAGGACCCCAAAGGCCTTCTTCAACACTACCTTAGCTCTCCCGAAGCCGGGAAATGGCTGCTCGTGGTGGATAATGCCGACGATCACAACTTGCTGTTCGGAGGCACCAGCATTTCAGAGGGTTTGGCGGACTATCTCCCAGAGAGCGAAGACGGTCGGACCCTCTTTACCACACGTTCAAGAATTGTGGCTGTTGATGCTGCGAAAAGCGATGTGGTGGAACTAGATAAGATGAGCCCACAAGATGCGGCTAGCCACTTGGAGGAGTCGCTCATTTGGAAGGTCGCCGTTCGCAATAGCCCAGATGCGGAGGCACTGCTGACCGAGCTGGAGTATCTACCTCTAGCTATCACACAGGCAGCGGCGTACCTGAACGAGAATCAGATATCCGTTGTCGAGTACCTTGGGCTCCTACGAGGAGCACCGCGGGACATGGTGAGCCTGATGAGCCGAGAGTTCCGAGACAAAACGCGGTACAAAGACTCGCGGAATGCAGTCGCGACAACCTGGCTTGTATCATTTGAGCAGATACGCACGTCTAACAGCGTCGCAGCCGACTTACTCGCATTCATCTCGCGCATTCAACCCAAGGGCATCCCACGGTCGCTTCTACCGCAATGCGAATCGAAAGAGGAGATGACACGTGCCCTCGGCACCCTATCCGCGTATTCTTTCCTCAGCAACCGAGGAGAGAATAAGGTTTTCGACATGCACAGCTTAGTGCATATGGCGACGCAAATTTGGGTTGATCAGCGCGGGCTCGCAACACAAGAGGCCGAAAAGGCAATTCGCCATGTCAGCAATGCTTTTCCTTTTGGCGAACACGAGAATCGCTTTCTTTGGAGAGAGTACATGCCGCACGCCATCAAGATGCTCGAAGAACCAGAAGGGCAGGATATCAAAGAGAGATATCTGCTGTGCTTAGGCGTTGGGTATTGCCTCTTCGTGGATGGTCGGATCAAGGAAGCTGTCAACGCCTTGGAGCAGTGTCATCAGTGGCGATCAAGTGAATATCTTGAAGATCACCCTGATCGACTATTATCACAACACGTACTTGCAGGGGCTTACCACTTGAATGGCCAAATAAAGGAAGCGGTCGATTTACTTAAGCATGTGGTGGAAGTGGAAGGGAGGGTACTTACCGAAGATCACCTTGATCGACTGGCATCACAACACGAGCTTGCAAGAGCCTATCTCTCGAATGGCCAAGTAAAGGAAGCGGTTGATTTGCTTAACCATGTGGTGGAAGTACAAGGGAGGGTACTTGCCGAAGATCACCTTGATCGACTGGCATCACAACACGAGCTTGCAGGGGCTTACCACTTGAATGGCCAAATAAAGGAAGCGGTCGACTTACTTAAGCATGTGGTGGAAGTACAAGGGAGGGTACTTGCCGAAGATCACCTTGATCGACTGGCATCACAACACGAGCTTGCAAGAGCCTATCTCTCGAATGGCCAAGTAAAGGAAGCGGTTGATTTACTTAAGTATATAGTGGAAGTACAAGGGAGGGTACTTGCCGAAGATCACCCTAGTCGACTGGCATCACAACACGCGCTTGCAGGGGCTTACCTTTCGAATGGCCAAATAAAGGAAGCGGTTGATTTGCTTAAGCATGTGGTTGAAGTAAAAGGGAGGGTACTTGCCGAAGATCACTTTAATCAACTGGCATCACAACACGAGCTTGCAAGAGCCTATCTCTCGAATGGCCAAGTAAAGGAAGCGGTCGACTTACTTAAGCATGTGGTGGAAGTACAAAGGAGGGTACTTGCCGAAGATCACCCTGATCGACTGGCATCACAACACGCGCTTGCAGGGGCTTACCGCTCGAATGGCCAAGTAAAGGAAGCGGTCGATTTACTTAAGTATGTGGTGGAAGTGGAAGGGAGGGTACTTGCTGAAGATCACCCTAGTCGACTGGCATCACAACACGCGCTTGCAATTGCGTATATGGCTGACGTGCAAGTAACAAGGGCTATTGGGCTGCTGGAGAATGTTGTGAAGCTAGAGGCGCAGATGTATGACGAAGGCGACTGGCGTCTAATACCCTCTCGAGAGGCACTTGAAGAGGCATATACAACTCTGAAGAGAGAAGAGGCCGGAAAAGGGAAGCGGGCTGGAGGAAGCTGAAAGTAAAGTTGAAGGAGGGAGGGCAATGTGACGGGCTGAAGGAGATAGCTTAGACTTTAGTCTTAGTGTGATTAGATGATCTATGAGGAAGAGAAGATGGAGAACAAGTCCGCTGCAGCAGTGTGGAACCCGCTCTTGGCCTAATAAGTTTTGTTGTCCTGGGGACGGCGCTGGCTTGGATGCTCAGGGTCGGCCTATTGGCGTTGTTTGTGTTCAGTCTGGCCATGCCAGAACACCACTGACTGGGGGTAACCCCATTACAAGGGCACTCGCTGATAACCACCCTGATGTTGACCGGCATCACAGCACGAGTTATTGAGCTCCTGGAGAATTTTGTAAGGCTAGAGACGCAGATGTGTAATGAAGGCGACCCGCGTTAATCACCCTTGCGGGAGGCATGTGTATGTAACTCGGATTATGCGCTGAGCCAGACCCCAACTCCTAAGACCACTGTTAGAATACGTTCTCCATAGATCATGCCTAGCCCATGAATATTATCTTGGATGTCCACACTTCTTACGATAGGCCTTGAATCTTCAAACGGAGAAATTTCTGGAAGAAAATAGGGCATTTTGCGTACCCGGAGAAGTTGGTGTATGCCTTTTTTGGCCAGAGAGTGCCTACTTATCGGCCTAGGAGACTGCAACGGCATCAAACAGCCTGGTTATAGAAGAAGAATCCGGACTTATGACTGGACATTTCCATTTCCATTCGTAGTCCTAAGCCAGGGTACATCTTCAAACCTTTGAATGTACGACTTTTCCCCGCCGGAGGGTGGTAGGTCACTGTCCCCTGCCCTCTCTACAAGAAAACGCATAGCCGCAGCATCACCCACTTCGCGCACGACCCCGAGACCGGAAACGGAATCTAGGAAGACCGCGGCTGGCACACGTACGACGGCCCCTCTCCAACTCGCTGCCATTCACGAGTCGCGCGTTGTGGCCTGATCAAGAACTCTGGGATTTCGCCGTGCGTCACACAATCCTCTTTTCCTCGAAAAATATCCGAACTTTCGAGGGTCGGACACCTCTCGTAGGGGATCCTCTGTGGGCCGTTCGCAGATCCTCGAAATGTTGTCCAAAGCCAGAGCGAACAGGCTGCTCAGTGACCGCCACGGTATGGCCGCCAGCAGCCTCGCAGAAGATCCCGACAGCGCCGACCTAGAGAGGCATCGCCGAGCCTAGAATTACATAGAAGCCCCTCCATAAAGAAACGGCACTTGCTGTTCATACGGTCTTTTAGGACAAGGTCTGGCGCGGGGCACTTTCTCCAGAAGTAGAGGTGAGTGCCTGGCTATTCTGTACGACTAATGATCCAGAAAGAGCCCTGAAGGGGGCAGGGCTATGTATCGATGGATAAATTTCCTAGTATGGCCGGATCTGACTTGACCCGTTGACCGAAAACAGGGGGGGAGATACTCATACCTGATGCTTCGGTGTTAAGATCAGGTTCCTCATCACCAACCAGGTCACAAGCAGACCAACGACTACATCTAACCAACCCCATCTGTGCCACCCTCCACCCACCTACTCCCTCGCAACTCAGGTAGGCGGCCCCTTGATACTTACTCCGTAACCCCCACCCCTCCAGCAGCTTCTCTCCCCCTCGGTCTCCTCCCCCGCAGCTTAACGACACTATACCACGCCGCCCCCGCCAGCGCCACGCCCATGCCCACCCCTTTGAGCGCGCCCACCCGGACCCGAAACAGCATGATGCCCAGCAGCACCGTCAGGCGCTGCTTCACGTTGGCGCACACCGTCATGGTCAGCGCGCCGGCGGCCCGGTTGGTCGCGAAGGAGCTGACGTTGAGCAGGAACCCCAGCAGCCCGTTGCCCGCCAGCTCCAGGAAGGGGAGTGGCCCGGCGTGCGACGATGGGAGCCCCCCGGTGGCGGTGGCGGTGGCGGCCGCCAGCTCGCCCGTCAGGTACGCGCCGAGCAGGGCCTGCGCGAAGGCGAGCTGGGACAGGCCGTGGAGGGCCTCGAGCGGCGAGAGGGCGAGGGTGCCGGTCAAGATGCGGTTGGTTGCGATTGTCTGGGTTGGGGAGCGCGGGGAGAGGTTAGTAGGTTTGCCGGTTGAGCTGGATGGGGGACGGCGCACCTTGTAGACGGCGAGCAGAACACCGAGGAGGGTGAGGGCGAAGACGCCCGGGGAAAAGTAGTAGTCGCCCTACGTGGCGAGTCCGGAGCCGAGGATGACGGGGACCAGAGAGAGGTACGTCTCGCGGGGGTAGGTGCGCTTGTAGCGGAGGCGGTAGACGAGCACGGCGAAGACGGGGCAGGTTGAGCGCATGACTTGGTGGAAGGGGATCGAGACCATGGCGCTAGAGGGAGGGGTTAGTGGCGCCGTGGATCTGGGAGAGGGAGAGACTTACAGGGAGAGGTTTGAGGTGGCATGTTGGCGCTGAAGAGCAGGGAGAAGGCAAAGAGCTTGAGATATCCGTGGATGGAGGAGAACTCGGTCAGAGTAAAGTACCCCATCTTCCGGAGGCAGAAGCATCCCAGCGATGCTGAACCGGCGTGTGGAGCGGTTAGGAGCCACGGGTATGTGAACTGAAGAGCTCTTTGTTAGCCATGGACTGTCAGCCAAGGGTAGGGCATTGGCCGAGAATGTGGGTGGGACATACCTTTCCGAGGATCATCATGTTGTAGAGGGTCAAGGAGACATTACACAGAAAAGAACAGGCCAGGTGGAACACCTTGGTCCAAGCCGGCACACGGTCTTCCGGGGCCGAGCCGTGGCCGCCACTTGACGAGGGTCGTCGCTGGCCATCGAGGAGCTGGACCTCGATGTCTTTAGGTTTCTCTCCCAGGAGAGCGGACGCCATGATGTTGCCTGCCTCCGCTTGAACACTCCTATGGCCACACTATGGCACATTCAACCGCTGTCCTCGCCTGTCGACACTGACAATGGCGTGCCTGTACCACGCTGTTTGGTGTGGAGAGGTGTGATCGGTCGTATCAGGGCAGGTGCTCGAGACGAAAGATGTAGTGAGAGTGAGGGCTCCGAGTCGGCCACCTCATGACGCCGTCGGGAGAGAGTAGAAGACGGTGTTGTTGACGAACTCCATATCTGTGTCGGCGATGCTTCAAACCGGAGCTATCCTTGTTGGTGTCGCTTTTGGTGTCGCACAGGGCAATCAATTGATGGGAAAAAATATTGGCAGGGAAGAGAAGACGGTCCGATTTCACCGAGGTTTCAGAAGAGACCGAGAATGTGGTGCTTCTTAGGTCGACGGACAGCCCACACACAGGGAGCTTCCTTTTGTATAATAACTCGGGGGTGCTTTGCACTCCCGGTTTTTACCAAATTAAGTCACTTTGCAACTGAACTTCCACTGCTCCCAAGCCCCTCGTTCCTCAGTCAAACGCTCCACACATATGCCCACAAATACATCAATACATCGATGTTTAATGTTCACATCGGGCTCCAATTTTTACTTACGAGCAGCAATCGATTTCAGGTCCCACGAGCAGAGTCTCCCCCTTCCAAAATCCAAATGACCTCCCCATACGCCCTCCGTCTTCTCTTCCTCGACAGTCTAATTTTTTGGAAACCTAAAGCCTGGCTGTCAACTAACATAAGATTCAACTACGCCAAAAGCACCGCCCTACCACTTGATCACAGACGGTGACGAGAGGGGAGAATCTGCCACAGCTGACAACACCGACTCGATTTCCATTTGTGAATCGACTTCCGGATCTACGCGTTCCAGTAAGACCGCTCCAACTTCAACAGACCACCCTGAGCCAGATGGCGTCGGACCAGAGAAAGCCACGCCTTCCGAAGGTTCCGGACTTCTCGGGCCTTGCACAAAGTCGATGGCTGAATACTCTTGGTTGTTGCTGTGGAAATGGGAGAATCTTTCGATGCTGGTGGCTCTTGACATCCTAGTCGCCATGGGAATTCTTCTGACGATCTACGATGGCAAGGAGGTACCGCAGTGGCCGTTCGGTCTCAATCTCAACTCTGTCATTGCTGCCTAGGCTACTTTCGTTCGGGCCTCGATGATGGTGTTGGTGAGTGAGGGTAAGTCTTTCAACCAATCTTTTGGTCTAGTAGGCTGACGGTTAATTTGAAAACAGTCGTCTGCCAGTTGAAGTGGGAATGATTCCGCCAGGCGCGCATGCTGTACGATCTCGATCAATTTGACAAGGCAACCCGGGGAGTTTGGGGGTCGCTTCTCGTCCCAGGAAGAGCGTTTAAGCCGTATGTACACTTATTTCCTGGCTTTCAGGTTTCTTGATCTTGTGTCTCTGACATGATTGCGACCCGAATGCAGGTACAGCTTTCGTGCGACATTGTGCGCGCTGATAACTGTCCTCCTCTAGGTGCGAGTCCCATGGCACAACAGGACTATGATTTACCCTAAAGTTGCCCTCAGCAATTTCCATGTTCGTGCGTGACCCTAAGCCAATCCTAAGCTAGGGTGAGCTATGGGTGAGCCTAACCTGCAACAGCTGTGTCGCCTAATTTTAGACCCTCGACTAAAGTTGCCATTTGGAGATTCTCACGTGTTCTTTGGTTTATTCTAAATATACCGTACAGGGTGCAGCTACGTTATCTATAACAATAGTCGCAGAATAGAATCCTACTTACATGTATTGCTGCCTGGAAGTTTAACTCATTTATTAAGGTTAAGTACGGAAAGGGGCGGAAATAGGAATGTCTTTAACTCTAATCTGGTTTTATTTGAAGCTTTGAGGATTACATTACTCTCTCAAATAGTAATTCCCTTGTCGCATTATAAGTAATTCGACCTATGGAAGGCCGCTGTCCAATACCTTCTTACAGGGGAAAGATTAGAGGGTATAAACAGGTATGTTAGAATCAGAGCCCTTAGATAGCTGCCAGTAAGCCCGAGCCACCTTCTTTTCAAGCGTGCACCTTGCTGCCTGCGCCCATTTCACTCCCCCACATAGCTCTCTGCGCAGGTGTTATTTATAAGCCTGTCAGGACATAAGCTTCAACAGCACAGTCCAGTCGAAACAGTTACTTTAACTATTAGGAGAGCAGCACGGGTTGCACTTGAAACGAAACGTCTGTCTGCCTTGGGGGCTGCAACAACGTACCCAATCAGCGGGGTAGCCACTTAGCTACCTGATATTGAGACGGCCATCATGCGGCAGCTAGTGCAGTTATTAGATAGGAAAGTTTGTGGGCGAGACCATTTGTTTTGCGATAATTAGCCAAAGTGTTTAATTGGCGCAAATTGAGGGGGGGAAACAAGGATACCACGTAATGCATACCAACATCTGCTATTGTCTTATCGATGGGCTTTAAACGTAAGGTGAAGTCAATAAATGTTGATTGGCCGCAGGGGGGTTGCTCACCCAATGGCTGTGGCGGGGTCGGAACTGTCTTGCTTGGAAGATAAAGGAACACCCGTGGGCGTGACTTTTATTACATGTTGGTCTGGGTGGACACTTTCCATGTTCGGTCTAAACACTAGCACTGTGATAAAACGTACTTGTTGTGTTATTTATTTAAATTGCAAGTTTGGAACCTAGAAAGAAACGGGTTAATTACCAGCGTGGCATACAGAAGATCAACCCTTCATGTAACTCCATCAATGCATGTAATGCAATCACCTCCCCCAAACACTCGTCCTCCTTCATTTCATCCTACTGCCTCCCCCAACTCTCAACTCTTAGTACTTCGGTGTTTCATACTGGCTATGACTCCGAATCGTCTTGCCATACTTGAAAAACACCCAAGGCACCGGCAGCAACGCCAGCGAAATAAATCCCAGCAAGCTCGTTGCCCAGTTGATACCCAAGTTCGTATACACTATTCTCATGTTAGCATCACCGCACCTAGGGTACCTAAGGTTAGGTAAGTAACCGGAAAAGAAACTCACTCTGGATCGCAAAAAGTGGAAACGCCCCTGCCAACCCATACCTCGTCAAGCTATTCGCGCTCGCCGCACTCGCCACCACCGTCCCACGATACGTATCCACCGTGAACTGCAACGCACTGATAAACACGCACAAATTCCCCCACGCAAACGGCACCATCGCCACCACGGGGCTCGCCCAATGCACATCCTCCCGTGCGGTCCACGCCATCCAAAACAGCCCCACTGGCATGCCCACACTGCCAATCATGGCCGGATACAGCCGATACTCCGGGGGAATCATATGCTCCGGATGGCGCGGGATTTGCTTCCGGTAGAGGAACACGTCGCAGAGGATTATGGTCAGCGTGCCGAGGAGGCAGCCGACTACGACGGAGAGGAAGACCAGGCCGGATTGCTCGACGGTGAAAGAGTAGACGTGCTGGAAGATGTAGGGGACGGCGGCGAAGAAGGTGAAGAGCGTGGCGAACTCGCAGGACACGTAGAGGCAGAGGAGGCCGACGATGGGCTCGGTGAAGAGCATGTGCAGCGGGCGGATGAGGGTGATGGTGAGGAATTGGTGGAGGCGGGCGGTGCGAGTCAGAGTGGCGGCTGGAGGATCAGATGGGGAGTTGACTGGGTTAGTTTGGGATTTGGCGAGGCGGCGTTGGATGGTGCGGTGGAAGGTCTCGCGGCCGAAGGGGAGGATGAGGATGAGCGAGAGGGCGCAGAAGAAGAGCATGGTGTATTGGGTCCAGCGCCAGCCGCGGCGGGAAGTGACGAAGGCGCCGATCACGGGGCTGCATAGTGGTTAGTAGGGGGTCATGGTGATGAAGAATGGAAGGAAAAGGGGTGACAGGGAGGACTCACGCAATGCCTGGGCCGAGAAAGGGGGTTAGGATAAAAAATGTTGAGGGGATGCCTCGTTCGACGGGTCGGTACATCTCATTGAGGGAGCCCGTTGCGATGGCCAGACTGGGGGCAAAGCAGAACCCGGCAAGGAAGCGGAGGATGTTGAGGCCGGCGAACGAGTGGGTCAGACCTGCACCGAGAGTGAACAGTGTTCCGAGGACAAGTCCTCCAATGTATATCGGCAGCCTTCCGACTGTTTCAGAGAGAGGTCCCCCCACAACGGGTCCCAGGGCGAGTGCGAAGACGTAGAGGGATAATGGCAGGATGGCTTGTGTTGTTGTGACTCCGAACTCGACTTTGAGCTGGGCCGGTGCCGCAGACATGATGGATGTGCCCATGGATCTGTGCACAACGATATCAGCCTCTCGTTCAACAACTGGAAATCCACCAAAAGTGAAGCGGACTTACGCCAGGAACGCTATAGACGAAATGATAACCACTTGAAGAGCTTTCTCTTTCGACGACCAATTGTAGGGGTTGTGGGGATCTGTGTCCCAGTTCCATGAGAGCTCTTGCTCTCCGCTCCGCTTTGCACTATCATCTGTGTCGCTACCACTCCCTTGTACTGGTGTGCCGTTGTCCTCCCGTGTTTTCTCGACGTCTTGTTGAGCGACATCCGTCTCGGGTAATGTTGTGGTGGCCATGTTGGCTGTGGTCACTTATGGTAAAGATGTCGCCGGGCGTGTGACGGGAGACTGTGTTTCAGAGGTGATTTTGTTTCTTCGTGATCGAGATAATTCCAAAACATGGGACCCTCGAAGTTTTAACCGTCGAGGTCAAGCCACTCCACTGCCGGGTCATGGTGCACATGAGGAAAATGATTATCTGCAGCTCCGACTTCTTGCTGCCAAGAGACTGCTGTTGATGACCAGAGCCAAGGGGGCGCGGGATGCCCTCAGGGGTTGATCACTAAACACACAAAGACCTCGGAAAAGCCCCGTCCAGCTGGGTCCGGGACTGGACGGCATCGCACCTGATTGGCTAATTACACCACCACATCACGAAGCCCAACAGACGTTACACCAACAGATTACTTGGCTTGACGACTCGTGCCGAGGAACAGTGCTGAGGAGCTCCCTTCGGCACTTTACTATTTAGGCGCTTGGCACCAACGCCTGGTGTCCCTCGCTCGTCGCGCCATCTGCGCCCTACTTGCGACACGCCAAGCGCATTGGCAGTGCATTACAAATGAACATTATTTTGGCCTTACTAATGAATTTAGTCATCCTTGCAACGGAGTTTTTCACACATGGTATTAATTATCCCACCTCCCCCAATTATCCCCGAATCTCCCCAGCGAGCTGACTGGGATCCCGAGTGAACCGAGCCAAACCCGTGCCTCGATCACGTGGAGGTCAAAGACATTGACAGTTGCAAGACTACAGTTTTTGACACTCGACACATTAACAATGAACCATTAATACGAGAGAGAATGTATAGTGCTAATAAGACTAAATTATATGCCTTCTTTCAACATGGCAAGCTCAACCTTCAGCATTATTTCCCTTGACGAATACGAGTACTCGCCAACACGATGCACCGACACGTATCGCGGCTCGAGCTAGTGGGCATCACGAGAGGAAGGATAAAGACCCCTCGAATGCAGCAGGATGCAGCAGGATGCAGCAGGATGCAGCAAGATGAAGATGCGGAATGGAATGTTTAGGTTATCGATCTTTGAAGGAAACCGAAGGACCGGGGTCTGGATCCTGCGATGACGATTGTGGCTGCTGACCGTTGAGATCCGATGGCGCTATCACCATTTCGGCCATTTTCCGGTGATCCCGTGAGCTTCCCATTCCTGGGCGACAATTGGCCAACAACGACACATGCAAGCTTCAGTGCCAACTTCCCAAACCAAGTATCTCGAATGCCCAGAATGCAGCTTCAAATGATCGCTTGATCAGCCAAGGCAGGTGAGCTCTCGGTTGTGCCCTCGGCTGTCTTCAATGTCACTGCAATGAGATTCGATCCGGGAAAGACGATCGCGGCTAGCTGGAACGGGCTACGACCAAGTCTCCCGGAATGGTGGCAATCTCGGCCCACCCTTGAATTCTTTGCGTGTCTCAAGTTCAATTAATTGCCCGTCCCTGAAAAGGCGATTCATTGTCGAGGCCGTTACAAAAGGCCGCCGGTGCGTGCACGCACGAACCCAACCAGGCATGTTTCAAGTTTCCTCCGCAATTCTTTTGGGGATCGGAACTGCAACCAATTGAGCTCGCAACCAAGCTGAAGGCCTCCGAATCCAATTGGTTTCCAACTGCGACCCAAATTGCCAATTTTGACCAACCAGCGCAGTCGAAGCCAACACCAGAAAACAGGCTAAGATCGTGGGCACCCTTCCATGTCACCGACGTAACAGCTAGGAGATTTTACCCTCATCACCCGGGCGGCACCAAGGCGGTACCAAACACTGGGTAGCCTCATCTGAACCTGGAACACCACTGGCATTCCACGATATAAGTGATCGCCCTCGTCGCCTTCCAACCCGGATTTCCACTCTCTATCCCCAATCTCATCCCGTTCAAGTTCAAGTCGACAACCCCAACAACACCCGCATCACCACCAAAATGCATCCCTCCCTCCTCCTCCTCACGGCCCTCTCAGCGGCAACCGCATCAGCCCAATGCGACTACGCCAACAACAAACGCTGCATCAACCCAGACGCAACCACCTCCGCCAAAATCCCCTTCTCGCCGCTCTTCCCCTCCTCCTCCCCACCCACATTCACCTACGCCATCGACGAGCTCTCCCCCGCGGATATCTCGGCCCTCAAGAAGAAGAACAGCCTCCTCCTTCCCGCCGGGTACACCGGCCCCGTGCTGCAGGCTGCGTGGTGGTTGCAGTATGACGCCAGCACGGTGAACAAGAATCGGGGGCAGGAGAGGCGGTATTATGCGTTTGCGCTGGAGACTGCTTCCACTGGGAAGATTGGTGGTGCACAGGGGGGATGTGTCGGGTTGTTGGGGGAGCAGTGCGTCAAGAGTCTGAAGGAGGTTATTGCACGGGGGACGTACGATGCTAGTCCGTTTGAGGATGGGGGGTTGGGCACGGTGGTGAGTGGGCTGTATGGCAGTGCGGATAATGGGGCGTTGAAGGGGTGTCCGGGGGATATCTTTGGGGGGAGGGCGAAGAGTGGGGGTGGCGTTGGGTTGGATATACCGCTGATGTTGGATGGTAAGTTTCCTTCGCTTCCCAGTTGGCGCGTGGTGGTATGAAGGGCGGAGCTGACATTCTGTGATTTAGTGATGGAGCCGTTTGCAGTGTACTCGGGGAGCTTCTCGAGGGATCCGCTAGCGTCGGGCGGACCGAGCTCCACCCATGGCATGCCGCAGCTCAGGTTGAGGAGTCTGGCCGAGCAGAAGTCGCGCGGTGTTGTGGCTGTCACCGTCAGCTGGCCTTGGTCGAATGCCGTTGATGAGAGACCGACCTACAAGCAGTCGGATGTTACTGTTGAGACGGTTTGTCTTCGGGTCAATGGGAACTAGAGGCTGGGGTGATCAAAATGTACGAAGTGATGATGAGTTGAAGGCGGGTTGGGGACCATGGCGTTAGACTAAAGATTGTTAGGTACCTATACACCATTTCTGCTGTTTCTAGTGTTATTTCATTCATTGAACTAAACAGCACAAGACTCGAGTGCCTCACGTTGCCAGACGTTACCTCTACATCCGTTACTCACTACAGAGGTCAATCGAGGCGTGTTTGGCATCAAGGTGTGAGTACCTAGTATTGGGTCCAATCTGGTCATCCCTTTACCCCATTGTAAAGCTTGAAAAGAAAATTGGATGACCCCATATACCCCTGCTCTGATCGCCAGCTCCAAGCATTCGCTTCATTCCCGCATGAAACCCAGCACAGCGGTACAAGTTTCGCCAAGTTCGGAACTCCAAAGACCCATCTACAATGGGCGTCATGAAAACCGGGTATTTGCCTCTCCGCCCACGAACAGAGCCCATCCGGGTCTAACAAACACCATGACGACTTCCCTCGTCACCAAAACATCCTCCACACAGTCATGAACCCCTTTCCCCGTCCGTATCTGTATCCTAGGTAGATCCTGCGCCAACCGCTTCAACCCATGGGGTTGCGCACTGCCAATCCTCCCCCTCAGTAAGAACCGCTGTATCAACAATCCTCGAATAAATCATCCGCAGCGCCTTCAGGTCATGCTGAAGCGAGTGACCCACCAAGAGAGTCTCTAAATCAATATACTCCCACAGCTTGTCCCTTGCCTCACTTCACCCACCAAGCAGTAGTTCCAGGCCCTTCCCATGCCACGCATCGTTCAGAATCTTTCCAGAAATCCCATGAATATTCATGCGCCAGTCAGTGACACGGCAGCCCGGGCCTATGTGGGCCACTAGTAGCCAGAAGAGCAGCTTTCCCGTGAGGAAATCGACTGCAACAATGCAGACGATTTCATCTCGGCCCGAATCCACACCGAACATCTCACAGTCGATTGCCGCGGCTTTGCGCTTTGGGTGGGAGGCGTCACGCATAGGCGTACGTGACCAGTCGGCTCCGTCTGATTTGTACCTTTTGTGGAGGAGCCGAAAAAGATCGTGAGATTGGGGCTGGAGCTTGGAAACGAGGGTGGTCCGCACGGCGGACGAGAAGTGTGAGAAGGTGTTGCCGCCATGACGGATGGGCAGGTTGGTGGCTGTCGTTGATGAAGATGATGCATCTCCGCTTCTTTTAGTGGCCATGGTTGTGGAATGAAACGCGATGATACGGCGAGGCGGTGTTACTCCCTCTTAGCGTGACGAAAACATGCAGCCCGAAGAATGAGCCAATAGGGGCGATTGGTTCATCCAACTTTCAAGGTAGGGATCTGGGGAGGCAGGTATCTTTGATGGTTGGAGTCACAGGTCACTTGAACATGCCGCTGTTAATGTGTGCTTTGTCGAACTGACCGTAGGTTGCCCTCCGTCATTGTTTTCTACTTAGATTTCCAAAATTAAAACAGATTAAGTCTAAACAGACACGGTCGTTCTATATCAGCCCCTTCGTATCAAATCACCCTCTAGGCCAACGACAACAGCACGAACCATCAACTGTATCTACCTGCCCATTTGAGCAGATCTTCTGGGTTCAGAAGACACCAAATCACGAACTCTCTCGTAACCAATACATCCTCCCTACTACTATACCAATCACTATTTGCCCGAATCTCCATACCAAGAAGATCTTCCACCAACCTTTTCAGCCCAGGGGTATTCGCGTGCACCATCCTCCCTTCACGACACGGATCCACTGTGATGAGGGCTGAGTCGACGACCCATGGATGCATCATCTGCAATGCATGCAAATCGCCATGGAGCGCATGCCCAATCAAAATCGTATCGTCATCAACAAACTTCCACAACGCTTTCCTTGCCTCCCTCCACCCGCTCCATATGACGCGGTCGCGTGGTCTATCCCGGCCAAAGTAGTGAGATTCTTCCTCATAAGCCTTATCGAACGACGCCTCGTTGATGCCGTGGATGCGTGTCCGCCAATCCGTGACAGATTCTTCAGGCCACACAAACCTGTTATTCATGAGAACTTCCCCTGTCAGAAAGTCGACGAGCGACATCTGAACAACTTCGTTCCGCCGTGGAAGGGGGCCGGAACCGCAACCGACCATCTCGCAGTCCAAGACCACGACCTGACGTCCGGGGTGTGAGCGGGAGGCGCGAGGCGACCAACAAAAGCCAAGCCTTGGACGTGGATTGTACTTCCGCGGGACCAGTTGGTACGGATCGAAGGACTGGCGGAAGACCTTTTTGTAGAGGGCGCATTCGAGGGCGGGCGAGAAGGACGAGAAGGTGTTTGTGTGGTAGCTTAGGGGTTGCCTGTTGGGCATGTATATGGTCATTCCACACATGCCACTAAGATGTGGCATTGTGGATTGTAGAGAAGACGCGACGACGCGTGTTGACGTTCGTGTCGACGTTCGTGTCTTAGTGTTGTAGGTCGCTGACGTTGGTCGGTTTTGTTGAGAACCCCTGACGAGAATAGCGGCTCCCTTAGCCTTTGGCAATATCGGCTCGGTGATACCATTCACCGCCCACACCATCCTTGGCATAATCAAGGTCAAGCTAAAACCGGATCCCGATTTCCGTGGTCCACACACCGACAGGGTCTTCCTTGGCGGGTCTCCGCGGCTATGGGGCTCTCGAAGCTCAGGACCAAGGTTGGTAAAGGATAAGTGTGCAAGTTAAATAATATGTACCTAGCTTGAGGAATTGCACCTCCTATTCATCCCCAGCCTTGCCGCTCAAAGCTTACCAGCATCCTTCCCGTTCCACCGCCCCCGGATTCAAGAGACACCATACATGCACATCCCTCGTGACCACCACATCTTCCAGGCTATCATGAACCCCATCGCCCCTCGTCTTGACCCCAAGCAACTCTTCTGCCAGCACCTGCAACCCCACCAAGTTCCCCAACTTCACATCATCGTCAACCACCCGCTTCATCACCAACTTCGTATTCTCATCCAGATCCTCCCACTTATACCCCTTCAAAACCTCCGCCGTCAGAATCGCCGTATCCGCAACCCGCCCATGCACGATTCCCAACGCCTTCAAGTCGTGCTTCAACGAGGGCCCAACCATGGTCGTATCCTCGCCCACAAACCTGAACAGCTCCTCCCGCGCATGATGTCAGCAGCCCAGAAGCGGCTCCTAGGGCATGGAAGCTATCGGCAGCGTCAGGTAATGCATCCCCGTGATGTTGGTGCGCTAGTTGGTGATGGGTTGCGTCGGGAATACGCGGTGGCGGATGAGCACCTCGCCGGTGAGGAAGTCGATCAGGGAGATGTCGATGAGCTCGTCTCGCTTCGGGTCGACGGTCCCGACCATTTCGCAGTCGAGGACGACGGCGCGGGGTTTGGGAGTGGGGTCGTGGATGTGAGAGGGGGTGTGGAGGAAGGATGGGTGCGGTGGGAGGTGGGAGTAACCTTGGTTCTTGAGCCGCTGTGGGGAGTGGCATGCTGAGACGAGCTTGGTGTAGAGTGTAGAGGGTGTGTATCCTGTGGGCAGTGGGCGGACTTGGGGGGTCGGCCGCGGCGGGATAACGTAGTTGAAGAAACGGTTAAGCATGGCTGGCATGGCTCGCTCCGTTATCTGGCGCATGATGGCGTGGTTGGTGAGGGCATCGTGATGGTCGAGAGAGGCCTGGGTTTCGAAAGGGATCTTGCAGATGAAGCAGTTGAGGGAGTCCATGGCTGTGGTGTATGACGGTGATGTGCAGGGTTCAAAGAGAGAGGGCGGTGGAAGATGCAGGGCGAGTGCCTCCCTTCTGACTGGGAGGAGGTCAAGATTTATGGGAAAGCCCGTCTGGCAGGCTTCACGGTTCCGGCATTTGTCTAGCTCCGGACTTTTGTCTGGCTGATCCAACGGTCCGAGGAAAGACACTTCTGGTTCTTCCCATTCCATCTCCTGACTATCGTTAGCCTCAGCCACCGTCTGAAGGGCAAAGGGGTTAGCCAGATGGGCTTTTCGAATTCTACCTAGACAATACATCTATGAGGATGGCAAGTGTGACATGTGTGTGGTCCGTGATGGAATTTAATTTTAACATAAGTTTCCATTCTTTTAACTACCTGGTTTCATTGTCATGGAAAGGAAACAAAAAGCTACGACAAATGCTACATCAAACCTACAAGGCGCAATTGGCCGGGACTCCACCCAGTGGTGGTGAATTGGCAAAAAGAATGCCTCAACGCGGGATTGAACCGCGGACCTCATCATTTCGGTAATTGTCCTGGTGGATGTATACGAGTGATGCGCTCTACCACTGAGCTATCAAGGCCTTGTGGGTGATAGCCGCTACCGTAATTCGTCTCAGAGATCGTCAGGGTTGGACCCAAAGGCAATTCGCCAACCATGACTGGACCGTCGGCTGAGGAAACGTTCCGCGCAGGACTAGTTTGATACTGCCAAATGCACTGCGATCAATACACCGACGTGTGTTGCAGATTCGGATAGGTAGATAAGGAAACCCGGAAATTCCCAGCAACCGTGAATTCGTTCAATTTCATGCTGCGCAAGTCATACCTCCTGATGCCCGCGTTATCCCCGTGTTTTTCATGACACGCTGATTCATTCGGAGGTGGGGAACGAAGCTCCACCTTTCCGGGCCGGTCGACATGAACGGCTGGGCCGTTGACTCGGGAGTCCAGGCAGACTGACAAACACGAGGAGGACGGCGAGATTTGAGCAAGCGCCACGACACCATTGCAACTGCTCGATTCCATTAGAAGACAGTTCGATATACTCAAAACAAAAAGTCGCACAGTAATAGAGTGAGACAAAGAGCTAGGTTGCGCGGTACCTAATTCGGTTTTTGTGATCAGTCCCTCTTTCAGGGTTGGGCTTATAGGATGGGCCCATCACTGTACCGAGAATGTGAGTTCCAATGGTTCTCTCAGCCCGTGTAGTATTCCGCTTGTTTGCACAGGCCCCATGAATCCCGTGATGTGGCGGATATCCGCCATGAAATGATTGAACAGGTGGTGAGTCAATATGGAATCCAAATCCATGACAGCTCGGCGCCCGGCGCTTAGGGGCTGGGATTTAAGCTGCATGGGCTAGGCTGTAGCTCTCTATTATCGACAAATATGGGCGTTGATAAACTGACCGTGTAACCAAGCGGCACATTGCAAGGTCCTTTTGAAATACCCG
>Ga0247758_1000779_pt1 | contig 27262 bp, 30 predicted proteins | sample UWRJL156409C4_FD_180950 | JGI IMG/M metagenome (GOLD analysis project Ga0247758, IMG submission 180950) | Plant litter microbial communities from Arlington Agricultural Research Station in Wisconsin, United States - UWRJ-L156-409C-4 | ecosystem: Environmental > Terrestrial > Plant litter >... | reverse complement strand
TTTTTTTCCCTAAAAGGACACTGATTGGGGAGAAACGTGGCAATGCACTGAGTGTCGGCGTCCACAGGTCGAATTGAGGCAGCAATATCTTCTGTTAAGTTGGTCCATTTCTAAACGAAAGTGGGTTAAAGAAACCATGGTAAAAAAAAAGATACGGAGGGATTGAAATCCTCATCTAATCCATCAGAGCGTAATGCATATGCCCATCCCCTAGCCCCTAATCCATCCTGCCCCCTTCTTCCCCAGTCCATCCTGCCCTCATGCTAGGTGTCCAAGGCCAGATACCGTCGGGGTACGGGTCCGTCCGGCCCCCCCCCAATATTGTTCTGCCAGCTATCATAGTCAACTATCTGACTAGGCAGGCTATTTAGTGTTGGATCACAAATAGCAACAATTCCCATATCTCCACCGTTGCTGCTGAGCAGGCCTGGCGGGATGAGAAGCTGCAGCTGCTCGGGATCCCCGTCTATGATAGACATGCGCAGAGTCTTGGCGGGATCCCAAGTCCAGTTGAGAACGTTCTGGATATAGGAGTCGATATCCTCGATGCGATTCCACAGCCTATAACCGCCGTAATTCTCAGGTACCCAGGCCTTAGAGACGCGGTCGAGGGCATCTGAGTCGGCCAGGATAACACAGTACCAGGAACCTGGCGAACCCTTCCAACCGCCAGGATTAGGCGTAGTGTAAACACCTACACCAATTTGCGTACCGATCTGATTACCATCATCCATCAAGGTGCCTTATTGATTATAACGCTGAGCTTGCTCCTATGATTCTGTTACTACTTGGCAGCTGTAGAAATAGAAAGGGGTGGGAATATAGATACCTCAGAGCAAGTACGGTAACCGATAATCACATTTTGGGCACCTTTTGTAAGTCTAGTGAGGGTTAGCACACCCTCAAAAAGGGATGCAGTGAAGAAGAAGACGGCCGCGAACAGCATGGTGAGAGAGAAACTTGGAGATGAATTCCATGGGAGAGGTGCTGTTAGAGAAGTATCCATCTTCCCATTTATATTGGAGGGCTGCTATTGCCTATTAGTCTTGGCAGCGACGTTTTATCTTGCATGTCTATCTGTTTTGCCGACTTTTTTTTTCTTTCTTTTCACGCTGCCTCGATCCATTCGCTGTTGGGTGGATAGTTTGCGTATACCAAGACCGGTGTTCTACTAAACAAACTTGAGGGTAAACCGTGTCGGTAGGTACCTATGTGCTATGTACCATGGCGGGAGACATCCGAGGCGGGTGCTTTGTGAAGCTGCAGTAGGAACCCCTACCACGCAAGGTGGGTGGGTGCTTTGCGGAGCCACACAACCCCACCATCATCTCTCCTCCACCACGCAACCCCGTTATCGAACCACACGACCAAGAAAAAACAATGAACCTGCGCCGCCTTCTCGCTAAGATTCCTGGTGCTGGCATCCTCTCAGGAGCCGCATCTACATCTACCCCAGCTACCCTACCCGCTATGGACCTACGCTCCCTTCTCTGTAAGGAGGAGTGGCGTTGGGATCCTGTTTGGAACCGCATCTCCTTCCATCAAGATGGTACCGGTGAGGTAAACACCCCCCCCCTCCCCCCACCATATTAGATCCTCAGCTCATTTTTTTTATGTACCAGATTTTCCTCGGCGTGGAATATAGCAGGTATATCGCGGCCAAATTCGTATGAGAGCCAGCCGATGGACTGCTTGACCTTGTTCTTGACCTTGGTAACCCAGCCATCCTTGGCCGGTTTCGGCTCCGGTTGACGCTTTTGAAAGAGTGTGCTCTTCCCGACAAGCGCCGCTACCACATCAACGATGCCGTTCTTACCAATGACGCCTTCCTACCCAAAACCTTTACCCTCACGTTAACTAAAGGCCGCTTTCTCTCGTCATATGACGCGCTTAGGGCCGAGAACGAGATGTTAGCATATACACCGCATTATGCCCTACGATTATCCTTCGAGCCTTCACCGTATCCACCGCAGAGCGAATGGATCGAGCAAAAGGATCCGTCAAGATGGTGGAATGCTAATCGGGTCTGGGAGTGGACTGACTTTTGCAGTTGCAAGATGAAGGAGGAAACCGGTTAGGGGTTAGACGCTGTGTACAGATTCCTGTCAGCTTATATGGGGCTGTGGGGGCCAACTGCGGAAGCAGCCGGCTTGGCACCAGGGGCCTGTTTTCGGAGGTCAACGATTCTACAGTTTTTAACAGCAACAACGCAATACACAACTATCACAACAATTGGCCCCAAGTGCTAGATTCTGACAATTCCTCACTTTAGCAATGCGCTATCAATATCACTAAAGGCCTCAATTTCAGCAGCCGCCGTATCCCCATCAACTGAACCATTAGAAGGAATTACACCCGCCTCGGATGTCTCACGTGCGTGGCAGAGGAGAAATGATAATGGGTTTGTGTGTGGCTCCACAAAGCACCCACCTCGGATGTCTCCCGTACGGGATTAATTACGTAAGCAACCGTGGCCAAATAAGCACGGTGCGATCGGGCAAGTGGCGGATAACAGGTGTGACCAGCAAGCAACGGGCACCTAACGGGTGCGACCAGCAATCGACGGATGGCCAATTGACTGGTGGTGCGATTGGTACGTGTGTGCCCGCTCTCCGTATCCCGCAAGCAGGGTCAGCCCGGACGCGCGGGTGCATAGACCTCCGGTGGTGAGTACTTCTTGCGGTCGGGGACAAGTCCCGCAAGCTCCGGTTCGAGCAACGTCAGGAGCTTGAGTACGCTGCGACCGAGTCGAGATCGAGAGTCCCGGTCGCTTCCCGGGCCTTGCCGACCCGCGACGTGCGCTTTAGATCAGTCGGTTTGCCTGGAAACGCGCAGATGTACAAAAAGGCGGCAGATGTCACCTCAGTGGCATAAATTGACGGAATATTCGGCGAGCACACATTTGCTTCATTGCCCAGTCAGCCTTTCGCGAAGGTAGCGGAGCTGGGGTCTCATAGCTTGTGGCTAAGTGATCGGAAGAATTCGCAATAGCCCCCCTGTTGGCAAGGTGACTGGGAGTTCTGGCAGGCAAAACATTTCCAATAGGGTGGGGGCTGGTGGCTCTCTAGCATATGGATACTTTATTCCTTCTGCGTCAAGAAGAGTGTATTTGGATTATCGCACTCTGGTAAAATGCGGACGTATAACTAGACACAGAACCCAACGTGCAGACCTGATGCACCCCCGCCGACCCTGTGCCTCTGGCTCACGATGCCATCCGATTGTGGTGTCGCGTCTGTTGTGTTCCAGCATCGCGTTGGCCCTCCACCCGTGAAGCCAGTATTTTCCCTTCCTCCCCGATCGCGTGCCTGCCTAGCCTTGCGTGGTCTTGATCTTGCCCTAGCGTGAGCTGCGCCGTCTTCGTGGCGAGCCCAGGCTTGTCCTTTTCGCACGACTGCCTTGGGCTCCCACACGCGATGCACCCGCCGGCCTCGAGAATACATCTCAAATCTGGGGGGCAAGAGCCACGGAGTACCAGAATTGACTGCTAATTTCCTTCAACTTGCGAGTTCAAATGCGCCGATTTCACAACGTGGAATGACATGACAATGTGGAGATACCCATCAGAAACACGGCTTGGCGGGTTTGCAACTGCTTGACTCATACAGAGGATTGATCGGGCCGCCCCGGCCCAAGTGACAGCTCGCAGGTCGTCAAACTGACCCACCCGTCAGCGTAGGTGCAGTTTCAACACGCACATCTTTGAATGGCCGTCGGATTGGAAACCCAAAAACTCGTCTTTGTCCAACCAATCGCTTATTCGTCGGCCAGAATTGGCGTGGTTTGCAACAGTTTGTTTGCATACTGTGGTGCGAGAAAGAAACCGAGAGCCCTGACTCGTTGGGGCCCGTGCCAGGCTCGCAAGCCCCACCATCACCCAGCGTCCAGCTTTCCCCCTCCAGAATTTCTCTCACAGTCAAATACAGCGTTCAGTGACGACACAATTGACGGCGAGGAACGACTAAAACGCCGAATCAGTTTCACCAAGATGGCTGCCCGCCATGATGCCAGCACCATGAAAATTGAGAATGTAAGTAATCCTGTCACTCTTCCCCAGCTGTGTTGAGATCTCAGACACGCTGACTCTGCCGCCCACAGACCGAGTGACGCGACGTGTTGATTGCGATCGAAAAAAGGTATCAGAAACTCTGGGCCGAAAACAAGATCTTCGAACAAAATGCCCCCACCACCATCGACGTTCCTTTCGATTCGATCTCGCCCGCTGCTCTTCGTGCCGAGAAGCCCAAGTTCTTCGGCACCATTGCCTACCCTTACATGGACGGCAGCCTCCATGTCGGTCATGGGTTCACCATCTCCAAGGTTGAGTTCGCTACTGGCTACGCTCGCATGAAGGGCAAGCGCGCCCCCTTCCCGCTTGGGTTCCATTGCACCGGTATGGCAATCAAGGCTTGCGCCGACAAGCTGGTGTGGGAGATACAAGACTTTGGTCCGAACTTTGAGCGCTACCAGGAGGATGAGGAAGAGCAGGACAAGGAAGGAGCTGAGGAACAACACAAGCCATCCGAGGCGCCTCCGGAGGCCAGAGCCGGGGACGTGACCAAGTTCAAGTCCAAGAAGAGCAAGACTTCGGCAAAGTCTGTCAAGGCCAAGTACCAGTTCCAAATCATGCTGGCGCAGGGCATCCCTCGGGAGGAAATCCACCGCTTCGCAGATCCCTATCATTGGGTCTACGTCTTCCCCGAAGCTGGTATGCGAGACGTCTCGAACTTCGGCCTGCGCGTGGACTGGCGTCGCTCCTTCGTCACCACCGATGCGAATCCCTACTATGACTCGTTCGTCCGCTGGCAACTGAACCGCCTCAAGGAGCTTGGGAAGATCAAGTTTGGCAAGAGGTATACCATGTACTCGCCCAAGGACGGTCAGCCATGCCTGGACCATGACCGTAGCGAGGGCGAAGGCATCGGCGTCCAGGAGTACATGGCAGTGAAGATGAAGGTCCTTCAGTGGTCTGAGGAGGCAGAGCCTCTCGTCAGATCGGCTTTACCAGTCGACGCCACCGTCTACTTCGTTCCTGCCACTTTACGGCCTGAGACCATGTACGGCCAGACGTGCTGCTTCGTCGGCAAGAACATTGTGTACGGCGTTTTTGCCGTTTCGAAGAACGAATACTTTTTTCTCTCCAGCTGGGCCGCGCGGAACATGGCTTTCCAGGGCATCTTCCCAGAATGGGGCTCATACACCAAGCTTCTCGATTTGCGCGGCGAAGATGTTATCGGCAACCTTGTCGATGCCCCCCTCTCGGCCCACTCGAAAGGCGTTCGCGTCTTGCCCATGGAGACAGTGAAAGAAACCAAGGGAACAGGTGTTGTGACGTCGGTCCTATCAGATAGTCCCGATGACTACGCGACTGTCGTTGACCTTGCCAAGAAGGCCGCCTACTACGGCATCGAAAAGGAATGGGCCGAGCTAGAAATCATTCCTATCATCGAGACGCCTGCCTACGGCAACCTGACAGCCCCAGCCTTGGTCGAGAAAATGAAGAACACGTCGTTGAAAGACCCCAAGCTTCTAGAGGCGAAGGAAGCTGCCTACAAGGAAGGATTCTACCACGGGACGATGATCGACGGAGATTTCAAGGGCATGCCCATCCGGGAGGCCAAAGACCTCGTCAGCACGCAGCTCAAAGACAAGGCTCTCGCATTCGACTACGCCGAACCGGACGGCCATGTCGTCAGCAGATCCAAGGATGTCTGCGTCACTGCCCTTTTGGATCAGTGGTACCTCAATTACAGCACCGCTAAGAACGGCAGTAACGGGGATTAGTGCGACCAAGTGGTCAAGCACCTGAACAGCGGAGAGCTCAACACCTTCTCCCCAGAGGCGAAACATCAGTTTGCCAGCGCCTTAGGCTGGCTCGGTCAATAGGCCTGCGCAAGATCGTACGGCCTTGGCTCGAAGCTGCCGTGGGACCAACAATTCCTCACCGAATCGCTGAGTGACAGCACCATCTATCCAGCCTACTACACGGTAGCACACTATCTCGACAAGGATATCTACGGGAAGGAAAAGGGCATCGGCAACATTGCGGCTGACCAAATGACTGACGCTGTCTGGGATTACGTGTTTACCCGGACAGGCGAGGTTAATAGCGACATCCCGAAGGAGACGCTGCAGTCGATGCGCAGAGAGTTCGAGCACTGGTACCCACTCGACCTCCGCGTGTCGGGCAAAGACCTCATCCAGAACCACCTGACCTTCTTCCTCTACATCCACATCGCCATGTGGAAACAAGAGTACTGGCCGCGAGGTATCCGTCCAAACGGCCACCTCCTTCTCAATGGGGAGAAGATGAGTAAAAGCACGGGAAACTTCCTTACCCTGAGACAGACGGTAGAAAAGTTTAGCGCTGACGCGGCACGCGTGGCGATTGCCGACGCAGGGGATGCCATTGAAGATGCAAACTTTGAAGAGACGGTTGCCAACAAGACCATTCTGAAGTTGCATGAGCTCAAGAGGTGGCTGGAGGAGATGGTCCAGGAGGCCGTCTTGGTTGAATCGGCAGAAGGGTACGCCGAGGCCCGGGACAGCGGGTCCAAGAACATGGAAGTTGTTCAACGAACAGGCGAGATAGGATTTGGGACAAACTATTCGAGAACGAGCTTGACGGCCTCACGGCAGAAGCAGATGCGGCTTACCATGGGTAAGTACTCCATTTCTTCCTCCCTGTTACTTCTAGATATATTTTGTAGGAATGGGCTCGAGTCTAATGAATGGGATTATGTGGAAAATGCGCGCTAAGCTTGCACAAGCCTGCCAATAAGGGGCAGTGTGCCTTATTATGCTTTGCGACGGTGACCAATCTGCATTTGTTGGTTGTTCATGCCGCGACGAAGGTCATGTATCCGGGCCATCCAACTGCTCGTCCGGTTCATGCGGGCGCCAACCAAACCCCGGCGACACTCCTGCACGTCGTTGGCTGCTGCGCGTGCTGTACGCCCAGCGCTCCAGGCGCCCGACCCATGTTAAATGTCAGGTGATATTGTAGATACTGAGAGACTTGCTATTGCTGCGATGCAGATCCGGCGAGACCGGGCGGTTGGAAAGAGTGCTGCATGATGATTCCTCGACTACCCTTTCTTTCCTTTAGGCACGTGCTGTGCCTCGGCGTCGATCGGGGGTGGGATGAGGGGAGGGAGGGGAGGGGGAGAAGGATGGGCACGTTTGTCATTTCTGGAGAGGCATGGGACAAGGCGGAGCCGCAGAGGATGGCTGTTGAGCTTTGGTAAGATAAAACTAAAACAAAACATATCTAACAAGCCAAAGCAGTTCCGGTCCTCAGTCCTTCGCACTCAACCCCCTCTCTAGCAGCGATGCCTCGCCCAGCCTCCGATCCACCGGGCGACAGAAACGACTGTCATTCCCCTCACTTCGCCAAACGATAACCTGCATCTACCACCGCACTTGCGCTCGCTGAAGCTGAAAATCCAGCCCAAGCTCCCTCCGATACGTAGAAGTGGTAGAAGCCCAAGATCACACCATCATCGTCCCATATCGCCGACCCGGATGTACCGTCCGGTGGCTGAACCTTACTATCATTTCCCTCATCCTGCCCTGTATACATCCAATCATAAACCACGTACCCAAGGTTGCTTTGTGTAGGATGCGGGTCGGACCTGAAAAGACGAACGGATTTGTGGACCACAACTCCCACCATGTTGCCTGTGTAGGGGCTGTTTAGATAGCAACAGCCGCTTGGCATATCATCTTCCGAGGTTCGCAAGCGTATAAACTTGGGACTCAGCCCAGCTTCGGTTTCGAAAGTTTCATTCACGAAGGCCACATCTTCCTTCAGCTTCAGGAGGCTGATATCGGTGAAAGATATCTCCACGACAGCCTTGCCAATGATTCGATCGGCCCGCTTTCCTTGCCACACCGTTTCGCCCTCCCCAATTCCATGGGAGGCGACCGTCATGAAGGCATCGCCAGCATCGTTTTCCACGAGAACACCCGCAGTTGTGGACCAGACTGACGGATGTGCATGGTCTCGGAGGTATTTGCTGTTGATCTGGACTCCGGGCCGCAGAACGTCGTAGGCGGTATTGTCGATGACGCCTTTGTTTGGCTGTGGCTGAATCACACGCTTGGCAGGCATATCGACCCACGAAGGCCGGTGAAGCTCCCGGTTATTTATGTACCCAACAGGGCGGTTAGCGATCCAGCTAGGCAACTTGTTTCTGTGAACGTTGATTGCTACATGATCCTCGAGGACGATGTAGATGGTGCGTTCGCATGTAAACATCAGCTCCAGCATGCGAATGTCCGGCACGTTCTTCTCAAAGCATGCATTGACCTCGGCAGCCAGTCGGCGAAGGTTAGCGTCCGAAATCAATGCCTTGCTGTCGTCGGGGTACCCTTCGCTGTAGATCTTCATGTTGGGGTTCCCGTGAATTTGCCTTGGGAACATGAGAGCACGGCCCTGACCGTCGTCTGACAAGATGGTGAAGGGCAAACCGCCAACTGTGACGGGCCAAGGCCCACGGGGAAGCTGATCGACCTGGAACAGGAGGTGGGATCGGTACCGAACTTCGGTGACGTCCCACGTTGCAGGAAAGATGCTTCGAAGCAAGTCCTGCACTTCTTTGTTGTTTATTTTGGTACCAGGATCCCGCAAGTCAAAAGGAAGCAAGACTTGCTTGTGGTGCCAAGTGGCATCTGCATCTTCAGGTTCTTGCTTTTCCTGCTGCTTCGACGACGGCGATGGCTCCGGATGAGCATGTGTGTATTGCTGGGTGATCTTGGCGTCACCGCGCGGGAAAAGCTGTTTCGGGGCAAAGAAAGGACGGGTCGAGATGGTCGCCCCCGGTGAAGTGTTGGCGGGCTGCTTGCTTGGGCTAATGAGCAGCAAGACGCGCTTCGAGGAGGACAACTCGGCCGAGGGAGTGACTTTACGCTTACTCCCCGGTGTAGATGGTGCCGTGTGGCTCGTAGAGGGAGAAACGGCGACGCGGATGGAGGACATCTTTGATGTTTGGTGCCTGGTTGTCAAATGGTGGAATTGATGGGAAGGTGACGGAGGCGGGTTCCAGAGGGCCGAAAGGCTTGTTCGTTTGCACCGAGCTTGTTCCCAGTTTGCCGTGTGCAAGCAGGTAAAGATAAGAAAAACGCAGCGGGATGATAGGTGGCCATCGTGAGCAACTGGGGATCCAGAGACATGTGAAAGTAAGACTTAAGACGCTGAAGTCAGAATCGAATAACCCCGCTTGGGATAAGGTTTCCACCTAAGGTTCAGTGAGGCTTGGGTGGCCGGCGTGACACATCTCACAAATCCTATTTTTTTATGATTCAGATGAACATCGGGGACGGCGTTGATGAACAAAGTTTTCTGAACCTTGCGAGGCACTCATCACAAGTGTACTTACCTCAAACTTAAATTGGCCAGCCGGTCATGGTATAAAGGGGACTCATTCCCTCACCAAAACTGGTTTCAATCTCTTCCCAGAACAACCGCAGCACCTCCAACCTGCCAACTCTGACCCAGTTCATTCCATCACAACTATCGATCCACCTCACCCTTGTGCAACTCGGTATCGCCCTGTAACCATCCGTCGCATAACATATCACTTCCGTACGCCTGACCCTCACCCCGCATCATTCAGGAGAAATGGCATCGACAGCAGCTCCTCATCAGTCCCTCTGGGGTCCCCGAAGCATCTTCACCGCTCCTGCCCTTACCAGCCTCAACCTTGCGATCGAAGCTCCGATGACGGCTGAGCAGGCTGAGGCCTATGCTCTTCATGTCCGCATCTCCGAGATCACCCAAAAGTTAGAGATGGATGGTATTGTCCCTGCTGATCCGATACGCAGGTCAACATCCCCGATGCTGGAATATGACATATCTGGTCGACGAATTAACATGCGCCACCAGCGCTACCGGGGGAGCCTCACAGCGGAGCGCCAGTCATTAATCAGCCAAGCAGCACAGGTTATGCCGAACTACCACCCCCCTGCCGGCTTCCGATATACGACTCCTTCGAGAATAACGGAGAAACTATACATCCCCGTCAAGGACTTCCCCGAAGTCAATTTCATCGGGCAGATTCTCGGTCCCCGTGGTCGCAGTCTAACGGAAACGGCTACAGCTTCCGGCGCGACGATCGCGCTACGCGGTAAAGGCTCTATCAAGGAGGGCCGTGGGAGAGCAAACAGCAAGCTCCGCGACGACATGAACGAGCCTCTCCACTGTCTCATCACGGCAGACAGCCAGGCCAAACTCGACAAGGCCAAGTCGCTACTGAAGGATACCATTGAAATGGCGATTACCACCCCCGAGCACGCTAACACCAGGAAGCAAGAACAGCTTCGCGCTCTCGCCAGGGTCAATGGCACTTTTCGAGATGACGAAGGCTTACACGCAGGTCTACCCGGAGCCGTCGACAGAGAGCCCTCTAGTATTCTGGTTGTCTGTCGAGTCTGCGGTGGTAATGGCCATATCGCACGCGACTGTGTGGAAAGACAGGCTAGGTTGTTACACCGCGGCAGCACTGTGAGGTCGAAAACGCCTCCATGGAGGAAGGCGAGACAGTATGGAGCTCAACCTGAAGCTCACGGAAATATCAACTTACTTGACGTCATGTACTCCAGCTTCCTGTCCGAAGCATACCCTCGACAGTGAACAGCTTTTCTAGTTAGTTGTTAGGTATAATAGTATAGTTCTATATAAACTCCTTACAGGCAATCCAACAGCCTGTTAAGGGAGCAGCGGGAACTCGGAAAAATGGAAAAAATGAAAAGTCGACTTGAATGCAGGAGGAACTGAGATCGGCGGCCTGTGAAGCCTTGTGCGTTGTCGTCAATCTCTCTCAACAGCGACTCGCATCCTTTGACCGAGAGGCGAAAAACATCATCGAGCTGGAAGAGCTGGATAGCCCCACTAGCTTGCTGAAAAGCCGCCTCGATTTGTCGAAGAGCAGCCTTCGTGGTAGGCTACAGGTTCTTCAAAGGTGCGCCACCGCAAAAAAATGGAGCTGTACCCCCTAAGTTGGTTGAGTGCCACGTATAGGGCTGTGCAGCAGAATGCCCAACTGGCTTGCGGTTCAGAAGCATGATGCACGGCACACCAATGGCCACTCGCATGTTCTTCAATCGATGGCAGGTCGATCAGCAACTTGCATCCCGAGTCCGGCATACTCAACACGAAGGGCATCTTCTTGGAGCTGAAGGCGTGGTTCTAACACGACGCAGCATGTTTGGCGACTTCAAACTATGGCCGGGGCCGCTTTACTCGTCTTCTTCTGCCGCGCCTTAAAAGGTCCATTATGAGTTTAGCATTCTTCACTGCGACATACGGGATCAACACTAGTGAATTCGTAGATGACACCTCGTTGTAATGAGTGAGTGGGTGACTTTTTGGCGTGGAAGCCAACGCTGATAGAGTATCTATTACGAAACAGGAAAGTTTGCAAATGTGGAGAATCCTGTGGCATTACCAACTTACTTAAATCGTGACTTGATTCTTTGACCCATCGTCTTCCAAAACCCGGATGGTGGGGGCGGTCGGCCGGTCAGCCTGGGGATTCTGACCTCGATAGGTTGCGACCGAGAAGGGTTGATAGTGCTATCGCGGGGGCTTTCAAAGTTTGCGAGTCCCAGGGTTCCCTCGGACCCTGGAACTTCAGAAACCTCCTGAACACGGGCGTCGATAGGTTCATGTTTCGGGACCGGCGGTATGTGTGTCCCATGTGATATACTCAGCAGATCCTTTCTCCATTCTTCCTGATCTGATTGATTCCTCCCAAGTCTTGCCTGCTCAGCAAGAATGGCGGCACTGTCCTTGGTGTTGTACCAAACCCCTTCGATTCTCCAAGAGCATCGGGGAATGTCCGGTCTCCTGAGGACGGACGAGTTATCCAAAACGGGCGTTGGACAACATTTTCGAATAAGTGGTCTCTCCAAATATCGGTAATAGTTGGTGCAGTCCGAGTCCAAACACCACAAAACGCCCTTGGTGCTCTCGTCTCGCCACAGCCCGTAGGAATCGGGATCCATGGCCTCAAGCCACGAGTAATCCACAGTACGCCACTCGGTTTGCCAAGCTGGGCCACAGAGAATGTTTCGCTGGTAGTTGACCTTTAGACAGGGCTCGAAGCGACAGGTCACGACCGAGACCGTACACGTCCCTAGCGCCTTGAACGCATAGTTGAGATTTGTGGCTGCGAGGTGAGACGAGTCTTGGTTGTCTGCCGCCATCAGAGGGAACAGCCGGTGACTGGCGTCGCTGCGACACCCATCGGTCCCATCCCTCCTCGGCATGCCCGCCCATCCGGAGAACCTGTTGGTTGCAGCTGCACCGCGACTGCCAATTTCAAAGCATGCACACCGGTTCGGATCAAAACACCTCATTTCGGGGAGTGGACCTGGCCTCGACTGGGGAAAGATGTACTCGGCTGCACCCCTGCGCAACTCACGCAATCCCGCCATCACGCTATCTCGCGACACTACCGCGGCCTCGCGGGTGGTGCCAGTAGGTAGTCGAAGATGGCCTATCCATTGCATCTGCAGACAGAGGCAGTCGTTTTTCACAAAGAGCACCGCCCGTGGCCACACTTCATCTTCGTCGGCTGGTGATTCGTCCAGCCGCTGATGGCCTGCTGCGGGCCGATGGCTGGGATGGTGGCATTCCCGGATGACCACTGACCAAGTCGTTCCAGCACGTTCCAACGCGGCAGCCCACCTCCTCGCAACATGAGCTCTGGTGATGACCTCGTGTTCGCAAAGCCGGATGTAGCCCGTGTGCCCGATGCAAGTCCGAGATTGCCACGGGAGAACCTTCTCCCGTTCAGCCGCCGAGAAAAAGACCTTCGGGTGGTCGACCAGGCAGGCGCTGCAAAAGAGATGCTTGTTGGCCAAGTCCCAGGCTTTCGGTGGATTGTCCAAATTGGTGTTTGTGCATTCGACGCACTGCTTGCGACCGTCGTCCATGTGCATCAAGTATCGGAAGTTGGACGACCGCCCGAGCGCCTGCCTCTCGAACGCTGCGTTTGCTCGGTACCATGGTAGGCGCGAAGCACGTCCGGGTAGATGGGACTCGGGGTGGTGCCAATGGCTGAATGACGCGTCAGAGAAAAGACGGAGGAAAATGCGACTGGTGCGCCGTAGACATTGGATGGTTGTGGGGTCGAGAAGGTGCATGACGGCGAGCAGCAGCTCCTCTAGGAGGTCCAGCAGATGAAGACCCATGTTGTTTTGTTGAATCGTCCATCAACTGCTACGTGCGTGCTAGAACGATTGGGTAGGGATAGGCCGGAAGTTAAGTAGAAGAGCACCTTCAGGCGCCGTAAAAGAAAACCGAAAACAAAAAACAAAAATCCATCTCCCGCGGCCGCACCAGCCAGGTCTTTCGTGGCTTGTGCTAGGAGTAAACTTTGCCCCTGGGGCCGGGATCTACCCCCTGCTGATGTGGGAACCTGGAAAACCCTTGAACTCAAGCAAGTTGACACGGCCGAATTCTGTCACTTGAGTATCTTCCGACCACAGGCACACGGCTTGGGAAGATTTGGTCCCTCGGCCTGTGACTCGAAGGCTGATACGCCACGTTGCCGTCTGGCTGTCTTAGCCGAGAAGGTTTTGCTAACCAGGGGGCAGACAAAGCCCCCGCGTTGCGTGCACGAGCTCACGTGGCCAGCCTGATGTAAGGGGTGATGTATTGGGTTGTATTTGGGATAGTCTCGGGCTGCAGGTGCCCCGCGCAGCCCTCATGCACCGTATCTTCATTATGCTTGGTGCCTCTCCCCCTGATGTGATAGATACACTTTGCAGGCCACTTCGCCACTGGGGTACGGCTACGCCGAGGTTTACCTTCTCACCAGGGCATTGCAGGGAAGACAGGGCAAAGAACGAGAGACGGCGTGCGGCGTGTGTCGCACAAACTACGGCGCGCAACTCAGCAGCAGAAAAGGCACCCGCAACGGCGCAACGCAACATCCTCCAATCCCGACAGCGCGCCACCCCTCCACCAGCGATTGCGTTCCTTGTGAAAAGCCTCATCAATCCAAGGCGGAACGCAAGATCCGAAATTACGAACATGACCGCGACCGAAGCCGCGATAGCATCGGCGGAAGTGGTACATGTCAGAACGAAAGCCTTGCATCCTTCACTCCCAGTGGTTCGGAAACCTGCACGCCAGACTTTCCTGCGCCCTCATGCGTTTGTAAGTGCCAAATCCTCGGCACACAATCTGTAATGAGCCCCCTCCCATTACTGACCCCGTTGAGCTTGAACATGAAAATTTCACTCTCCTCGGTCGATAACAGGAGGAGGAGGGTTCAGGCACTTGCAGCCGTCTCCTCCTTGTCGTTGTTCGCCGTCATCAGACGATCGACTAGAGCTGGTCGACTGAGGAGGGCTAGAGCTACCTGACCGAGCCGTCTTGTCGGTTGTAGAATCAGAGCCGCTGCTCGGAACGCGGTGGCCGTTGGCGGCCCACTCCTCCAACGCTCTACGACGCTCTCCGTCCTTGGTGGCCGGCCGAAGCAATGGTGGTTGTTGCTGTTGCTCGGCTCCCTCCTCGGTAGGCGGAAGCGGTGGTTCCTCAGGTCACATCATCCACCGGATAATATCGCGCGCAACGCCAATATCCCAGCTGGCCAGGCCCATACCGATGAAGAAAGTCCCTAGATACGTGAAGTGTACTGTCGGCGAGGAGGCTCGGGGGATACAGGTGGCTTGGACGACACGCACATGCATCCCGGTAAAGGTGATAGCAGTAACCTTAACAAGGCCATCTTGGATGTCTAGCTCCTATCCTTCAAACTGTTCCGCAGCATTCCAGACATACTGTTTATTCATCTGACGGCACAAGAGGGCAAGACAAGCTAGCATCTCGCTCTGGAGGATGCAAGGGGATGTGATACTCTTGTCGTCATCGGCGTATTCGTCTGACATAATGCAAGTCCAGTGGCCAGGTCGGGCAGGTGTAGCGCACTGTTTCTCCCACCCTTCAGGAACTACGGATCGCTCGACGACCCACACGCCCACCATTGTGCCATGAGGTCTGGATCGATATTGGCGTAGGTAACCTTCTAAGGGGTCCCAGGAAAAGGTATCATCATTATCAGCACAGGTCGAAAAAGACAAAGGAGCAGAGGGGAAGGGGTAAAAAAAACCTAACGTCGGAAGTCGCCTAAAAGCGCCCCATCCTGCTCCTCCACCCTCATACTCGCGCTCACCCAGAACCGAAGGAACGCCTCAGCCCACTGCTCGCCGCGTCTCATGTTAGAGTCTTGTATTCCGCAAGACTTGGTAGGGCGCTGGCCAGTGCTGCATCTACAGATCGCATCGTCGAGCCCTGAAAACGGCCGTGTTGGTGTTGTTACGGGCTCGCTCCAACATCGAAAAGGGCCCATCGTCTCCACGTCGTTGAAGAAAAAGACATCATCGGCGCTAACAATCTTATCGTGCTGGATGGAGGTGAAAATGAATTGCAGCTGGTGCTCGAACGAGGCTGGATGTATGGCGTCTGACATTGTTATGATTGTTGTTTTCGGGGAAACGAGAAAGGGAGCGTGCGTGCGGCAAACTGACGACGCGACCGATTGACTCTGGCCGCTGATAACTGCGCCGCCGATAGACCCGACCGATTCACGCGGCCGATTGACCTGACCCTAACCGTCTTTTCGGTCGCTGCCGTCTACGGCATCGTCACACTCTGGCCCCCCCGTCCCCTATTCCGCCCTCGATGTCGCTACCTCATGTCGAGAAGACAGTCGTGCACCGCAATTTGAGCATATGCTCGCCCATGCAGTGACCTAGTTGGACAAACGTTGGGTCACCGGCCACGTACGTCGAGATATGTTTCGTTGTAAATAATTATGCTTTCATTCTCATATCCCGTCCATCATATCTAGATCCTACTAAGGACGGGTCGACGCAGCTTCGGCGCTCTGGTGAACGTCGCCTGCAGATAAGCATGTAATTCTCCGCGCCGAAATCGGGAAGGGGGTTGTAATGGGCTGGGAAATTGCGAAAGTCGTAGCATTTGGCGCACTAGATATTTAATTCTACGCCCTTCAGAAGAGATCTCACGTAGGGCTGAGAAGTGCACTCTCACCGTCGGTTTGAGAAGAGTGAACATGAGCGGCTGACCCTGACGCTATCGGGCTCTCTGCTCGGGCTCGAAAGCAATGCTTGACGAGATGTTTGGTTAGAGTACAACTTCGTTCCCTCACTCTTCTCTTCACTACAAATAACTGACTACTTGATTCAACAGTCATGACTTGCGCGCTGCTCCGCGCTGCTCCTGGGTGCCTCCCCCCGCAGTACTGAGCACGACCTGAATAGATCACCCCTCGAAGACGAGCCACAGTGCGGGTGCGGACTTCAAGCGTGGCGTATGTGTGGCCGACTCTCGACGGAAAGCCTGGTCGTAGAAGGCATGCACGTTGGTGTGGCGTATATTGGGGACCCTTCCGACCAAGGGGTGGGCACGGTAGAGTATTGTTGGTGGCGAGGATTTGTCGGACGGCGTCACGCGCGGCTAACGGGGCGTTTCCTGGCTCAATATTGGTTTCCGCAACGCGATGCTCATCCAACAGCCAAGCACTTGATTTGTCGAGAGGACAGAATACACAAGATGCTTGAGACGGATACAGCTTGATCTAGCCGCTACGGCGGATAAAGTGCTCAGTTGAGGGGCGAGGGGAGATTGCCACGAGTAAAGTCCTTTGGCGTGACTCGTGAGTGATAAAGATGGCGTCAAGGCCCAGGAAGTGTCTGTCCGGCGAGGTGGTGGCAGGTCGCAGCTAACAGCAAGAAGCGCCCAGGACGAACCTCCGTAAAGCCATCGTCATGAGTTGAACGACGGTGAGTAACCATCCTGCCCCTCCAAGCCTCAGCTCCTTCTCTCCATAGCCGCGAAGCTCACCATGGTAACAGACAATAGACCAAAACTCCGAGTGTGAGCGATCACCTCGAAAGGGGCACCCTTCACTCCCAAGGCGCCTTTTTGCCCATCTCCACCCTTTTGCGATGAAAACGGGCGCTTAGAGTCTCATTTCCCGTCATAGAAGTGGCTCTAGACTTTCTCTAGCTTCCCAGCGCGACCAACTCAGCTTTCTCCTCGTCTTTTTCCTTCCTAACCTGGCTATCGGAGAGCGCATATCCATAAGTCAAGCTTTCCTCCTCTGTAACAAGATGAAGCGCCAGGTCCAACGCTGGAACCAACGTTTAATCACATTCGAGTGAGGTGGATTTATGCCGCACTTGACTTCGGCTTTTCAACGGGTATCCCGTTAACTTTCGTGAGCCCTGAGGAGGGAGATTCTTTCACGGGGAAATACGGAGAAGGCTCGACTGGCACAAAGGTTGCCTGCAGTAGTCTTGACCACATTTAAATCGGATGAAGACAGGCCCAAGCGGCAGAAGGTGGCCCACCTGCGTGCTGCCTGGGTTTCAGCGCCGAGCGATTCTGACCTACAGGTTCAGCCTCGCATTGCGGCAGTCACCATCACCGCCCATCCCTGGAGAAGAATGCGATGGCGCTCGTGTGTCCGCCGCTCAAGCGTGCTAGAGCGAGTGGTCCGCCCTCATTTTTGGTACGGGGTGTTGCCCGAGTGCCGTCTGGCACATCGATTCATAGGGGGCTGAGAGGTGATGGGCGTGGTCCGAGATAGTGTACGAAAACGCACGGAGAATCGCACCAATGCGCGTTCAAGCAAGTTCTTGACCTCTGCGAACTGAGTAGGTGTCAGAGTGGACCTCAGCCTCCTCAGATAGTATCTCAGGGGCGAAAGTAAACAATGTAACCCTAACCCTGTCTATCATGCGGCTTCTATTGGCGCCTGGTTCCCCTGGCCACCCCGCTTACCTCAGCACCCGCTAAACCATGCACCACACCCGTAATATCGTTTCTCTGCAAATTCACTGCCGGTTTCGGCCCCCTAAAGGTGTGCGATTAAACAAACTTCAAATCAACACCCCACCCTCGCTCGCACCATTAGCGCCGACTGTTTATTTTCCGAAAATCTTCCACTTCTTCGCCACTCATTTTTATCTTTAGCATTGATTCGCCTCCGTATTGCCAAGAAGGCGGCTGACCGTTTATATATACTCATACTGTCAGAAAGAAGGGGGTTCAGCCACTCGAGTGACGAAGCCTGAATCTTGCAGAATAGTCTATAAAGAAGCCTCTGGCTTCCAGCCAGAGCCAGAACGACGGGGTGGACGACAAGCAATACAATCACGCAGTTGCAACCCCTTCAAATCCATCGAATCCAGTGTGCAGTGCTTGATAAGGTAACAAGATCTTTGGCATGTGATGTAAGCTACGCATAGGATAGGTTCGACCCCGCGGCTGTTCAAAAATGGAATGGCCGCATCCTTAAAGAAGTCTTCCAGGCCATAGCCTTGGTCACCGCGGCCGCGGACTCAGCGACAAAAACTTCTCCGAGAAGACGCCCGCTCGCACGACCGAGCTCGAGCACAAAGACGACCCGAAACGAGAGACGAGCTCAAAGAACGCACGGAGGGATGCCGGGAGACCCCGGCCCTCACGTGGCGGGGGCACGCCGAAACCCCCTCCCCGTCCAGGCCATCCGGTCCAACTTCTCTAGGGAGGCTAACCCCTTCCGGACGTGGGTTGTCTCGTTCCTGAATCCCGTCAGGTCACCGTTCACCCTCTTGAACTCAAGGAAGAGCCGCCCCGTTAAGGACCGAGTCCGAATCGTATAGTGCCATCTGCGCCTTGGCTTCCACGGCAAAAAGACGTGCAACGACAAACCTAGGTGCCCCATGTGCGGCGGCAAGCCCCACGGGACCTGCGATAGACCCGCGCACTGCGCCAACTACTGCTTAGAACCGCACAAAGTAGCCGAACCTCACTGCCCCGCCCGCCCCTACGTCCAAGACGGACACGTGTTCCGGCATACAAAAGAGCAACCTGCCGCCATCCGTAGGGCAGGCCACGCCAGCTACGAAGCCGTTGCCTTGCAAGCCCGCAAAACCGGACAACTAACCGGTAAGATGGCCAGATATCAAGCCAAAACACAGAAAGCCGCCTCGACGACGCGCTCGGGGTCGACCTGCCTATCCCGGCTGCCGTGCGAGCCCGCGTCGTCCGCCTCCTCCCGGTCGATGTCGTAGAACTGGCCAGGCTACTGGGGGAACAACCACCGCTTGGGGTACTCGGCGCGCCGACGCCGTGGACAAACCTGGGAACCGGCTTGATAAAGGCAGTGGGACCTTTTGGTGCTGCGAGGACATTCGCTCCGAGACAGCCTGGCGGCGGTTCGCCGCCCAGGGCCTGCCTAGTTCCTCCGCTCGAACGTGAATCGCGCGTGAGTGTGTGTGGTTGCGTCTTGCAATCCGGGGCGGAGACCACCGAATCCACCCCTTGCGCCCATTTATACTGCCTTAGTTCGGCAGATGCACTAAACTGAGGAGGTGAACAGTGACGACTTGAGCGGGCAGCGCTGGAGACGAAGACTGATTGCGTGGTCGAGGGCGGGGCGATGGAGATCGAGAAAAAGAGCTTGGTCGATAAATAGCTGTCAATTGAGCGCCATTTTTCAATGAGATGCGCAATGCCATCTTGCCGTGCCTTTTCCAGGGGACCATCTGCTCCACTCCTTGTCTTGATCCTGCGCGCCGGTTCTCCCATCGCGAAGAAGGCTGGTCCTCCACCAGACGTCGTCACCGGACCTACTATCACCGCTTGTCATGGAAATGTACATTTGGGCAAAGCGTATGGCGTAATGCGGCTATTGTTCATTTTATGTGCAAATAATCTACTCGAGTCGACCTCGTTGGCCTGCTAAACTCTTAGCAACCAGGCCCACTTGATCGGATACGATTAAGTCAACTCCGGCTTTAGTTTGGAGCTATTTTATAGTTAGCCTAGCAAGTAAAAACAACTGCAAAGAGTATATTACCTCTACCATATCAAGATGGTTATTCTGTGTTCCGTACGTTCCGCACACTAGGCCTCTAGCTTTTACAAGGCCAACCAGTCGTGGGCACAGTGTCAGCGTCTCGCAAGCGAAAACCACTCCAGTAAGTCCCCAGTGCTCCGCAAAGTGCACTGCATTTTGCAGGCTTGCGGCGCGAACATCCATGTCAGACATTGGCACCTTGCCCGCGTTAGTGATAAAGAAGACAGGGTAAGCTTTCTGCTTGATTGCAAGCAGGATGCAAATTTCTGGCGTGAACGATGAGAGTATAATTTGGCGGTTACCAGCATCATTATGAAGATGGTTAAGGACAATATCAACGAAGGTGTTAAGCTCGATAGCAACAGGGGCGACCCCGGCATCGACAGTTTCGTGAAGTCGGGGATACTCTATACCACATTACGTCAGTAATAAACCTTGGGGGAGAGGGGGGGGGACAAACTGATCTCGATGTCACACCCGATGTTCTGGCAGCGTAATGAGTATTTCTTGCAACGTCGCAAACGAGTCCTGTATGAAGCTGCCTCGTGTATTCGGCTTAAAGCCCTTCTTGTTGAAGTCGACGGTGTATTTTATCCTATCTCGGACTTGGGTCGCACCCGCTTCAAACTGGCGGCCAAGCGAACGAGAGCGTGGCCTGCCTGCCTCTTCTCGGGAATGGGCTGGCCCGAGCATGGAGAGGGGATTGCCGTGGGGGGATTGTGTGTTAGTGGCGTGTAAGAACTGGTCTAAGGTCACGTCATGAATCGGTATGTCTGTCCCAGATTCGCTTAGCGAGAGATCGTGGAACGCAACTGCTTGCCGGTCGCGGGTAATCTGGATATCGAATTCAACATAAGAAGCGCCAAGCTTAGCAGCAGAGAGAAACGAGCCGATTGTATTTTCTCCAATCTGGAGATACTTGCGTGTCTTGACGTTCTGCCCAGCACCCCGATGGCCGATAAGAAGTGGTGGTGTTGGGAACGTCCTCATCAGATCTATAGGCCGAGCTGTCTGAAGATGCGGGAACGGGTGTACAACGAGCGGTGTAAAGGTTACGACCCCTGCCATCCTCATTGTGCTCTTTTCCAGGATGGGAACACTTTGTTCTCGAATCAGGCTTTGTCGATAGGTTCCGAGTTGCTTAGCGTTCTTCGTCAGCAATGCTGTCCCGCTGGCGACTAGTACCTCCTTGCCGGGAATACGTGGTAATCGAATCATGTCAAACACCAAGCATGGCTCGGTGGTATTGGAGACGATAAAACAAAAGACGTCATGCATCTGATGGTCGAGAATGGGCAACGGAACACGCCGCCGCTCCGAAGCGCCTGGTGCGGAGATGTCCAGTACGAAAGACGCGGCTTCGTATTTCCGACAAAACCAGGATGAGAGGTCCAGCCCAGCGACGGCCCGATCGCTGTGAGTGGCTCCTAGACTGATAATAATAACGCGTTGGTCATGGCTGCAACCCCTGTTGCTGGCGTCTGCCTTGGGATGTGAGAGGGTGTTGGCGGGGTCACCCGTTAACGAGGTATCCAAGACGGCAAACAAGCCAGCCACAACCAGGTGGCCTTTATACGACGCAATCTCCCTTGCCGTCCAGCCGAGACGATCCCGCTGTTCCTGGCTTGACCCGGCCTCGATGAGGAGCTGAGCCATCTCAGCACAGCCGTTGGCACACGCAAAGAAGAGCGGGGTCCAGGCTCGGGAACTGTCCGGCACATCGAGGCTGGCGCCTTGTTTGCGCATTGCTTGTAGGATGGGGGCGGCGTAGTCGATGCGCTGTACCTGGACGGCCACATGAAGGGCAATCTCGCCGCGGCTGGAGCGATGATAAAGGTCTGCGCAACTAGTCAACAGGCAGTAGATAATGGGGTCGTTTTGGGTTCGGAGAGCGATAAGAAGAAGGTCTCCCATGGCATTCCTGGCACGCTCTCCCCCATCTGCATACAGCACGCTAATCATCGCTGATGCCGCTGGCACACACCCGCCGATAACGGCAAGATGGAGCGCGGTAAGCCCGTCATCATCGGCTGACAATATCGCGTCAGCAGAAGTCATATCAGTTGCAACTTCGGCCAGGACCGGCCCGCTGCTTGTAGTGTCGACGATGGAGGCGAGTTGCGTATCCCAGGCCGATTGCAATGTCTGCCATCGAGCCCGAAGGCTGCGATACGATAGCGTATCGACCTGGCCGTGTCGCGCGAGCTTAGCGAGGATGCGCCACACGGCGCGAGCATTAATCTCTTGGAACCATCCGAGCTTTTTCGGGTCGAGCACCGCCGAATTGATATTGTTGCTTAGACGGTCGAGACGTGGCCGTAAGAATCCATCCAGGGAAAAAATACTCGCATCCAAATGCTGGTAGGCTTCTGTGTGTCGGGACGGTTAGCACGAGATGGCAGACGGACGACACGGCCAGGGCAATCGTACCCGGCAGATTCGATAACTTGATGAGACATTTGAGCAGGTTATAGTCGACATAATGTTCACTCCATTCTGGCACGAAGTGCCGATGCATAGTGTGACCAAACCGCATGGTGATGGGCAATGGCGTCTGTCTTGTCGAGTTTCGGCTTCGTGGAGCAACCAGCGTGAGCCAGAACGACGGAGTGGACGACAAGCAATACAATCACGCAGTTGCAACTGTTGCCCGCTTTGGATCGAAGGCTCTGTCGATGGAAAAACCAGTGTGTTCATTGCTTCAATCGGTTGGAAGCCGAGGGCTTCCAACCGCTAAATACTGCGTACAATGGGGTAGTTCCATTCCTCCGTTGTTGTGGCCTGGAATGAACCACGCAGTAATTCAATGGAATTCCAGCGATCGGACCGATCGCTGGTATGGAGGCTGTTGGCTGGTATGGAGGCTATTCAGAGACAGGATTCGTGTGACAAAAGCGTATGGCGTAATGCGGCTATTATTCATTGTATGTGCAAATAATCTACTCGTTGGCTTCGCCATCCTTCTCCTCGAATACGGCGCCGACATAAACGCCTTGGCGGCCACGGGCGAGACGCCACTTACTACGGCAATCAAGTGCAACAGCCACAATACCCTGCGCGCCTATTTCTTGACCGCTGGGCCGAATATGCTGCCTGCCCCCGTCTTAAAGGGCCTAATCTACTCGAAATCGCGGCTCTTTACGGTGATTGCGAGACGTTGGCTATCCTAGCCAGCACCAGTCATCTCCGATCCAAGCAGGATCAGAATTACACGCTTGCGGACTTTAAAGCTATACTTCGCCAACGAATGGACGTAGCAGAGGAGCTAATTGTAGCGTTTGACAACCTACTCTCAGTCATCAATATTGCACCAGATCCTCTGCTGGCTGAGGATGGTAAACGGACGGCTGGCCTTCTTTCCGGCCTTACGCCATGGTCTCGTGCCAAGGATGACTTCTATGCTGAACGGGACGATGATGAACTAAGTGGTGATGATCTGAATGACTTCCAGGACGCTTTAGAGGTGCCTGAGACAGCTGAGTAGGATAGTTGTTAGAAGGACTGGACACTAGATTCAGTGGATTTGAAGGGTTGCAACTGCTTGATTGTATTGCTTGTGGAACTCTGTCCTCTGGCTCTGACTTCCAGCTAGAGCCTTCTTTTACTGACTATTCTGCGGGATTCAGGCTTCGTCACTATAGTAGCTGAGGCTCCTTGTGATATGTCACCCTCCGGATGCTGCTCCCCAGTACTGGGTCCCAAGCTGAGCAAAATCTCCTCTCCTCGTAGTCGGCCGTGCCAATCACCCGGCCAGAAGTCGTAGGATCATCGTCGGGCTATATATGTAATCTATGTGTTGCCGTCGAGGCTTCCGTTTTCTGAGTGGTCAGCCGCACCTCGCCTGGCAGCGGCATCCGCCAATCACGGCCAACACACGGACCCAAATCTTGTCTCCCATTCCGGTGCCCCGCGTACCAGCTGCTGGATCGTGAGGTCAACTCTTCAAGATAAAATACTTTTATGCCCTCGGCCCATCGCCACGATTCTGCCTTTCCTCCTCATTCCTTTCGTTTTCTCTGGCTTCGCGTATCCCAACAAATGGCAAAAATGCCGCACCCAAGCTCAGACTCGCAACGTAACGCAGCGCAACACGACGCGGCCGGCATTGGAGGGACGGATCTCGCTAGTCTTCGAACTCGTTTGATCCGCAATTCTCCCCGATCCGCTGCGTTAGGACGTACGCTTGACTGAACTCGAGATCCACAGACTAGGAGGACGGAGGGCGAGCCATATGTTCAGATGTTCAGATGCGGCAGATCCTTCAGGAAGCCCAAAAGGATCCTAAGGCGGCCAAGTGGTAACACGCTTTACCTACCAGAAGCCAAAGCTGCAACGCGGGCAGAGTCAATTTAAACAGGCCTTGGGGTACCTCTTATTGAACTTAAGCTTCCGTGCTGCCGGTGCGTGGAAGGCATCCATCTCCGACAACGACGCCTTCTCGCTGTCTGTCTTTGGCAAGTCGACGCTGCAGTTCTCGATGTTCGACTTTGTCGAGTTTGGCGGCGTGCGGCACGAGGGATGGCTTCCGTTTCGACTCCACCGCCGCCCGGCCCATCCGCCCGGGCACACGCCATCATTGAGGGTGAGTACACCAGCGCCGAGTTCGAGTTCCGGGCGCGCTCGGACGAGCTGTTCAGCAAGGCAGCCATAACGCCAGGCCCGGCGGTGATGACTTCTCGATGCACCATCCCCATCTCGTCCTTCAACGTCTACGCCGTCGGCAAAGACAAATCCGGTGCCGCCGCACGGGCATACTTCGTCGTTCCGCCAGACAGCAAGCGCGACGTGGTTCGTATGCTGCTCTTCAGCAGGGTGAGCGTGCAGACGACAGGCGTGAATGGCCCGACGACGCAGGGCAGCGTCAGACTAACACTCTTCAGGCGTTGGAAAGTAGTGGCCGGGAGAGAGCAGGTCGAACACCCGCCTCGGGGATGTTGAAGAATGCCTCCCCGCTTTCCCGCACATGTACCAGCGCAATTGGGGGTCCAGCTGGGTGAGCAAAAGCGTCGTGGTGACCTCGTACTCGCGCGCGTCAAGCTCGAGGAAGCTTCATCTCCATTCGCTTCAGGTCGTGGAACAGCATGTCGCACCCGCTACCAGCAGCCCCTTCCGGAGAGAATCCCAGTACCCGAAGCGGATAAGCGGTGTCGTGGCGTCAGGCAGACCCGAGTTCGTACCTGTAGGTTGCCTCGGCTTTCTTCGCGAGATCGTAACGCTGCGGTGTAGCTCTGGGAAGTAGAGCGCCCGAGACTTGGCCGGAGACCCAGCCGTGCAGATCCGCCCCGGCGAGCTTACTTTTCATGAAGTCGTCTATCTCGGCCGCGTTCTTACGCTGCAGATCGTGGCTGTCTGTCGAGTTCTGTCTTTTTGCAATCTGCGCGCGAATCTGCAAGCCCAAGATAGTCTGATCGATATGCTTCGGTTCCAGGTCGGCGAGTTTCTTCTGCAGGTCCCAGTCCTCCTGGCGTCGTTGATAGCCGGCTTGCGTGGTGACCATGCTGCTCGCTTGCCTCGCCAGCGCGGCATTATTATGCATGAACGCTGCGAAGGAACCGGCCACTTTGCCAAAGTTGTTTTCCGCCTACCGTAGCGCCCTCAGGGTAGTCGGTGTGCCGACCTTGATTTCTGGAAAGATGTAAGCCGCTCCGTTATGTATCAGGGCCGAGGCCTCGATCAACAAAGCCCAGGCCAATCACCGACTCGATGCCCATGGATGCTATTTCGTAAGCGTTCATGAACTCGATCGAGTTGTAGTGGTCGTACCATGCCTGGACGGTGGTGCGGCCAGCACGAGCGAGCAACAGCGGATCGATGGGCGGGTCGAACAGCACCAGTTTGCCGGGTGATACCCTGGAGGTTCTGGCAGTTGCGCATCTTGAAGAGACGGTCCGACACGGTGTCCCCAGCAGCTCAGCATCTTTTCGTTTCTCGGCGCGCAAAATTACAGCATGGACGGGGCGGACTGCCTGGCGGCCCGGATCAGCCGGCACGACGGCGTTGCTCGAGGGACGGACACCAGGTCCTCCATGGGCACCAAGGCATTTGACAGACTGGTTAACAGCGGTTCGAGAGACCTAAACGTGTGCGGGCCGGATGTAGCGCGGGAGGGGATTTCTCTCGACCTCGGGTCCAAGGATCTCCGCTGCTAGTGTGTAAATCTGCGTCGCCTCGTTGATCTTTTCGATGGTATCCGCCCGGAAGAACGAATCGCCCCAGGCGATCAGATTGTCCAGGTACTTCATCAACGATCGATCTCTGGAAGGCAGTGGTGTGCGTGTCTGCGCAACGGCAAACGGCTGGAAGGGATCCTTGCGCCAGCGGTCGACGGCCCCCTTCGAAGCGCGTTCGAGCGCCGCCTTCTCGTCGGACGTGAGCTGAGCCAGCTTGTCCGGGTCGTTGCGGGCTGCCATGAAGCGTAACAGGGCCGGTAAGGTCTCGAGAGCGTACTGCGTCTGTGTGGTCTCGAAGAACTTTGCGCATGCGCCAGAATTTCTGAGGAGAGAATCGAGGCTCGACGTGTCCGTCGGATCGAAAATGTAGTGGAACCACCTCTACGCCTCCTAGAATTTCTAGTTTCTTGCTCAGCCGCTCGGCGATCAGCAGCGGGATGTGGTAGAAGAGCTCCCCAGTTGTAGAAGGAGTAGAGTCCGTCATCAAAGTCAACCACCTCATCTGCGGCCGTCGTGCGAACCGGTGCCGGGCGAATTCTAGTATTTTTCCGTGATCGTCTTGGGTAAACCCTCGCCTGGTTTCCAGACGATCGGTGTTGTCCTGCGCGCTGCTAGACTCGATTTCGTCGCTTACTCCAGGTGTGCGGGCCAGGGTGACCAAGTCTATCCCTCAGCGACGCCAGCCTGCTCAGTCGTTCCCAGCCTGCTCAGTCGTTCCCAGCCTGCAAATATCTCCGCGCTCAGTGCCGGCGACGGCGATGGCGTTTGTTTTAGCCAGGGGCAGCGAGTTCAAATCCAGCAAAGCAGCAGCAGTGGGGTCCGTCGGGCTGCTTCTTCTTCTTCTCAGCTCATACAGCCACTTGAGCTGGGCAGACGAGAACCTGAACTTGGTCAAGAGCAGCACCACCGCCACAAATCGATTCGGGGATAGCGCGTGAGTAGCCGAGATGGCCGGGTTCTCTTGGATAAAGGCGGCGTCGCACATGGTTTTGACGAGGGAGAAACCATCGACGATGGTCAGGTGGCCGAGGATGTATTCCCATATCCTGGGTCTGTATACCGGCATCATTGCTGAAGGCGCGCATAACCGCCTGTCTGCAGAAGACCTGCCGGATAGCTGGGAGTAGCTTCTGCAGGACAAGCACGAATCGCTCTTGTGGGGTAAGGACTGCGTTTGTGGTGGCATCGTTGTCTAATAGCCGAGTGACA
>Ga0247758_1000778_pt1 | contig 27303 bp, 29 predicted proteins | sample UWRJL156409C4_FD_180950 | JGI IMG/M metagenome (GOLD analysis project Ga0247758, IMG submission 180950) | Plant litter microbial communities from Arlington Agricultural Research Station in Wisconsin, United States - UWRJ-L156-409C-4 | ecosystem: Environmental > Terrestrial > Plant litter >... | reverse complement strand
ATCGCGGTTGGGGGGGGGGGGGGGGTATTCGTGCTGAGTCGAGATACGTACGAATTGATCGCTGGTAGAAGTAGAGGAATCCACCAGCGGCACCGATAAAGCCGGCCAGCCGCGCCGCCTGTGCGAAACCGCCCTTGCCAACCCCCGAGGGGTGCATCTTCTCCATCGCCCAGAGCAGGCCCGGGCCACCGGCGGCCGCGACTGCGCCGTGCGCATAGTCAGAGGGCCTGGCGTACTTCACCACGCGCCTGAAGTGTCTATGCAGCCAATTGAGTCAGAATCGAGGGGGATGATCGGGGTTCCGGCAGAACTGTCGCGGGGACGTACGGGTCATTGTCGATGAGCTGATTTCGAGGTTTGTTAACATTGCGCTGCCGACCGGCCTCAATTGAGGTGACTCACGGGGTAATCAGTCTTGATTGTCTTGCTGGGAAACTGGTATGTCTGGGAGGTCGACATTTTGGCGGCCGGCGGTCGACACTGGTGTCGTCAAGCGATTGCACGAAGCCTTGGGCGATGGGGTTCGGGATGGGAGGTTGAAGCTCGCAGGTGAAGCTCTCGAAAATGTTGGTGCCTCAGGCGACAGGCGGCGCTGCTAACGCGCACTAGCCACGGCACTCGCCATAGTTGTCGGTGCTCCAGCCACAACCCCCACTTACACCCCTGCTAGTTTGACGCGACTGGGCCAGGCGCGTCGCGCATCCCACCATGCATTTGTCCCAATCCAAAGGGAAACAAGGTCTTCACAACACCACCATCACTTCGCAAAATGCCTTCGAAGACAGCTAGCAAACCAACTGCTAACGGCAAGGGGAAAGAGCCCGAGGGGTTCGTTGAGGATTATCTCGCCGGCTGGGATTCCGACCCATTTGCAAGCGATCCCGAGCCCCGCAACAAAAACCCCGGCAGCAAGAACAACGCCAACGAGAAGAAGCGCAAGGGGGCAGATGTCCTGGGCATTGATGAGGAGATTGACCTCAAGAAGAAGCCACGCGCGCCGAGGGTGAAGCTAGATGAGGGGAGGCTGCTGTCTGAGAAGGGAATTCCAAAGCTGAGGAAGATGGCGCCGCGACTCAAGTTGAAGGGAAAGGGGCACGAGGTACGATTTGCCGACACTCTGGTGCGAGCATGCTCTGACAGCCTTTAGTTCTCCGATGCATCACGTCTACTGTCTTTTTACCAAGAGTGGCTCGACGATCTCTTTCCTAAAGCCACATTCTTGGACGCGCTCGCGATGGTCGAAAAGACGGGCCACAAGACGATCATTCGAAACGAGCGCTTGAAATGGATCGAGGAAGGGCGCCCGAAGTCAAAAGTGGACGACGACGATGTGTTCGGGGAGCAGTTGACATCTGGTCCGACACAACCAAACCGCATTGCGCCAATCTTCAAAAAGGCTGGGCAGGGGCGGGGAACAACACCGGCGAATGATGACCTCTTCGGAGACGAAGATATTTACAACGCGACGCCGCGAGCGAGGCAAGGGGCACCGAAACCGACAGACGACGTGCCGGATGATGACGACTTGGCCGCTCTTATGGCAGAGCAGGATGGCCCTTCAACTGCAGCGCCATCGTTTGGAAGCTTATTCGGTGGCGGTCCGGTCAAGAAAGCTGCTCAGGCATCAAGAGAACCTGACGAGGACGAGATGGACGCTCTCATGGCTGAAGCGGAGGGGTCCACCCAGCCTTCAAAGCCCACTCAACCAGTCCGCAACAGCATATTTGGGGATGGAGGCTCGAAAGGAAAGGCAACCCCTGTGGAGAACGACGAAGACGAAGACGACCTGGATGCGCTCATGGCGGAGGCCGAGATCCAGACGCAACCAACTGCCAAGATCCCAGCAAAGACTCCGGCTCCAGCAGTGAACAAGGCCGCGCCTAGCAATGTCGAGGAAGACAGTGATGATTTAGATGCACTAATGGCCGAGGCCGAGGCAGAGGCCCTAGTATCGGCGCCCAAGGAGGCGCAAAAGGAGCACCAACCTAGCGCTGAGGACGAGGAAGCGATGGCTGAGATGGACGGGCTTTGGTGAGCTGGCTCTCAACGGCTTATGGCACGGATACCGGGATATGGAGCGAGCATCTTTTGGTAGCGTCATCGGAAATAATGGATGTTAACTGTCTAGGTTTCTTGAGAATGGTTCCCAAGAGCTCGAGACCGCCTTGTTTTTATCGTCTTATCGTGATCATGAACCCTAACCCTTGGCTTCGCAAGTTCAACCCCACGGTCTGAATTTGGCGGGGTCATCCGTGCTTGCTCCTCCACCATCGTGTACCTCGACAAGAACAAGCTAGGAATGATCACTTCTTTCCGTCCATCATCACTGGGAATCTCTCAGTAATTGACGACAAGATGTCGTCCGACCTGAGCGACGCCATGGAGCGTCTGCATATAGAGAAAAACAACACCTTTGAGGCCATCGACGACATCCTCTTCGACAGAGTCGTTCGTCCGCCGAAGAAGCAGGACCCAGACGAGCTGCGCGCCGAGCTCGAGAAGAAATACCTGTCGCCCTCGACCACGTTCTCGACCGAATGGCTCAATCGGCTCCAGCAGCGCTGGGAAACTCCGACCGACTACTCGCTGGCCTTCCGCATCGCACCCACACAAACCCGCACCGTAACCCGGTTCATTCGCCATGGCCTCGAAGGGCGGGTGACAGGGTACCGAAATGTCACCGTGTCTGCTTCTCATTCGACTGCAAAAACCAGCACGTCGATGCTCAGGAAGCCCGCCGGCCGTGCCGACTTTGTGCGCGGTGCCGCAGGTTTCTTTCCCTTCGCGCCCGGTGGCCTGGATGGCATCGAGGCGACCGCTTCATTGGAGGACCAGCTGCGGTCTTCCAGTGCAGATGCTGGAGATAGCAAAAGGAAGCTGGAGCGAGTTATTACACTTGGCGAGGGCGGTCTCCTGGAAGTTGCGCCTGGGCTCGACAGGGGTATCGACTTCAGCAAGAAAAGGAAGCTCGCGGATGTGGAGAGCGAACGGCAAGCGAAGGAAGTAGAAGAGACTCTCGGCCAGGAGCCCGAGGATGCGCCTGGTGTTGAAAAACAAGACGACGAAGAGCAGCCGCGTGCTGATGGCGCCAAGGAGAACGACGACGAGGATGAAGAAGATGAAGATGTCGAGGATATTGACGCCATGCTCCCAGTCGAATTCCCCGCGCTCGAACCTCGTGGGACACTCGCAGCGGCCAACGCTAGAAAGGCTGGCCGCGAATGGGCACACATGGTTGACGTCCGGGGCGAGATGACCAACTTCCGCGAGTTGGTGCCGGACATGGCCCGCGAGTGGCCATTTGAGCTGGACACATTTCAAAAGGAGGCTATTTACCATCTCGAGAATGGTGACTCCGTGTTCGTTGCGGCCCATACGTCAGCTGGCAAGACGGTCGTGGCAGAATATGCCATCGCCCTGGCTGCGAAGCACATGACAAAAGCAATCTACACATCCCCCATCAAGGCGTTGAGCAACCAAAAGTTTCGCGATTTCCGCTTGGAATTCGACGAAGTTGGCATCTTGACCGGGGATGTTCAGATTAACCCAGAAGCTAGCTGCCTTATCATGACGACCGAGATTTTGCGGAGTATGCTCTACCGCGGCGCCGATTTGATCCGTGATGTTGAGTTTGTTATCTTTGACGAGGTTCACTACGTCAACGACTACGAGCGCGGCGTCGTGTGGGAGGAAGTCATCATCATGCTTCCGGCACACATCTCACTGATCTTGCTCTCTGCGACGGTGCCAAATACCCACGAGTTCGCGTCATGGGTTGGCCGCACCAAACAGAGGGATATCTACGTCATTTCAACGCCTAAGAGACCTGTGCCTCTGGAGCACTATCTCTGGGCTAACAAAAACATCCACAAGATCGTTGACGCTGATAAGACCTTTCTCGAAAAGGGGTGGAAGGAGGCCAATGCTGCCATTCAAGGCAAGGACAAGCCACCGAAGGTCATCGAAGCGGCGCCTCCTGCCCGCGGCGGCGGAAACCAGAGAGGTGGAGGGCGAGGTGGCCCACAGAGAGGCGGGAACCAGAGAGGCGGCGGCAGAGGAGGTCCGCAGCGAGGCCGAGGTGGTCCCCCTCGGGCTAGCCATGCCCCTGGCCACATGGGCCGGACGGGGAGGCAAGGGGGATTTACTTCGGCTGCTCAAGACAAGAACCTGTGGGTTCATTTGGTGCAGTTTTTGAAGAAGCAGACCCTCCTTCCCGCTTGCATCTTCGTCTTCTCCAAGAAGCGCTGCGAGGAAAACGCAGACGCCCTGAGCAACCAAGACTTTTCTACGGCGCAAGAGAAGAGCGCAATCCACATGATTATCGAAAGATCAATCGCACGTCTGAAGCCCGAGGACAGAGTCCTACCCCAGATCATTAGGCTGCGAGAGCTACTGGGGCGCGGTATCGCTGTTCACCACGGTGGATTGCTACCGATTGTGAAGGAGCTGGTCGAGATTTTGTTCGCGCAAACACTGGTCAAGGTTCTCTTCGCGACAGAGACCTTCGCCATGGGTTTGAACTTACCCACAAGAACGGTTGTCTTCTCCGGGTACCGCAAGCATGATGGACATTCGTTCCGCAGTCTTCTCCCCGGAGAATACACCCAGATGGCCGGCAGAGCTGGAAGACGTGGTCTCGACCCTGTCGGCTCAGTTATCATCGTCCCGCCGGGCGGCGATGAGGCCCCGCCCGTTACCGAGCTCCGCCAGATGATCCTGGGCGAGCCTAGCAAGCTTCGTTCGCAGTTCCGGCTGACCTACAACATGATCCTCAACCTAATCCGCGTCGAGGCCCTGAAAATTGAAGAGATGATTAAGCGCAGCTTTTCTGAGCACGCTACTCAACAGCTCCTCCCGGAGCATGAGAAGGCGGTCAAGGTCTCCGAGGCAGATTTGGCCAAGATCAAGAGAGACCCGTGCCCTGTCTGCGATGATCACATGGACGTCTGCCACCAGGCAGGCGAAGACTTCAAACAGCTGACGGAAGAACTGTACCGCGGGCTGCTGGCCATCCCCGTGGGCCGGAAGATGTTTACGCCAGGGCGCCTCATCGTCTACATGAAAGATGGAGTTCGGACGCCGGGCATCCTGCTTTCCGAGGGCGCCAGCGCCAAGGGCAGCGCTACTAATCCTACGCTGCACGTTCTCGAGATCAAAACAAACAGGGATCTCCGCAACGATACCGATCTGCTCCCATTTGTTCCAGCATTCCGCAAGCTCCTCACACCCCTTCCGCAACCTAAGAAACACATCTACACCAAGACATTGCATGTGCCATTGAGCGAGATCGTGTGCCTAACCAAACTCATTACCAAGGGAATCCTGCCGGATATTTTCGGTGGCGATGGCTACCCGGCAGCCAAGGAAAAAACTCACTCGATCTGCCGGACTTGGAACTCGGAGATCTGGGACGAAATGGATCTTAGCAGGATCAAGAGCCTCCAGATGCACGACATAATCGGCAAGCGGAGAGAGGCTGAAGCTAAGATTTTCAGAACCCCTGCTTCAGAATGCAACTCGTTCCTCAAGCACTTTGCCATGTGCCACGACCAGTGGCTCATTCAGACCCACATCGAAGATCTCCGGCGAACGCTCTCGGACCAGAACCTACAGTTGCTCCCCGACTACGAGCAGCGAATCCAGGTGCTGAAGGACCTGTCGTTCATCGACGAAGGCTGTCGTATCCAGCTCAAGGGCAAGGTCGCGTGTGAGATTCACTCGGGCGACGAGCTCACTCTCACGGAGCTAGTCCTCGAGAACGTCCTTGCCGACTACGAACCCGCCGAGATTGCAGCGCTGCTGTCGGCTTTTGTGTTCCAAGAGAAAACCGACGCAGTCCCTGTTTTGACGGGCAACCTAGAGCGCGGCATGAAGACCATCGTCGAGATATCCGAAAAGGTCAACAAGGTGCAGGAACTGCATCAGGTCATCCAATCGGCCGAGGAGGGTAACGACTTTGTCAGCAAACCGAGGTTTGGACTAATGGAGGTTGTGTACGAGTGGGCGCGCGGTATGAGCTTCAAGAACATCACGGACTTGACTGATGTGCTGGAGGGTACGATTGTGCGGACCATCACGCGGCTGGACGAGACGTGTCGCGAGGTGAAGAACGCGGCGAGGATCATCGGCGATCCGGATTTATACCAGAAGATGGCAGCCGCGCAGGAGATGATCAGGAGGGATATCACGGCTGTGGCAAGCTTGTATATGTGAGTTACATGATTGATGTGTGGTTCGGTCTGCATTGCATCGTGGAAGCACAGCGACATGTTCAATGCTTTGGTATGGTCAGTTACGCAAAAGGCGAATGGTGGGGGAATCTGGGAATAACAGCTGCTCTTTGCATGGGCGGAGTAAAAAATGTATTGAATGATGAATGTCGGACCAGCATTGGAGCTTAGATGATTTAAACAGGGGCCGAATGCATGCGCAAGATTAAGTTTTCAGCTTCGAAAGTCAAAACATGATGTCAAATAATATCTTGATAACCAAAAACTCTATCCCGCCTCAATAATAGGCCGTCGATAGGATCATAAGGTAAAGCAGAAGTGTACGAACCCTGAATTCCGATCTGGGGTCATCAGCGGTCTCAACCTGACCTACATAAACGAATCCTCCTATGTCCCCAACGCCATGTATGAACAAAACACCATGCCTGGGAAAGAAGCCAGAGCCAAGGAACCCAATGTCATGCCTGTTCATAACTAGTATCGCCCGTCCGCTTGCGTCGCTTCCTGCCTTCATTGTGTCTGAGCACGCTCACACCTAAGCCCGTAACGCCCGCAGCCTCTGCTGCAGCGCATCCTCCTCCTCGGCTGTTGGCTCGGAAGACTCCTTGACAGGGTCGACCTTGCTGGTCGACGCCGCCGTGAGCTCCTGGTTGAGCTCCACCCCCGCATCGTCGGCCAGCTTGCCAAGTAGCTCGTGCACGGCGTCGTCGCTGACCTGCACGCTCGTACTCTGGGTCATGGCGTCCTGGTAGATGCCGTTCGACATTGCGTATTCCTCGTTCTGCTGCTTGAACTGGTCGAGCGTAAGCAGCGTCTTCTCGGGGTTGACGCTCTTTTGCGCGCGGTTCATCGTTCGTGACGACTGCGCCATCATGTGTGTCATTCGGTTCATGGCGTTGTTGGCCTGGATTTGGGCCACCGAGAGCTCCGCCATGTCGGCGGCCTGGTCCATCTGCGCGGCGATGGCTTGCTTGGCCAGGAGCATGCGGGCCTTTTGTGCGGCTTGGCCGGTTTCACCTTTCTTGAGGAGCTGTAGACGGAATGTCAGCGTGGTGGTTTGGCATCGCGCGAGAGGCCGGGACGTACGTTCTGGATCTGCTTCTTCAGCTCATTGTCCTGCTTTGCGGCCTTTTGGGCTTCGCGGCGGGCCTGCTTGGCGTTGAACTGCGATCGGTCAGCATGAAACCTCCAATCCCTGGATCTCGGTCGGTCTGCGCCGCGCGACAGGATGGATGACTCGGGCGACAGGAGGTGCGCAACGTTGCGACGGCGAGACCGAGACCGAGGAGTGGCCAGGGGCGGATTGAGGGGCAGAGGGAGCCTTACCCGTGCCTGGAACTCGACTTGCATGTCCCGCGCAAGCTGTCGGTTCGCCATATTGACCGCGGATTGTGTATTTGGGCTGTCGCTAGGGAGAGGATATCCGAGGGCGCGGTGTTGGGCTGGCAAGTTGTTCGAGGGTTGGCTGTTGGGGGGCGACTGGCAAACGGTTGAAGATGGTGAGAGGCGGCTGACGCATGCGTTGCCGCTGCCGCTGCCGGCGGCCGGTCAGTTGAGTGACCGGCATGCTGGCCAGCTGCCAAGCCTCAGCAAGCGCAGGCCTCGGGTGAAGAATACCCCTCGCTGGCGGAAGAGCCACGTGTGATTGGACCGCCACAGCGGATCTGGAAGAGATCCCTGCAACGCCACAGCATGACGCACTGCTTCAGCTGCTTAGGGCCAGGAGCAGTGGTTTTGGTAGTGGGTTCCTGCATCTTTCTAGCCACACAACTGCTTATCAGGGAAGACCCGGTCGAGAGTCGGTGATTCTGACTTGGACTCTCTCGGGCCGGTGGGCATGGAGAGGAAAAGGTGGGTAGGGAAGGTGGGTGTTGGCTAGGTAGTTTCTTCACGCGAAAAGCGGCAGTAACCTTTTTTTTTCCGGGCCTCTCGCTGCTTTCGCGAATCTCTGCTTCTCTGCTCAGCAAGAAATCTCTTGCGCCTCAAAGTCAATTTCTTGAGCACCTTCCTTTTGAGACGTGGATTAAGTCGAGACTTACTCCTCCACAACCAATAAACTACCCCGGAGTGGACACGAAACGGAGTACTGAGATACCATGGCCGCAGGTTCAGCGCCAACCCGGACGCTCAACGTCCAAAGCTTCCCGCGCCCGCCAGTGGTGGAGAGATGCAACCGGCACATCCAAATCATGTGGCATGGCGCCCTCATTGCGGATTGCCCTGCCGGCGAGGCTTACTGGGTTCTGGAGACCCATCACGCACCAAGTCCGTCCACCTTTTTAACTTCTCCCCTCTGCACATCCATGCGAATGCCTCTACGTATCCGTTCCCGCGGCTCCATACACATCGTGTCCAAACTCTAGTCGCCATGTCGTCGCGACACTAACATTTCTGTTCCCGATAGCCTACTACATCCCGCCAAACCGCGTGCGCATGCCCATCTGCACCACCCCGCGCTCCACGTACTGCGAGTATAAGGGCCAGGCAACATACTACTCGCTCATGAGCCCCATATCCGCCGCCGAGACCGTCAACAACCGCATCTGGTCGTATACTGAGCCGATGAAGGACTTCGAGGCGATAAAAGGCTACATCGCATTCTACGTCGGCCCTTGGGACTGCTATGTCGACGGCGAGAGGGCCACCGCGCAGCCGGGCGAGTACTATGGCGGCTGGATTACCAGCGATGTCCAGGGCATTGTTAAGGGCCAATGGGGAACCTGGGATCCGGTATTTTAGAAGGGTGGCGTCGATTCCTTCGGTTTATATCCCGCCCATGTTAACTCCGACGCTGAGGAAGAGCATCTGGCCCCTCGGGCCCCTCTCGAGGCCGATCATAATGCGCTCAACGAAAACAACGACACGTTCAAGAGGAGATACGACATCGCGGAGGAAGGAGGCAAGAATGCCAACGGCAGTGAAGGGGACGGCGGCGGCAAATCTTCTTTTGACAGCATTGCATTGCATTGGTGAGGTGTTCTGGGCGAAAAAAAGAGCCATGCTGTTCGAGGCGCACAGCGAAGGTGAAGGAAGGCCAGTTGACCAGCTGATATCACCACATTGGTTTGGAGCATCGTTTGAGGTAGACATAGACGGATTGCTGCATCGGAGTAAATAGAACCATGAACATAACATATCCCCTCGTTGGGGTAGGCAGCATGCCAATAGCACTAGCGTTAGGGGTTTCAACGAAGTCTGGTCTTCGCCACGGCATCACTCTCCAATATATCTCTGGTCGAGAAGATGGGCCCGGGCCCGGATCGCCACGCCCACGCGATCAGCCGCGTATGATCAGCCTCTGGAGTAGAGTGGTGTATCCGGATGCGGGTTACCGCTTGACATTTACCCGTTACCCCGTTCCCCAGACTTTCCAGATCTTGGGCGCTTCCAAAGGCTGGGGTTCGGGGGGAAAAAAAGCCCAAGACAAAGGGACGGGAGTGGGGAAAGCTGTCTAACATACGGATCCACGAGGAGAGGCAGCATCGGCAGTCGCAGTGCGAGACGCCGAGCACTCACTCTGGCATGCCCCTCTAGGTTGCAGACCCCATCGCCATGCCGTCAAGCCGCCTCTCTCCAGAAACACGACCCCATATTCTCCACAGCTGGGGATTGATGGAACTGTGAAAGTGTGGAAGCGAGCCGATGGAGACTGGCGCGTATGGGCTTGACTGGAGGGGCTGGGAAGAAGCGGAGCTGCGGTCGTCTCGAACCCCAGGAAGCACGGCTAACAAGCCGCTCGGAGGCTCTTTGCAGCGTGGTGCTGCGACGGCTCAGACCTGGTGCGTTGTGCGGGGAAGATTCAGGAACCCCTTCGCTCCGTCTCGCCTCCACTTGCGTTGCACCGGAGCAGAGCTCCGTTGCCCGAAGAATCGGGAGAATCGACTCGAGATTGTGAGAATTGAAGCCGCCGCGGCCCGCCGGCAATGGAGCAGAAGCGAAAGTGGCCTGGGGGACGACAGGCAGGAGCCCAACAATGGCGTCGTTGCTACCCGTTGGCGGCGCAATCGAATCCTGAAGGCGAATTACCTGGCTGCGGCACACCGATCATCCAAAGAACCAACAAACGACGCATTGATTCGCGCCAAGATGAATAGCGATTCAAGCGACCTTCTGGACTCGAAAAGAAGGAGAGCAGACAAGGAGACCACGCGAGGGCCTTGCGCTTTGGCTTTCTCGATCGGGTCAAGGGTTCTGCGGCTGCAAGGGGCTCGCTTTGAGCTCCAAGATTCTCGGCCGCGTCACAACGCCACCACGGGCTCTGGAAGACGGAGGGCTGGCTGAATAATCTGTGCCTTGCAGCCTGAGTCTCAACCTGAGGCCCGAATCTGCGCCGCCACAGGAGGTGACAGCTGAGCTCAGCGCAGCCAGCCAGCCAGAGCTAACGATGCAGGGCCGCCGCATAATCATGCCGTCTTCGCGTAACCCTCCCTCCCTCCTTTCACAGTCTCCCGATAGTCGTTCTATCAATAACGAAGGAGGGTTGTAGGGAGGTCCAACTCGGGGAGCCGAGGCGAAGATCACCAGAGAGCATCTCAATATTGAAACGGCCGAGATCGATAGTTTGTTTGACAGTTTGTTGGGCCGTTTGCCGGTATCGTTTAGGTGCGAGCACGCACACGTCAGTCAAGAATGTGGACGTAATGCATGTCAGCTGGTTGGAACAACTGTGGGGACACAACAGCTCCAGGTGATGGTCTGACTGTGTCGCCAGAGTTCTAGTTTACTGTCACGCAACCATCTCAGAGTTTCGCGGGCCAGAGTTGGAAGCGGCACGTACGCGAGGCACATACATCGCTACGAAACGATAGTAGTCAATAACCTCGACTTGGAGGTTGTGTTGCATGTGCAGCTGGTTATCTTGTTCATGCGATTGTCCGGGTGAGGGATATGGAAACTCTGCGACGAGGAAGGAAGCCAATCTCGCCGCATTCCACCGCCTGCCTGGAGTGCTCTGGCGTGCCCAATGGACTTCCCGATGCGAGCAAGCCCCTTGATCTGCCCCTGACCAAACCTTAGCGTCGAGGCGTGCTCTCGTCTGTCGATGATCCAATAGGATTGGACCAAGCACGCAACGGCGAGAAAAACCTGCAAATCCTCAGCGCACCACACGCCGGCATGGCTAACTCGATAAATCCTCAGCTCACCTCATAGAGTCGCTGCTAGCTCGACTAATCCTCAGTGCAAATTATCGGCGCGCGATGAATGCATTGCCCCAGCCTCTGGCTTACCCGCTATCTCTCGTCATATTGCACTGCAATTGTAATTAACAAGGCAGCTTCTAGAACCCAGCACTCCCGGTAATAATGAAGGGCTAATAAAACGGCGTATTAGCGTGCCAACCGAATCTCGGGAGCATCCTCCGCAATGCATTTTCGCATCGGTACTGCCTTGCCCACTCGCCGTCCGTGACGGAGCCGGCTAATTGGGCCGATAACCAAGACGTCGAGGCTGTCAGGCGTACTCTGCCGATAGATTGGCATGGTCCGGCGCAGCGCTGCCCGGCTCGATCAGACTGCAAAGGTCAGATACAGATTGCACCCGGGTCGCGCAGAGCCAGATGAGGCCCTCATTTGGCGGCATAGAGCTCCGGAGAATTCGCCATAGCAATGCGAGGCTGGATCACTGGGCCTAGAGATTGCTCCAGGTTTGCTGCAATTGGGAACTCTTAATAAATCTGTCACTATCGGGTTGAGGATGGAAAACTCGGCAGACAACTGCCACGCTTTGGTGGTGCCGCTCCCATCTCGATCGGTGGAGGCCATCAAAACACTAAATGAGCCAGACAGATTGCAGAGCTTCGGATCTGGAACGCCACTGGCACTCGCCGCGGCGACGTAGCGTTGCGAATTGAGAAATTGCCGTGCTTCCTGAGCCCTCCGACGTAGCGCAAAACGGCTGAGGCCAACGGCCGAGTAATCGTCTTCGGCTTCGTCGATGAACTGTCAAACCGGCGGGCAGTGCTAAGTTTAGAGCCCATCTATCACTGGAGGGTTATCGGTGCAGTGAGGCGAGCCCCGTAGCTTGCAGATAGCGGTGGAGAGATGGCATCAACCACTGGACCTGTGGATGCGCCATCAGCATCACCTCGCATCAGCTCCTCAGCACAGCCGCCACCCCCCGATGCTCGTCCCTCGACGGCCAGTCGAGCCGTGGGCGACCTCGAGGACGCCGGGACCGATGGACCGCCTGGACGGGCGACACCGAAAGCGCCTTGCAAATCCGTCCCAAAGCATCAAGAGCGGCGCGGACGGCGTGGATGTTTCTGCTAGGCACCCCGCCTCCCTGCATTCGCGGCCATCCTCTGCTTGTCCGTTCCCCCTTTCCTCCTGCCTCCGCCTCCCGTGTTGAGATGGATGCGAGGGTGGGCGAGATCCGCCAGCCCCTGGCAGGGCTCCACTCCACCCTGGGGCTTACCCTGTTGGGCAACTGGCTGTGTCGCACAATACTCGCGGCCAATCAGGGCGTTAGGTTGGAGGTCTCGCCGCCCCCCAGAGCCGGTACGTACCGTTTTCTGCCTGAGGCAACGGCCCCTTTTCAGAATACGTGGCCAAAAGATAAAAGCGTCCGGCTCGCCCACCTTCCCCTGCCTTTGCTGCCTCTTTACAGCTACCCAAAAAGAAGACATCTGTCCTCTTCACCCACGCATCCAACCAGCACATCCCCACTGCGGCATTCTTAGCGCTTGACTCGACGAAGAGGATCCCTGAGTCACCTGGCGTCGTCATTCACTATGCACTGGCCTTAACAATATACTTTCCTTGACGTATTAGTATTGGAGACCTAGGACGGCACCTCCAATCAGTCACACTCTCTCTTTGCTTGCAGCATTGCTTCCTTTGTCGACTTGACCTCGACCAAGACGACGCAACGCATCCAATCAACACGCAGCAAAAAAACAAGTCCTCCTACGGTGGTGTAGTATCCCCAGGTCACTAAAATGGATTCCTGGACTGCCCACACACCGACGCCGAACCTCAAGTTTGAGAACTCGCCGACCGAGTCGCTTCTATCGACCCCCGGCGAGCTGTATCCGTCTCTCTTCGGCTCGGAAACAACATCCACTCTCAACCCGCTCGATATGATGAGCCCGGAGTCTTACCGTGACGAGACACCCGACATCTCGGTCCTCGCCGGCCTACATTCCATCCCCGGCACACCGAACTCGGAGTCATCACCCGCACCAGAGAAGAAGGCAGTCAAGAAGAGGAAATCCTGGGGTCAGGTGTTGCCAGAGCCCAAGACAAACCTCCCTCCAAGGTATGCATGCCACATCAATCTCGCCTCGATGCTGGTCACTAACATACGATAGAAAACGAGCAAAGACTGAGGATGAGAAGGAGCAGCGCCGCGTCGAGCGCGTTCTTCGTAACCGCCGAGCCGCCCAGTCATCCCGCGAGCGCAAGCGACAAGAGGTTGAGGGCCTCGAGCAACGGAACAAGGAACTCGAAGACCAGCTCCGCCAAGCCCGACAAGCTAACGCGGCTTTGATCGGCCAGCTTAGCAAGTTCCAGCGCACAACCAGCGTGATGGCCCGAGCCCCGCCATCGTTCGACGCCCTCCGCCCCTCACCTCTTACCCTGTCACAGGAGCTCTTCAGCTCTCAGGACGGCCACAGCCTGTCGGCAGAAAACGCCGGCGCCCTCGAGCAGCTCCTGACGGGCATCCCCGCATCAAACGAAACAGTCAATCCCGCTTCTCTATCTCCAACCCTGACCGCGGTCCCCGAGGTTGACGAGGAGGACGAGCCAGCAACCACCGCAACTAGCTTTGCGGATTCCACCTCCATGGTGACCACTTCCCCCGACGCGACACAACATCCTGCAGAGATGTTGTGCGAAGGCCTGCAGTGTCGGTCGGCGGAAGTGCCACAATGGTTGGCGGCGTCCCAGCAGCAGTTGTTCCCAGTGCTGGCTCTCTTCCAGTTTCTTCTGATCTCCACCTCGACCATGGTTTCTCTATGTCAACGCCCCTTGACCCAGATAGCTATGTCCTTGAAAGCGGGCTTCTCTCTTCCCCCCACTCCAGCGATTTTGAATACGATCATCTTATTGGTGACGAATCCTTCACCTTCCAGGAGTTCGACATCAACGACTTCATCGCAGACGACCACGTCGCGCCCAACACTGAGCAGCAGGCGCAGCACCAATCCTACAGCCGCGCGGCCGCCGACTCGTCGCTCTTCAACCCTGAGACTCAAATTTCTTCGGAAGATCCTTACCTGCAGCCCCACTCTGGCGCGTCCCTTGATGGATGCGACGATGGAGGCATTGCGGTTGGTGTCAACTGAGGGATACACAGTCAACCGGGTTGAAGACGACGTTAGGACGGCAGCAGCAGCTGACAGAAAGGTGCAGCAGCAGCAGCAAGGTACGGGGCAGACCCCCTGGTTGAACGGGACACGATTCCCGTCCAAAGAAGTCCTGATCACCCTGTTATGGGTGCTAAGAGTCGAGGAGCGGAGACTGGAAATCCGCCAGCACCTCGACTCGTCGTCGAAACTCGGAAGGCTGAGTGCCCTCAAGTCCACGGCACCGACCACCAACATTGTTTTAAAAAAGAGGAGTTTGGGAGGGGATTTGATTAGCTCACCCGACGCCAGCTTGAAGCGACGTCGGGCAGAGTGACATGATCTGTACGAACAAAGATGCATTGGCGAAAAGGAACCAACCGGACAAGGTGGCTGGCGTTGCGATGAGCAAGGATGCTCTCAGTTTTGTACCATACCTGAATAAAACAGGATCACCACATTATGCTTCTTTATTGCCTGTGACTGATGACTTAAACTGCTTTGTACTTGCCCAAATGTCGCTTGTGTGAACTGTTGCCAGCTCGAGTTGCTCCGGTCGCTCTTCATGGTTGCCCTTGTCTCGGCGTTTCGTGATATCATTTTGCGGGGAGCGTCGTCATCTGGTGCGGTGGCGTATCCACCGTCATCTCCAGGCCCACAACAGTGTTTCCGAGGCCGCAGGAAGTTGGATTGGGCGTCCCTGCGGGTCTGTTACCCAAGCCGACAAGAAGAAGCATGAAAATCTCGTGTCGAGGGACCGTCACCGAACATGGCAGCTCCAACTGACCCAAATAAAAACGCGGAAAGAGGGTTAAGCAGGGTTAGGTAGAGAGTCCAGCTCTGTCTCAAAAGCCAAAAATTTGCCTCAAACTTACACGTCTATTGTAAAAATAGACATTCTCAATATCAACGCACCGTAGATCATCATTCCATGGGTCGTGGATGTCCTCCCTTTACGAGGCTCGGGCCAAAAGAAAGGGTCTCTCTTCTCCGTGCGGAAACACGTTATCGAAATCCTCACACAGTCTTATACCGAAACAGCAAGGCCTGGGTTTACCACATTACAGGCCTTGACAGCATTGTAAAAGGCCTTTTCGGAGCGCAGGAAGTCCTTTTCAGAATGCAGGTAGGCCCTTTCGGAATGGGAGATAGCCTGCGATAGGCAAAACCAGGGCGGCCTTAGCAGTGAGGAAGCATCTTTCGCACTGGCTGAGGGGACCCTTTCTTTTGGCCCGAGCCTTCGTACTAGTGAAAAGACCCCTTCTGCCACGTCAAGTCCTACGAGGAGCTTCTAACGTTTGCAACAGGCTTTATATATCTTGAAAGGTTCTAGCCGAGGGAAAGAGTATAGCCAGTGCAAGAGAAGAATATTACTGTCCGGCCGGAAACCCGCGGGTAACATAAACTCTGCCATCTGTGTTAAGGTCATATCACACTCTCCAGTATTCCTTAAGCCATACCCCTCGAACACCTTGGTACCTTGATGTAGATAATTGGGACAGCCACAATGCGAGCAACACGTGCTATGGCGTTGACATTCTAGCTCAATCTCCGTGGGGTTTCCAACCCTAGGTTTTCCGTAAAGAGCGAAAAGATGCGTTCTCCTGGCCGAGTTTTTGGGACAAAGCAGCGGAAACTTCAAGGATGCCAGGGTAATAAGTGAGGATGGATCACGGGAATTGCAATGAGAGGGAAGTGGAAGGATTATAATCTTGCCGTCCTACTTCTGGGTAGTCCCTATCATATGTCTTCCCCCGTCGACTATGGAATACTTCTGATATGGAAAAATATCTTGGTGACCATGCTTAAGGTTGTCGTTGGTATTCGTAGAAATGCTGAGGTTTCAAGCGACTGTGCCATGATTCTAATTAAGAGAGGATGAAGATATTTCCTTTTTCTGGGCTTTGTTTCTATGACGTTTCCCGTGACGGTGGATATTGAATGGACCTGTGAAGGCGACTATACAAGGGGGTATCAGTACCTCAAGCTCTGACACAGGATATCTCACGTCTAGGGCTTCAAGTCCGGTCAGACATATATGAGCCACTGTCTTGTATGGCGAGAAGTCTGGGGACTTCGAAGATATCCGCCGGCGGAGCAGGAACAGTGCTCTCGGGAAATGCTCGGGGTTTCCATCGCTCACAACCAGCAGAAACCCTCACATGAGCCATATGCCAATGCAACTCTGATTCTTGGCGGAGGAGGGCGGCGGGAATGACAACTCCAGTGCCGTAAATCAACATCGATGCGCTGCCAAGTGAGGAGGCAGTGCATCGTGCATCTGGCAACCAGTTGGCGTTGGTTCTCTCGGCCCCCTTTTCCGCGTACTCCGAGACAGATCTGACATCCTGCGAGGATCGATTACTCCGACCTTCTCGTCCACCTTGAGCCCGCTAGCTTCTCTTCCCCAGACTCCGCCACCAGCCTAGGCTGCCTATCTCCCTTGGCTCCACGCCAATTGCGGGGGTGGAGACTTCCAAGGAGAAAACACATCACGACGCCTCCATTTGGCGCCGACGCTCTCCTAGCTTCAAGGCGGCGCATCCTTCTGTGTTGTTGACACCTTGGCAGCTGCCTGTAACTTGGATATAAGACGGGTAAGAAAAGCTCGGCATTCATTATCCCTGTGGCCAACTTGGTTTTGGCACTTGCCAAATCACAACTGTTGCCAATGAAACCAAAATCATAAGCAGCAAGACACCTGACCTTCTGAAGACACCGTATACTCGCAAGCATTTCCTCCGGGCGCTTATTGCCGTCGTTGAAGCGTGCATTCAAAGCCGTTCAGTCTGGCCCCTTCCTCCCCGCACACACATGCGGGTGCATGTTGTGCAACAACGGGAAGCTGATGCCGCTTGGTGATTGCCCAATCCCCATTGCTTGCCGCCTGGTCAACCTGTTTATCCTGCTTTGTGGTATTTCTCCGTCCACACGCCAGGGGTTGTCCCTGACGAAGTGGCGTGAGCTCGCTCCTGCTTTACTGGCCCGATTGATGACCTTGCATCGATCGTTATTCCCCTCTTCTCCCTGTTCATGCTCGCGGATAGCTCGTCCGGGTGCGCTTGTGTGGCCGTGGCGCTGCGGCTCTATACCACCCAAGTAGCTACTAGCTAGGGATTGTGCATTGGTGTGAAAGTTGCGGATACTAGTGGGGGAAGAGATGGGAATAATGGGGTTTATTTGGTCAACCAAACGACTACTAGCCGCGTGCTGACCACCAAGACAGAGACCTAGCTGTCTTGGTAGGAGTTTGCAGGCTCAGACATGCGCAGCAACGCGTCCCGAGACTGGTAAAGGAGAATGCCCTCGGGTAAAGATGACCGGTGGCCGCGCTGTAGAAATCTGCATTCGGTGAGTTTCTGGCAATTACGTTGCAGGGTTCTCCGCTTCGCAATTGAATATCTGAGGTCGATTCTCCTGACGAGACGTCCTGGACCATCTCTCCCGGGCGCTATTTGTGAGTACCGAGTCTGTCGTACAACTGCTACGTTGAAATGTTCATCAAACGACCTGCGAGAAAGTTGATGGGGTCGGATTTGGGCTGTTGGGGAATCCGAGCTAGTTACGACGGCTCAGGCCAAAAAAGGGTCTCTCATCTAGTGCGAATGATGCGTTGTTGGAGTCCTCACACAGTCCTGTTCCAGAACGGCAAGGCCTGGGTATATCATATCACAGGCCTTTTGGAATGCCGGATGATCTTTTTGAAATGCAGGAAGGCCTTTTCGGTATTCATGTAGATGTTTTCAAAATGGAGGATGGCCTGTAATAACGATATGGGCGGCCTTTACAGTAAGAAGGCATTTCTTGCACTGAATAAGAGGTCCGTTTCTTTTGGAGACTTTTGGCCCGAGCCTTCGTACACACGGGGGATCATCGGTCTGTTCCTGGTCAGTCCGTGGTGGGTCTTGTCAACAACGGCCAAGTAGCGTCCATAGAGCGGGCCCCAATCACAGATCGGGGATGGTTTCGTTGATGAATTGCCGTTGTATCTGACCTCGCTCGTTCCCGTCTCATCCGTCCAACCCGAAAGCGATGGTGAGGGGTTCCCCAAGCTGCATCGCTGACCTTGAAAACCGGTGTGAGCCAAGGCTTGGGGCCGCGCACGATGGTGAGGAGCATGCATACGGCTCCCTAGTCTGGCGCGTGGCGAGTACGAAGCATCGTAATCCGGGGGCATCGAGAAGGGTTGTGTCGCGGGGATTGCTCGGCAACTGTGGTCCGGAAAAAGGGGGTATAAGTAGGAGACCACGTCGTAGGAATGCGAACGATTGCTTCAGCATCCAAGGGTCTATGAGGCCTCAGCAAATCCTATCCATCAGCAAGTCCACTGAAGAAAGTTCAACACCAACATGTCGCCGCTGCCCGAGGAGTTCGACATTATAGTATGCGGCGGTGGTAGCTGTGGCTGTGTGGTGGCCGGCAGGTTGGCCAACCTTGACCACAACCTCAAGGTTCTTCTAATCGAAGCTGGGGAGAGCAACTTGAACAACCCATGGGTCTTCCGTCCGGGGATCTACCCCCGAAATATGAAGCTGGACTCCAAGACGGCAACATTCTACGAGTCCCGCCCCTCGAAGGCGCTCAATGGCCGCGGTGCCATTGTACCTGCTGCCCATATCCTGGGTGGCGGGTCTTCCATCAACTTCATGGTACGATGGCGTCTCGTTGATACTCGATTCGATATGCTGATGTGATGTCTTTAGATGTACACCCGTGCCTCGGCGTCGGACTATGACGACTTCCAGGCGAAGGGCTGGACCACCAAGGAGCTGCTCCCGCTCATGAAGAAGCATGAGACCTACCAGAGAGCTTCGCAAAACCGGGACATCCATGGCTTTGAGGGTCCCATTAAAGTCAGCTTCGGGAACTAGTAGGTCACCCTGGCGTACTTCGTATAGTGTAAGGCGTTGCTGACCTCGCGGCAGTACCTACCCCATCAAGGATGACTTCCTTCGGGCTGCCGAGTCGCAGGGGATCCCCATCGTGGATGATCTGCAGGACTTGAAAACCAGCCACGGGGCGGAACAATGGCTGAAGTGGATAAACCGTGACACCGGCCGTCGTAGTGATAGTGCCCACGCATACGTCCATTCCACTCGCTCGGTACACTCGAACCTCTACCTGGCCTGCAACACCAAGGTCGAGAAGATTATCATTGAGAATGGGAGGGCTGTTGGCGTTCAGACCGTGCCAACCAAGCCCATGGGCGATGATCGCGGAACCCGTATCTTCCGTGCGCGCAAGCAGATCGTCGTCTCTGGCGGCACCATGTCGTCTCCCCTTATTCTCCAGCGCTCCGGTGTCGGTGAGTGTCCTCTGTCTCATTTTCGATGCCTCGCCCACTGACACCCCGCAGGTGATGCCAAGAAGCTCCGAGCCGTCGGTATCAAGCCGATTGTCGATCTTCCCGGCGTCGGGCAGAACTTCCAGGACCATTACCTGACATTCTCCGTGTTTCGTGCCAAGCCCGGCACAGAGACGTTCGATGACTTCGCCCGCGGTGACCCCGAGGTACAGAAGCGGGTGTTTGACGAATGGAACCTCAAAGGCACCGGTCCCCTCGCTACCAACGGCATCGAAGCCGGCGTCAAGATCCGGCCAACTCCGAAGGAGCTCAAGGAGTTCGAAAACTGGCCCACCCCACACTTCAGGTCGGGCTGGGATTCGTACTTCAAGGGAAAGCCGGACAAGCCCGTTATGCACTATTCGGTAATCAGCGGGTGGTTCGGCGACCACATGCTGATGCCTCCAGGAGGGTTCTTTTCGATGTTCTCGTTCTTAGAATACCCGTTCTCGCGTGGCTCGACGCACATCACGTCGGCCGACCCGTACGCCGTGCCGGACTTCGATGCGGGATTCATGAACGATGAGAGAGACATGGTGCCCATGGTGTGGAGTTACATCAAGTCGCGTGAGACGGCTCGGCGCATGGACGCATACGCCGGTGAGGTGCAGAACATGCATCCCGTCTTTGACTTCGACTCGGAAGCACGCGCGTATGATCTTGACTTGGACGACACCAACAAGTATGCCCTCCCCGGGAACCTCACCGCGGGTATCCAACACGGCAGCTGGACCGTCCCGGTGCCGGAGCCAGACGAGAAGCCGAATAGAAAGGCTACCGTGACGAGCAACCAGAAGGCGAAGAGAAAGGAGCTGAAGTATAGCGACAAGGACATTAAGGCCATCGAGGAATGGGTGAAGCGCCACGTCGAGACTACCTGGCATTGCCTTGGCGTAAGCATCTACTCCATTTGAAAGCGGGACAAAACTGACTGGATACATAGACCTGCTCCATGGCGCCCCGAGAGGGGAATAGCATCGTCAAGCATGGCGTGCTAGACGAGCGCCTCAACGTGCATGGCGTCAAGGGCCTGAAGGTTGCCGATCTGAGTATCTGCCCTGACAATGTCGGATGCAACACGTACTCGACTGCGCTGCTTATCGGAGAGAAAGCGGCCGTGCTCGTCGCCGAGGACTTGGGGTATTCGGGTGCTGATCTGGACATGAAGGTTCCGGACTACCATGCCCCTGGGGAGAACCGCTTGCCGCTCAGACTGTAGGAGATGGATGCGAGTTGTGTCGCAGTTTGATATTGTTGAACATATAGCAAGAAAATGGCAATTGATTTGATCTCGTATCGCTTTGGAGTGGAAGATTGCGCGCAGTCGACGTTAGATCGTGGCAATCGCTCTTGCTGTCGGTGCTTCCGACAGTATTATCGGTTTCAAGCTGGAGGGAGAGGGGAGGGAGAGGGTGAGAGAGGCAGGCACGTCTTGTTGTGGAGCCGCACAATCATCTTTCAATGACACCTGAGACTGAGACTGCGCACACAAGAAAACAAAGGCGGACAGAACAATGCTATTCATTGCACACGCAAACATCGGATCTTCATCCCTTAAACACATACGCGTCATAAAGGCTCAGGCCAAAAAAAAACAGAAGTCACATGTATCTCATGTGACACCGGTCTCAACAACGATACGTAAGCTTAACCGTGATTGCTCCCCGACATGTTAGGGCATATGTTTCTTACCCTTGAACATTACAGCACCCTGAGAGATGGATCACGATCTGCCGAGGAGTCAAAGGTGTGATACTAGTGACGGTTGGAAGGTGTCGGGTCAAAGGGGCGAGGCCCAGAGCAAGGGACGGTCACGTAGAGTCAAGTGGCACACAATAGCAAGGTACCTATATCGATAAAGAATGGGCGGTTACCAAGATGATCTAGATGCGGGTTATCAACCAGGCGGCTAGCTATGTGGTGTATTGCGTGTCTGCCCCTTTCACCCGGTCCGCAGCCTGCACCAGAGACCCTTCCTACAAAACTCCAGCCCAGGGCCCCTCGTCCCCTAGGTCTACAACACAAAGTAGCTAGACGCGTTCAGATCAGCACCACGGTTGTTAACCCCCTCTTCTCATATTCAGCAACGACCTTATTCATCATCTCCTGGGTCGGGGCGGGCTGGGCGTCCACTTTAACCATATCAACTGCTACGCCTTCCCTTCAGCATGAAGTAGTTAACTTACTGTTATCCTTCGCCTCCTTCTGGGTCTGGGTCAAACTGAACTCATTTTCACATAACGCAAAGGCGCTTGGCATCCGACGGTGGATTCCAAGTCCTATTAACTGCGCCACCCTGGCCAATGCATGATAAGCCACCGGATCTGGGGAGGCCTTTGCTAAGGCACCTGAGGTGCTCATGGTTGGGAATGAGAAAGGTTAAGGACAGCCAGCAGCAACACCGAGGCCAAAGCTCCCTGGGAGTGAACTGGCTGGGCCTGAAACCAAACAGGACATCTCACACCCGCACCGGATTACAGGAAAGGTGCATCTGCGGTTTCACGAAGGGAACAGCATTGCCAAAAACTTTCTACTGCAAAAGTGGGAAGGTTTCATCGAGACGACCCAGATCCCTACTACTTGGTGCAGGTAAATATCTACCCACTAAAGCAACTTCGAAGCCCCCGACGCACGGCTGATCCGATTGTCCTTGGAGTAGCCCATTTTAACAGACTTGAACAGGATGGCTGTAAGAATGCCCGCACTGATCCCAGCAACTGTAGCCTGGGCACTGGGGAAGGGCTCTGGCATGGAGAACAGATATGTCGCCCAGGCCACCCCAACCATGGACGCGGGGCCTAACAAGCTGTAGAACAACTTCTCTCTGGCCAACTGTGATGTATAGTGAAGTACAACGGCTTCTTCAGTTCCCTCTTCCCCCCCGCACGATGAACGCGCCTGAAGCTGTTTGTTGAGGTCGGCCAGGACGCCATCTTCGAACAGAGCACTATGGTTCGAACCTGTTCACCACGGCCGTTAGCTATGAGACGAACATTGGCGCATAAGGTACCCACTGAGCTCGCGAAATATTTTGGCCGAGATGAAAAATGGTAACGAATTGGCGTCTCTGTGGTTGTTTGGGTTGCTCTTGTGAATGTCGTTGATAATAGCAGCAAGGTCCTTTGCGGAAATGCTTATGACGTCTTGTGAGGAGTCCATTCTCTGGTGAAATGGTTGAGGCAGTGATGGCAGAGGTGGGTGTGGTGAGCAACCATGCAGGAGGTGGGAAAAGCGTTGGGGAAGACCTTTTCAAGGCTGGTGGTCAGGCATGTTTTAGGCTCGGACACCTTCCAGGTTGTCGACCAGACACACCCACTCAGTGACCGCCCCCCTTGTTCGCGGCCCTACCCATCCCGGACTGACTGCCTGCTTGGTCTTGGCCGTCGGGAGTGACCCGATCCGATTGACTGAGCCCCTGATCGAGCGGATGGCTATAGAACAGGTAGCATTTGTGTTCGGAGCTTCCTCGGGGCTCACCCAAGGTCTCCACTTTCCAGGTGCCGACCTGGGTGAGCTGGGTAAGCAGGACCCATATCTGGGTGACCAGCTGGGTGAGCTCATTACAGCATGTCTTAGCCCAGGCCGTTGGGTGCGGACCAGAATATCGGGTCTATGACGTCAGGGCTTAAGTATAAGTAAAAATAAGGCTACTCTGTGAGTCACTCAAGTATAGCCGATCAAAACCGCCACTAAGTGCTGACAAGCCCCGATCTACTGATGGGATCCACTTTATTTACATCATTATATATAATACCCGCGTGATCTAGTTAACTTGGAAAGAGGGACTGATTTTATTCCCTGGTAAGTATTCTGCCGTTAGGCTTAGGCGGTGAGTCAAGATATAGCTCGATGAACATAGTTATCCAGCTCGGCATCCAGATACGGCTGGAACCAGCCAATAGTCAGCATTGCCACGGGATCGCCACCCACTACGACTATAAGAAAAACTCCCTAGTGAAGCCTAAAAGTGAAAAGCAGGCTACAATTGGTCACTTACAATCCCTATCAAAAAGTCTGTGTGCATAGGTCACTTTTAAAACAAATTTCGCGACGCGTCGCGACCAACTCCCTTTTTCTACCACCTACCATTATTTGCCATAGCTCTCAATTCCAGAGCTTTTGGCACTGAAATAACCAGAAATCGCGGCCCTAACTAGGAGTTATTGAAAGAAGCCTATTCTTCCATTATCTCAGCCGTATTAGCTAATACACTAAAGGGCTAAGTTATGCGCGATTATCACGTTCATCGCAACACTGTTAACACAACCTTTAAACGTTTACAGCACTATTAATCCTTAGATACTTTACTTAGAAGTAGCTACCTTACGAAATTTAGCAATGTGGATAAGTGTAGGATCATTTATTATATCTATCAGAATCTGAAAATTAAGTGGAAAATACTTTACCGTCTGATATATTATAATGGTATCGATATCTCTTTTAGCACACTTTAGCTTATTATTTAAGCTTTTAAGTTAAGGTATTAGCGTTCTTTTAAAAGGCTGAAGCTTAATGAAGGTTTTACACGCTATTAATATACTTATTACTATACTTAAAAGCTGTGAGAGTAAAAGCTTATTAAGGTAATTTATACTAATAAATGCTCTATTTAAAACAATCTAAATAAAGGCTTTAAATAGGTTTTCCGATTTAGTTATAAGAAGTTTAAAAAAAAGCTTTTAAAAGCCTTAAATTCATTTGATTAAGAAGTTATAAAACCCTAAAAACCGTTTGGATAACGGATTTGGAATTAGCGACCTAAACTGCCTCGCGTAGTGATAGCGCACCGATTGCGTACCGAAGGCGCAGCTGGCGATAGCGATAAACCCTCTTTTCAGAGTGAAAACGTCTATCCGAACTGATAAGGAAATTTTTAGTAGAAAAGTAGGTTAAGTAAGTTATAGCGTTTACAGCACGCTTATAGACTGATCGTGAAGGGGAAGCAGAAGAATAACTAGAAGGAAAATCTTTATAAAAACTTTTAAGACGTTATAATAGGTATGGGAGTACGTTTAAAGCGATCTTTAAAGCTGTAAAAGCTTACTTTAAAGCTATTTTTAAGATAAAGCAGATATGTGAACATGTTATAAACGCCTTAAAGACACTTATTAATCTAATTACTATTATTAACAGTATTACTAATATAAGTATTTAAAAGATGTTTAAAAAAGTAACGAAAATTAAAGAAGTAATTAATTAGAAGATTAGACTTAACAAAGCTTATACTTATATAAGGGTGTTTTAATTAAGAAATATAATTACTTTAACTTTAAATGTAACTTATACGCATTATATATTTAAGAAGGCCTTTAAGGAGTTTATAATTACAAATATAAACTAAAAGAATAATACCTTTATAGAGATTATATAAAAGATTCATTAAAATATTAAGAAAAAGGGTGTAATAGTAATAAAGCTCCTTTAACAGTTTAGTAATGTAATAATTACGTTTAAAGAAGATAAATAGGAATAGTATAATAATTTTAATAATAAAAGTTAAGTATATTAAGCTTTAAAAGAGAGAGTAATCCTTAAGTAACGCACTTACGTACTGTTAGTGAAAAGATTACATATTAAACTTATTAATAGTTATAACCTTATAATAGATAAAGGTTAAATAATAGAAGACTATAACGCTTATAATAATATATAGATTAGTAAGATTAATTATAAGTAAGGCTGTAAATAACTTAATAGTAAACTAAACCTTACTATACAGCTTATTATTAAAGTATATATAGTTATAGTAAGCGACTTTAACGCACACAACCCAGCATAGGACAAGGAGGGACGTAGGAGCTCTAAGGCCGAGCCGCTAGTAAGGCTAGCGGAAGACTGGGACCTAACGCTGAGGACCCCTTTTGAAGAACTAACACGACTTAGACACAGAAACGGAGAAAAAGACAGCACAATAGACCACGTATAGGCGTCCCGCACGCTAGGCGTTAACTACCTGGGTGCGGAGAGCATAGTCGGGTCAGACCACGTATTACAAGCAGTTAAGATTAACAACACACTAGTAAAATAAAAAGAAGGAGAGGAAGGCTATAGCTATAAAATAATGAACACTGTAATAGCTGCAGTAATAGCAAAACACCTTATAATACTAGCTAGTATAAACAATATCTACGAACTGGAAAAAGCTTCTAAAGCACTGTTAGAGGAGCTCTTACGTATCGTAAACGTTATAGTACTTAGAAGGAAACTGAATATAAGGACTATAGCGTTATAATAAGACAACGAAATAAAGAGAGCTGTGAAAGACGTAAGGAGAGTGGAAAGGATATAGAGAACGTAGTGTTCTTACACTGTAAAGAAGGAGTTAAGGAAGGCTAAGAGGTATAGAGATAAGGTGATTAGTAAGGTGTAAACAAGGTGCTGGTAAAGCTCCCTTAATAAGACAGTAACTAATAAAGACTTAAAAGTAATGTGGAATATCGAACGTTAAGTTAGATTACGTAGTTATTAACCCTTTAAACTATTAGCTATTTTAATATTACGAGTTACGAAAGACACTACACTTAACAGACCTTAAATAACCATTACCTACATTAAGAAGATAAGAGAACTTAGTGAACGCTTCTTCCCTATACTAGAAACGGACCTCTCGAAATTTAAAGACCTTAATTAAAGAGTAAGCTCCTTTTTAAAGACTATATTAATAGATTAGAAAGTAAAGGATTTAGATATAAAAAAAGTTATTTAGAAAGTAAACGCTTTAAAAACGTTAGGATTAGACGGGATCTTTAATAGCTTCTTAAAGGCTTATAATAAAGATGGAAAACTGTTAGTTATCTTAACGAAGATTATATAAGTAAACTTTAACCTTAATTATTACTTAAAGTATTAATATATTACAGACGTTATAATACTGTTAAAATTAAGGAAATCAATTAATAATAAGAAACATATTAGAGTATATTACCTTATAACCTTATTAGATGTAATAGGGAAGATTGTTAAAGTTATTTTAATAAAGAGGATCTTTACCGCAGTGGAAACAGCCTATGTACTTCCTAACCTTTAGTTTAGATTTAGAAAGAAAAGAGTAACAGATATAATTATCTAAGTTATTATTAATAACGTTTATACAGTATAATTATATAAAGTTTATGCCTTATTACTGTAGTTAAATATTATTAAAGCGTTTAATAAAGTAGATTAAAATTAGCTATTTATTACATTAAGAGATTCAAGGTTTAAATGAAAGCTTATCCTCTAATTAATTAGCTATATATATAAGAGAACAGTTTAGTTACTATTTAATCCTGTCCGGAGGACAATTTGTTGTAAGGGTGGTCCAAAAAAAAATTACTATGGGAAATTCGGTCAAAACTGATAAGGAAATTCAACTCGACCTAGGACTGGTCGGTTCATTATCAAAAGTGGGTCTGCTCGGGCCCTTCCGCTCGGGCCCCTACTCGGGCCCCAAATCACGTGAT